>ERZ1034901.2284-NODE-2284-length-12283-cov-4.593065_pt1 | contig 12283 bp, 14 predicted proteins | sample MGYA00520628_ERZ1034901 | MGnify/ENA primary metagenome ERZ1034901 (study PRJEB33766, sample SAMN09781783) | gut metagenome | biome: gut microbiome | host: Homo sapiens | place: Madagascar | study: EMG produced TPA metagenomics assembly of the PRJNA485056 data... | reverse complement strand
GCTTATTAACAAATGCGGTAATGGCATCAAAAATACCAGTAAAGAAATTGCTGAAAGCTTCACATGTCAGTCCAGCATCCCAGTTTTCAAAAAAACCAGTTATGCTACTTGCCAGTGATTCGCCCAAATTAGACCAATCAAAGTTTATGGCAAACGAGTTAGCAGCGTGAAATGCCGTATTAATTGCTCCGGCTATTGTCGCGCCTAAATCATAAAAAAGACGTGGCGTAATCAATCCGTTAAGGAATGTTGCCAAGTCTTTTCCAAAATTGTCAGCATGATGATATATGCTTTCCCAATCAATACTTTCAAGCGCATTAGCCAACTTATTACTAATCATCCGGCCAATATCCGTGAAATCAGATTTTGCAATTGCATCTTTGAACATCTTTGCTAAATCTTTCATAGAGTTTGGAACTTCAATGGTTTCAAACATTTCTGACGGAGATGGGCCTGTGTATTTCCCATTAGAGCCAGAATTACTTCCATCATTCTTGTCGGTATTAGGCTGTAAAACATTTAATTCATCAATTCCGAGAAGATAGTTTTGTAAATCTTTCGCTTTTTTTGTTGTATCTTTTATTTTATCGCCGGTATCTTCAAGGCTCTTTCCGTAATCATACCAAGCTTTTTTAGCTTGCACAACACGACCCTTTCCAGTAAGGGCAGCGGTGAACTGACCAACTGCATTTAAAGCACCGGCTATCATGTCAATGAACTGCGATATATATGGCGCAACGACATTTACTACTGGCGCAAATGCTGCCGCCCATGCGTTTTTCAGATACAGCAAAGATGTAACCATACCGGATATGCTCTTGTTGTATGCAGAGCTATATTGAACCAGATTATCAGAACCTGCCTTAATTGCTTCTTTTATCTGACTGATGGCACCGAATATAGTCGAAAACATAAGGGATGAACCGAGCATTCTCCCCCACGACATTCCTTTATTTCCGCTATTGTTCACACCAGATATCATTTCTTTCAATGTTCTGAATGGATGGATAGCCTTGCTTGCCATACTTCTTGCATTCTGGATAGCCTTTGATACATCGTTGAATGATTTCTTTGCGGAGTTAATTGATTTTGCGGATCCTTTTATTCCTGCAAGAGCACGCTTGAACGCACTTACTTTTTCTGTACTTTGAAATGCCTGATTTTTGATGCCCTCATATTGTTTTAATGCTTTGGTTGCCATCAAAATATCTTGGTACGTGTCTTCTGCGGAATCGAATTTCCCTAAGTGAATTTCGCTTTGCATGGTTTCTCTCAATTGCGAAATTTCTCTTTTGATTTTACTGATTTGTTCATCAATAGCGGATGTATCGAGAGCTTTCATTTTAGTATTACTTGCATCCCTAATTTTCTCTTTCAAAGAAGAAATGCCTTTGATAGAACCACTTTCATCCAACTTCATGAAGTCCATTACTTTTGTAGGCATACTGCCAATTGATTTTCTGAAAGTATCAGAAAACTTTTGTAGTGCTGGAAGTTGTCCATCTTCATTCATCTTGAATGAGTCTTTCATCATTTGCGAAAACCTGTGAAAAGCCGACTGCTTTGACACCCTGTCCATTTTGTCTGCTGTATCAGCAAGGCGATATCCAAGCTGTTGTGCATCGTCAATTGCTTCTTTAGGAACAGATACCTTTTTCAAGTTATCGCTTAAGTTCTTTGCATTTACAGATGATTCTTTAATAACAGTTGGAACTTTTTGATCAATTTTATCTGATGCATATTGCTCTTCGCCATTGCCATCTCGTGTAATTGAAATCTTACTTTTTGCAAGTTCATCCGCCTTTTGCTTCTCGATTTCAAAACGCTTAATAGCTTCTGTACCATCATTGATAGCATTTCTGTATTGATTCATCTGCATAATAGACCTATACCAGTCTTTACCGCCCATTTCATCAGTACCAGAAAGTGCTACCTTGTCAGCAATGCTTTGTTTCATGCGATCATACGCACGTTGATTTTTAGAAACTTCATTCCGTAAATCAGAAATTCCCATAGAAGAAAAGTCGGTTGTTAATTTAGAATTTGCGAATTTTTCATTGATTTCAGAATACGGCAATGCCGGAAACTTCAAATCCGTTCTGTTTTTCTTTTGTGAATCTGATCTCTGACGTGTTATTTCTCTTGAAAGCGATGCTACTTTTTCAAGACCTGATGTATTCAGTCCTGCGCCGAATAATTCAGAAAAGCTTTTTCCAGTATCTTCGATTTCGTGCATCGATGCAGATAAATCCGTAGATTCTGTCTTCGCTTTTTGTATCCCCGCTACAATATCGCTTACACCGTCTGCTACGCTTTCGTAAGCAGAGTCTTCCAACCAGTCCGGTTTATAAGTTCCTTTACTGGTTTCGTAAAACTTTTTAACAGCATCGTTAAGCTGATAAAATTCGTCTTCAACATTATTTACATCTTTTAAAATGCCAGGGAACTGTCCTTTAAGTTCTTGATATATTGAGTCTAATTCAGTTCCAGATGAAGTGTTTATCTTCTGTTTAAGGACACCGCTTTTATCCTTATATGAATCGCCTAATGATTTGGCTGTAGCCGGATGTATCTTGATACGTCCCATTGCCTTAATGGTTTCATACAATCTCTGGTAATCATCGGATGTAGATTTTGCAATAGATCCGTTCTTAGACACTAATGCTCCAAGAGACTTCATATCCTTGTCCAGCCCCTTGTATGGGTGACCGGAAGTTTCCGCGAGTCCCTTAGAGATTTTGCTTGTGAGAGCTTTTACCTGTTTCTGCACATCCGCTCCGGCTTTATCAAGATTGAATCCGCTGATAAGGCTGTCAGACAGTTCTTTTCCAGATCTCTTTGCAGAATTTTTCATTGCACTTCCAGATAACAGCTTGTCAAAATCAACATTCTTGAAAGAAAATCCACCCTGAGCCATAATCATAACTTTTTCAAGTGAATCTGCAATCTTATTAAGTTTTTTCTCCATCGTACCAAGTGCACGATTGGCATTGTTCGCTTCTGCTTCTACTGCTATCTCGAGTCTATCAATTTCATCTGGCATTTACTCTCACCTACCTTTAATCATCGAATTTCTTGTTAAGGGCACTAATAAACTGCAAAAACTGTGCTTCGCCAACATATGGTTCTTCGCTTGTTGTTTCTTCTTCGATTCCCTCTTTTTTCTTTAACAATGGATTTTCAGGGTACGAAACTTCTTTTATAAATGCTGATGCAATCGCACTTTGCACATAAGAGCCATGCAACCATGCACTGTATTCAAGTAGGTCACATTGCTCCTGTGTTTTTCGTTCATATTCTTTGGCATACGCATTTATAATAGTTGGTGTAAGCTTGTAAAAATCAGTCATTGGCACCCCGCTACGAATAGCACGGGGCAACCAATAATCCTGTATGAACTGCGTACAACTTACGATTCTGATTCCGTCTCCGCTGTCTTCTTCTGATCGGCTTTGGCTTTCTTCTCCGCTTCTTTCTCTTCTTCCTTTGTCGGCATTCCGAGCATCTTTCGGAAAAAATCAGATTCATACACAAGCTCCATAAAAGTATTGGAAAGCTCAACAATTGTTCCACCACAAAGAATGTGCTGTTCAACGATATGTTCAGCTTCTGCACGATCATAGCCAACCACTCCACAAACAAGTGCTACGGCCAGTAACATATGCTGTCTCTTCTGAATTGCATCAACAATTGAAAAGCCCTGCTCTTCAATGTGTGTGTATGCACCAATCTGTAATTCCTGTACTTCGTATGTCTTTTTGTTAATCTTTACTTTCATGTTCATTCTCCTTAATTAAAAAAATAAAAGGGAGGTTTCCCTCCCCTTGCTTACGCTGCCGGTTCAACATCAACAACGACTTTGGTAGAATTGGAGCATTTAATAGTCATGCCGAGTTTTCCGTTTACTTCACCCTCTGTGATACGTACAGAATGCTGTCCATCCCATTTTGCAGTTCCAAGCGCACCGTTTCTTCCAAGTTTTAATCTGTATTTCAGATCCTGTAATGAAAGATCGTCAACTGCCTTGTATTTTGCTGGTGAATAGTTTGCTGTAAATTCCATTCCATCCATCTGCTGTACACCCAGGATGAATGTCTGCATTTCATCGGACATATCAGTTACATCAATCTGTTCCGGATCACCGCCGAGTGCCGGAAATGTTACGATCGGCGTTAATTCTGTCCACGTTTCGCCATCTTTTGAATATTCCAAAGTCGTTCCAATGGTTGCGTAAGCTTTTCCGTTAGCTGCTGCCATAATATACCTACCTTTCTACCGCTTAACTAATGCGGTCAGCGAATGCCTCCTAATGGCATCCGGTAAAATTACATATTAAAACGGGGAGCTTTACGCTCCCTTAGTTTCAAATTTCTCTATTTCATCTACCGCTGAGACAAGTCTTGTAAACCTTGCCACTGTACGATAGATACTTGTGTCTGATGCATTTGTGACAGGCTTCGGACCGTATGTACGGCGATATCCCATCATTCGCATTGCATCACAACATTTATTTATGATATTCCTTGTTTCCGTGTTGCTTTTATTGGAATAACACTGAATCTCAATTACAGAAGTTACGGCGTTTTCGTTATTCTCCAAATCCATACATGCATCTGAATTATCAATCTGAACAACTGATACTGCCGGAAATGCCGGAGGACTTTTGCTGGAATAATTGGATACATTCTTGCAAGTTTCTGCCACATATGTTTTGATGTTGGTCAGAACTCTATTCGATGCGTCAATCACTTCCAAACACCTCCCTTGCTATACTGGCTATAGTATTCATGCTTCGCAACTCAGAAGCAGTATTGTACATGAACGGCCGGGACGGCATACCTTTTGTCCAATGCCATGCCCCATCCTTGAAATAGTGCCATCCTTTTTCACCGTGTTTGTTGGTATCATATTTCCATCCAACAATTGAAGTATCTGGATGAGAATTTTCGGATCCAACAATACCGGTACCAAATTCAACGAATTTCGCCCACGGGCACGCCGTATAAATGTAATACGATGCGCCGTTAGATACAATGTCGCCCGGTTCAAAATCCATGCTATTAAGCAGTTCGCCGGTATAGATTGCTTCTTCGCTTAAGATATTTGCTTTTGCAATCGCAACACCTTCCTCAGCAAGACGCTGTGTGAATTCCTCACATTTTTCTTGTAAGTCCATTCGATAATCATGTATCTGATCTGCCAACTCACGAAATTCTCTAGCGGATAATCCCACTTTGTATCTAGGCATTTTTCTTCCTCGCTTTCAGGGCAACTACCAATTCGTTTAATCCATCTGCTATACCGGCTACAGTATAGTCGGCTGATTCTTTATCGACCGTACCATCCGCATTCAGAGCCGGCTCAGACTTCCAAATAAGAGATTCCTCTGTTATAGGAAGTTTCTGAACTGTTGATAGCGTTCTTGTGTAGTCCAAATTCGTTCCAAATACATCGGCATAGGCATTTCCTTTGCTTGCCGATAAAGTAGCGAAAAAAGAAACAGGAGAACCATAACCACTGTCATAATCTCCCGTCTCATCACCGTTTTCATCCAGTATCGGATTCCCTTTCCCGTAATTCGAATACCATAATTTTGTTTCATTTTTCTTTAAGTTTCTCAATGTGCTATCCCTCCACCATCATTGCACATATTTCCCTGCGACCATTCCGGCAAAATCACCGCTTTGGTCACGCACAATCTTCTTGCAACTTCACCCAGTTGCCGGGAGATAATTGGATCACCAAACCTTTCTTAAATCAGTGTGCATATTGCTACCACTCCTTCAAGACATGTTTCTCTGGAAGTCCATGTACGGGTTCCAGTATTATCATTGTGGGATATTTCACCCTCAACTCCATATTGGTTATAATCATACAATGCAAGCCGTCTGATGTTGGAATAATATCTTTCCATATCATGTTCGACAGTTTCATCATCATATGAATTTGGGTAATTCCGTTCTCTTTTCACCTCTCTATAGGCGTTTTTTACTTTTGATATTAGAATAGACAAATCAGATTCTTCCGATATATCCAATTCTATTTTTAAATCCTCATATATCTCTTCAATCAATTTATCCATCTATAGACCACCTATTTCTTACTCTGTCTAGTTGTTCTAGGTTTAGTTGATGTAGTTGTTTTTTCAGCCACTTCAACTCGATTCCAACCACTAGAGATAAAAGCGGAGACCTGAATCTCAGACCTCACGCTCATTCTCACTCCGTCTTTTTCAACAGTAATCATTCTCGATCACTCCTTAATCTGCCGGGTTCTGACATACGCCGATAGCGGCTTTCTTCTGATTCAGAACGAAAGCGTCATAGCGCACACGACCCTCTACAAGGCTACCAGAAATGCCAGGAGCGTCCTCATGAATCTTGTATTCAGCGAGTTTAATCGGCGAAGGCATAACCACTGGATTTGTGATTACAAAGTTTGTTTTTTCTGGGAAGTAAGATGCCGGAGCTTTGATAATAAGTACGCCATCAACTTCGCCAACAAGTCCAGTAATAGCAAGTTTAGTTGCCATATCACCTTTCTTTGTAAATGCTTCATCCAGTTTCAGCATGTTGTAGTAACCCGGTGTTACAATACATACTCTTCCGCCTGTAGGAGCCTTAGCGTTATCAAGAATCTCCTGTACTGCAAGGAACTTCTCGTAAGCATTAGCTTTAGTTACAGCAATGTCTTTAACAACGTGTGATACATCTGCTCCGGCGACCAGTTTTGCAATACGGTATGTATCAAGCTCTGGAATAATAACTTCGTCAATCTGACGTCTCAGTGCAGCTGCTGCAGCCATTGTTCCCATAGTATCATCTTCACTCTTCTTATCGATTGTGAATGTAAAGGAACGATCTTTTGAAAGAATCATTTCCTGTACTTCATTATCGAGTTCTGCCGGAGTTCCATATCTGTTAGAGCCTTCTGTCTTGTAGTCACCCATCTTTGCTGTAGGTACAGAAAATACCTTTACAGTGGACACTCCAACCCAATCGTATGCATAGTTTACAAGTGCAGATGTAAGTGCACCAATTTTAAATCTCTCATCCACAATCTGTGAATACTTCTCAGCGTAATTTACTGCCATTTTAAATCTCTCCTTTTACTAACTTTTTGTAATCAGCGAACACAACTGTCTGTGTCCGGTATCTGCGGGAAGACTAACCATTGAATCCTTTCAGGAATAAGTCAGTCTCTTCACCTTCGCCCTGTCCGGCATTTACTTCCGGTCTGGTTTTCAGCCATTCGGATTCAGCTTCTTTTATAGAAGCATCCTTGAATTTTGCCATGTTTCCAGTGACTTTCTCCATATCATTATCAAGTTCTGCCTGTGCTGTGTCTTTCGCCATATCGGCAGACATTCCAAGAGCAAGATATCTGTTAGTTGCGTTAGTCAGCTTAATGGTATCTTCGAGGCCTTTAACATACTTCTTATGTTCTTCCTCTGCTTCCCGCTCAGCTTCTTCTTTCTGCTCTTCTGCGGTCTGCTTTGCTTTTAGCTGTTTCTTTGTATTGGCAAGCTCAGAAGATGTCTTATCAAAATTGTTTTTGAGCTTAGCCTTTTCAGCTCTTTCCTGTGCAAGCTGAGCCATCAGCTCTTCCACAGTCGGCTCTTTGTCTTCCGGCTTGTTTTCTGGTTCCGGATTCTGCTGTCCCTGTGTTTCAATATCTTTCTTGTCTTCCATAATTATCGTGTCCTTTCTTTGCGTTTACAGAGTTCTCTCTCATCTCTTAATAGTTGCGGTTATGGTCTTCTCTGACCTTTGCGCTTGGTAAGGCACATCTCCGTGCCATATAAAAAACAGCCACATTTCTGCGACTGTAATTTTTTATGAATACGTAATTGAGCATCTGCAATTAATTATTTCTTTCGCATCTGCCCCTAATGAGGTATCCTTTGGAAACATCATCCATGAATCCCCAACGTGAAAAGCATTCCCTATAGGAATATATTTCCCATTGATTTCTCTGTGATTTTCCCTTGTCACCTCGTCTATAATTGATTCCCACCGCTTCATTGTCCGGCCGTAATTAACTGCTTCCACATATCTTGCATGATTGATAGCTGTGTTAACTTCATTTTCTGCCATATACCGTGCCCTGTCCTTAGAATAGTAGTACGGTTCTTTCTCATGGCGTTTTGTGCTGTCTATAATGTCATAAGAAAAACTTTTTATATATGTAGAAAGATGCATATCAACATCTACATATTTTCCAATGGTGAAAAGATATGAATCTTCAATCTGCTGCCGGATCTGTTCATAATCAATCCTGTTCGATTGAGCCATCGTGAACAGCAGTGCTATAATGTCAAGAAACTTATTTTCCAGTTCTTGCGCAATCCGAATTCTTTCGGTTTTATCTTCTTCTGGAAGACTCATTTCTCCAAAATACTGTTCAAACGGCATACTCCGTTCATTCTTAACAAGAGCATTCAATTCATCAAAACTAAGATTTTTGAACATCATCATCACCGCCATTATCTGTATTCATTCCATCCAGAATCGGTGAATTACCTATCTGGTCAGATAAGTCAGACATTTCTCTCTTCTGCGCTGGTTGCTGCGTGTCTTTCTTGATCAATGATTTTTGATAATCTTCAATCGTCTTCCGGCTGTCAGCCCATGCCTGAGCCACATCAGGAAATAAGTCAACCTGTTCCATAGCAACTCGTCCATTCACTCCGGCATTAATCATCGCTACCATTGAATTTACCTTAGTGGCAAGATCATATGTCTTATTCCTAATGAACTTCGGTTTTACATCGGAAGCTTCTAAATCTCTTAATGGACTGTTATACTCAATGTATGGGGTTGCTTTAATAGCAACAAGCTCCAATTCCACAATCTCTGCTTTTCCACGGCGTAAAATCTGTTCTTCTTTGCAAGCACTATTTTCAGCAGCACTCCATCCAGATGACATATTCATTGCAGATCCTGTAGAACCACCGCCAGGATCTGTCTGTATTGGCACGTATGCTTTTTGGAGAATCATGTTTCGCTTACTAACTATATTTTCCTGTACGCCAGAATAATCAAAATTGCTTGATATAGCCTTAAGCATTGGTGAACCACCATTAGCATTAGGCTTAGCGATAATCCATTGTCCTCCTACAGGGGCTTGTGTTTTTCCGTCACCATCTTTTGGTAATTCAAATCCAGTCCCGAAGAAAACCTCTTGAGTAGTCTGTGCTACAGCATTGGCGAAATCAGATACTTCTACATTCAGTGCGTTCATGTCTGATATCTGACGTTCAAAGCAACCTGTTCTATCCGTTGCTCTGTTGAATTCCACAATTGGAATCATCCCCAGTGGATTTTTTTCACCGTTTCTTTTCATAAAAGACCAAGGGTTTTCTGGTTTATTTCCATTTATGATTTCTCGCATATCCTTAATTTCATACCGAGTATCTGGTGTAAACACTGTGTAATACACTGTCCCGTCTTCTGTCCTACGGAAAGTGACACCAGCAAGTTTTTCTTGTAGCGCAGAATTTCTGTAAATACAGAATGTAAAAAGCGGATTCAATGTCGCCAAATCAAATGGTGCAGATCCGGTGTATTTTTTTTTAATATCAACAAACTGATATCCAAGTCCATTGATTTCAACATACCTTCCAAGTTCTTGATCCTTTGAAAAAGCATACTCGGAATCATTCAGCTCATTCAACATGGATATTGCATCGTCCTGTGTATCATTTTGCTTGTCTGTGGATTTCTTTAAATCCTTATTTCCACGCTGCACATAGGTAATAGGCTGTCCCCAGACGTATCCAAGTTTGAACTCAGTAATCTGGTTAGCAAGATTGTCCTGTACTTTGATATTTACTTCTTTTCGAATAATCTTTTTCCTAACAAGCGGCTGTATGCCTTTCTCGTATCTCATAAGTGTGGTCATGATATTCGCATTTTTCATGTGAATAACCATTGCTTTTTCAAGAACTTCAAAAATATTTTCTTTTGTAATCTTTTCTACATCTGAGTAAATCCGGCATCTGCCAGTAAACTCAGGATATACATATACGTCATTGCTATTGTCTTCAGACACCGAATTCACCTGCCTTTTGCATAAAAAAAAGAACCCTACGTGATAGCGGCACGTAAAGTTCTTTTCTGCAACATTAAATTAATTATAGTTTCTTCAATTATAATTATAGCACTCTCAGATGTGTTTTGTGTGTAAATTTAGTCTGAGACATATTTTTTTATTCTTCTTGAAATGGCTGATCGTTCAATGCCTACTAACTCAGATATTTCTTTCTGTTGTAAGCCATCCTTCGTATATTCAAGAATAGCCTTATCTTCAATGTCTGAACACTCAGCAATTACCGTGTCGATTTTCATTTCCAATTCATTCAGCCTACGGATATCGTCTTGAATCTTGACTTCCATTTCCCGACACTTCATATCCCATTCTTTTCTCTGCTGAATTTCTGCATCTGTACAACCACCTACAGTAAATCCACGTGGCTCATATGGAAAGTTTGGATTAGACCCGTATACTTTTCCAGAATATGTAGACGGCTGTTTTGCAATATAACGATCAAGTTTTCTCTGGTCCCTTTCAAGGAGGACCTTTAATAATTTATAGTTTGCAATATCTTTTCTTGTAAGCTTCATTTCAATTGTCCTCCTTATACTGGACTTGATATGATGTCAGCCGGTCCGCCAACATCTCCATATATCTTAATTGCCAACTGAGTAATGCCATCTCCGGCATCATCGTGTTCATTGTCACCGATCTGTACAGTCATATTCAATTCATCCATTGCATCACTATACTCTTGATCTTGATGTTCCGGGTCTAAGAATATGAAGTGTCTCTTTACATCCCCAGAATATGCAACCATCTTGGTCATTTTCTCCATGTTTCCCGGTGCTTTTTTATAAGAGCAGCTACAATGGTAATTATGCTTTTCTAGTTCAGCACTTACTTTGTCCGAATACATATCTCCACCATTGTTCGCTTCGAATTGTATCTCTGTAAGCTTTTCGCCCATGATTTTCCCGGTCACAAGCGGAATGGTTGTTTCTTTCGGCCCTTTATTGAATATCCATGAAGGAATATATACATCTCCATTCGGATACTCATAACCAATAGGCATTGACAAACTATCTCCACCACCCCAGGCAACGTCACACGCACCGACTATACGGTGATCACCTTCCGGCAGTATGCCGTTGTAATACCTTAATCCATCTGCCGGGAATAGTAGACCTTCTCTAACAAATGGAGTCTGCATAAATTTAGCCATCCACTCATTCTTATCAAGCTTGTCCCGCATATCATGGTAATATTTCGTTGAGAATCCTTTTACCGGATAATCAAAATTTGATTCTCCTTTTTCATTAAGTGCCGGTAGTTTTCTAAATTTATACCGAGGATTGTTCTTATACTGTTTTTCGATTTTCCCTAATGGATCCATGACATTCCATCTGGTACCAACCATCAGCTCTCTTGAACCATCATTTTTACGGTCAACCAGAATATTCAAATAATCCTGATATCGCCCTTCCAATCGTCTAGGGCTAAGGGACTCTTTACGATCGCGCACCAAGTCATCGACATATAGATATCCATCTTGGCTTATATCTACCGCACCGGTCCATGTTCCATCAATACCACGGCACGTTGTGGTTGCAAAGCTTTCAACTGCATCATAGTACAGCTCATTCTTTTCAGATGACTTCATCTGTAGATTTACATCTGGGAATATCTCATGGAACGTGTACTCTTCATTCTCTGTCAATTTAATCAGGTCGTTGTGGAATCTATCGGCAAGAATACCGCTATGGCCGCTCATAGCATTATGGCTATCTGGTCGTTTCCCAATTATCCATGCAAAGAAGAAAATACAGATTGTACTCTTACCAACACGGGGTGGCATTGATAAACCGTAGAAATCGTATTTGCCATCTTCCAGGTCCTGTAAATCCTGAGCCACAATCCGTAGCGGATTCATTCTCGGTTCATAGAATTTCTTCTTATACGGTCTATTCTTCTCCATATACAGTAAGAAACTTTCAAAGCGGTTCGGTGCTTCCCACAATAAGACTTTCCAGTACAGCGCATTCAAGGAGTTCGATTTAGGCAGATAAGGAATAACTTCTTTCACATATTCAGTGATTTTCAGACAATAAGAAAGCTCTGCGTTATCCTCGTTATATACGACTCTCGCCATATCAAAAAGGTCACGCAGAGTTTCGCGGCACACAGGCTTTTTCTTTATTGCGTTTATAATTCTTTTGTTTCTACCTGATATCACTTAATCAATTTC
>ERZ1034901.2279-NODE-2279-length-12303-cov-24.413210_pt1 | contig 12303 bp, 7 predicted proteins | sample MGYA00520628_ERZ1034901 | MGnify/ENA primary metagenome ERZ1034901 (study PRJEB33766, sample SAMN09781783) | gut metagenome | biome: gut microbiome | host: Homo sapiens | place: Madagascar | study: EMG produced TPA metagenomics assembly of the PRJNA485056 data... | reverse complement strand
GCAGAAAAATGTATTGACTTAGAGCATTTTTAAGTATATTTTATTTATGAAAGCGCTTACATGCACTTATTTACATACCATTTACTGGTTAATAATTAGGGACCGTTATCGTAAAACGGATTATTCCCAATGAAAAAAGGAGATTTAAGATGCAGAGATTAAACAAGAGTATTACACATGCAGTTGACAGACCTGTTAAGGTTATGCAGTTCGGTGAGGGTAACTTCCTTAGAGCATTCGTTGATTATATCTTCGATGTAACTAATGAGAAGACAGATTTCAACGGTGGTGTTGTTATCGTTAAGCCTATCGAGTTCGGTACACTTGAGAGATTCCATGATCAGGAATGCCAGTACACACTTCAGTTAAGAGGTTTTGTTGATGGAGAGCCTAAGGAAATCACACGTCAGATTACATCAGTAGTAGATGCAGTTGCAGCTATTGAGGATTATGACAAGTACATTGAGTATGGTACAAGCGAGACTCTTAGATTCATCGTTTCTAATACAACAGAGGCTGGTATCGTATTTGACGAGACAGATAACGATCCTAATGCACGTCCTCCTAAGACATACCCAGGAAAGCTTACACAGCTCCTTTACAAGAGATATCAGAAGTTCAACGGAGCAGCAGATAAGGGACTTATCTTACTTCCATGTGAGCTTATCGCTGATAATGGTATTGAATTAAAGAAGTGCATCATGAAGTTTATCGAGCTTTGGGGACTTGAAGATGGATTCAAGGATTGGGTTAACAATTACTGCTCATTCTGCCCAACACTTGTAGATAGAATTGTTCCAGGATATCCAAGAGAAGACGCAGCTAAGCTTTGCGAGGAATGGGGATATGAGGATCAGCTTATCGACAGAGCTGAAGTATTCGGTCTCTGGGTTGTAGAGAGTGATTCTAATCTTCCACTTGAGCAGCTTGAGAAGGAACTTCCATTCAAGGAAGCTGGACTTAATGTAGTATTTACTAAGGATCATCATCCATACAAGGAAAGAAAGGTAAGAATCCTTAACGGATCTCATACATCATTTGTATTAGCGTCATTCCTTGCTGGTAACGATAATGTAGAGAATTCTATGAAGGATCCTGTAATCAGAAAGTACATGGAAGAGACACTTTACAATGAAGTTATTCCTACACTTTCACTTTCTAAGGAAGATTGCGAAGAGTTTGCTAAGGCTGTTATTGACAGATTCCTTAACCCATTCGTAGATCATAGATTATTAAGCATTTCACTTAACTCAGTATCTAAGTGGGAAGCTAGATGTTTACCTTCATTCTTAGGATATGTTAACAAGTTTAACAAGCTTCCTAAGTACCTTACATTCTCTATCGCTGCACTTATGAGCTTCTATACATCACAGACAGAAGCTGAGTTTAACGGCGGTATTGTATTAAAGGGTAACAGAAACGGTGAAGAGTACAACATCACAGATGACAAGGCTGTTCTTGATTTCTTCAGAGATAATTCAGGAAAGTCTGCTAAGGAATTCACACATGCTTACTTAAGCAATACTAAGTTCTTTGGTGGCGAGGATCTTTCTAAGGTTCTTAACCTTGAAGAAGTTATTACTGAGTACATCACAGATATCAGAGAAAGAGGTATGAGAGCAGTAGTTAATGATTTAGCTGACTAATTAATAGCTCTTTGAATGATTATAGAGCGGATGTTTTTATATTCATCCGCTCTTATTTAATATAATAATCAAATTGAATTGGAGGATATATGCAGGATTTTATCAAGATTAATAAAGATGATAATGTTGCTGTAGCATTAAAGCCTATTGCTAAAGGCACAACTCTTAATGTTGCAGGAATTGATGTGACAACTGTAGAAGATATTCCACAGGGACACAAGTTTGTAATTAAGGCTATCAAGAATGGTGATCCGGTTATCAAATATGGTTTCAGAATCGGATTTGCACAGGCTGATATTCCAGTTGGAGCATGGGTTCATACTCATAACTTAAAGACTGGTCTCGGTGAATTACTTGAATATACATATGAACCAGAGGGACATAAGGATGTTGAGCCTACAGAGCCAGCTTATTTCGATGGATATATGAGAGAGAACGGAAAGGTTGGTGTCCGTAACGAAGTATGGATTGTTCCTACAGTTGGATGTGTTAACTCAATTGCAAGAGCAATTGAAACAACAGCAAGAGCTAACAAGCCAGAAGGAGTAGATGAAGTAGTTGCATTTACTCATCCATATGGATGTTCACAGACAACAGAGGATCAGGAGAATACAAGAAAGATTCTTGCTGATTTAATTAATCATCCTAATGCAGGTGCAGTACTTGTTCTTGGTCTTGGATGTGAGAACAGCCGTATAGAAGTTCTTAAGGACTATATTGGAGAGGTTAATCCTGACAGAGTTAAGTTCCTTCAGGTTCAGGATGTTGAGAATGAGCAGGAAGAAGCTGAGAAGCTTATGAATGAGCTTATGGCTTATGCTGCAACATTTAAGCGTGAAAAGGTTAATGCAAAGGAACTTATCATTGGTATGAAGTGTGGTGGTTCTGATGGATTATCAGGTATCACAGCTAACCCAACAGTTGGTCTTTTCTCAGATATGCTTGTATCTAAGGGTGGTACAACTATCCTTACAGAAGTTCCAGAGATGTTTGGTGCTGAAACAATTCTTATGAATAGATGTGCTAACAAGGAACTTTTTGAGAAGACAGTTCATCTTATTAATGACTTTAAGGAATACTTCATTAAGAATGGTCAGGAGATTTACGAGAATCCATCTCCAGGAAACAAGGATGGCGGTATCACAACTCTTGAGGACAAGTCTTTAGGTTGTACACAGAAGTCAGGAAGTTCATTAGTAAAGGGTGTTCTTGCATATGCAGAGCCAGTTAATACTAAGGGACTTAATCTCCTTAGTGCACCTGGTAATGACCTTGTTGCTGCAACAGCCTGTGCAGCTTCAGGAGCACAGATGGTTCTTTTCACAACTGGACGTGGAACACCATTTGCTTCACCAGTTCCTACAGTTAAGATTGCAACTAACTCAAGACTTGCAGGAAACAAGGGCAACTGGATTGACTTCAATGCAGGAAGAATTGTTACAGATGACCTTCCTCTTGAAGATGCAGCTAAGGAATTATTCCAGCTTGTATTAGATGTTGCTTCTGGCAAGAAGGTTAAGGCTGAGATAGCAGGATTCCATGATCTTGCAATCTTTAAGCAGGGCGTAACATTATAATTGCTCACTATAATGATATTTTTCTAAGATTTCGGTTATAGTTTTATAGAAGAATTTTAATAATTTCAGGTTTATAAAAGCCTGCCAAATGTATCATAAAGATGCTTTTGGCAGGCTTTTTTTTAAATCTTTTTTGCAATGTGGCACTTGACAAAAAAATATCGGGGGGGGGTAGAATAAAAAGGGAATTCATTAAACATGAAATTCTTAAATTACATTTAAAGGAGAAAAAATATGAGGTTGATTAAGAAATTGACGGGCTGCATAGAAGCAATTGCAGCGACAGCAATAGTTGTAACAACATTGTTTAGTGGTGTAACTGGGGTATTAAGCGTGAATGCAGCAGAGGTGACAGATAAGCCGGTTTATTATTTTGAAGATGACGATACCATGAATAAAAATGGTGTCAAATATGTAATGGACAAGGAAGATTCGGCAGCGTTTAAAGAGTATTTTGGATATTTTGATGATAATGACAGCAGGCAGATGAATATTTTCTATGAGGATAGCACATTAAGGATTGATGAAGATAAGTCGGCATATTCGATTGATGATATTCTTAATGTTTATGTTGATGCTTATCAATTAAGCAGAGACGAGTCTGGTAAGCTTGTTTTCAGTATGAAGGGAAGAAGTGCACGCGGAGAACGGAATGTATTTATGCTTTCAAAAATGGGATTTGATCCACAAAATATGTTAATTAAATGGGAAAAAACAGGGGATAAAAAAGGCATATATGTATTTGATAAAATGACTTTTTCTGGTGCATATAATAGTAAAAGCCCAGATAGGAAATTTCAGACTGAGAGTTTAAAAGAGTCGAGTTATACAGAAAAAGAGACAGTTGATATTGATTTTCTTAAAGTAACCATTAAATATAAGGATTCAGAGGATAAAGAATGTTATGTCGGTGCAATTATGATGCCTGATTATATGACAGACAAGACAGTACTTCACTTAACTAAAGCTTCAGATGAGAAGTCTGATGATGTAATAGATAATACATATACATTTGATGCAACGGACAAAAACACACAGGTTGTTGACAATGAAACTTTTACAAAGATTTTAAAGGAAAATGAGACTAAGGATGTTGTAATTAAATCTAATAATGATGTTACATTTACATTTGCAAAGGGAACAATGAAGAGTGTTGATGGAAAAAATGAGTATGATTTCTCAACAACAATTAATGAGACATATGCAGATACAATGCCATCATATGTAACAAAGGACAATTTTGTGGCACAGGTGAAGTTTAATTATTCAGGACAGCTGCCAGCAACAGCAGGTATCCGCATACCAGTTGGAACACAGTATGCAGGAACTACACTTTATTACTCACTTATGAATAATGATGGTACATTTGCAGGAACACAGGCAGTTGTGGTAGATGAAGAAGGCTATATGACAGTAAAGCAGGATCATTGTTCTGAGTATGTCATAACTAAAGAAGCTCCTGCACTCAAAGATACAGAAGTTACATCACCTGTTGAAGGTACAGAGGTTTCTTCAGCAGAGACTGTAGAAACACCTCAGACTTCTGATGGATATAAAGTATATGTATATGCGTCATGTATTATAATGATACTGGCTGGAGCTGTTATATGCAGAGAGGTTAAAAGAACTAATGCTTAAGAACAAAAAAGTATGTATTAGTGTCATAAGTGCATTTATAATTATTATAGTAGTTTTTATAGCGATAGTTGTAAATAATACACTGATTAATAAGGATAGACATAATGATAAAGATGTGGTGAGCAATAGCCCGAGCCAGAGCGTTGCGGCAATATCTGATAATAAGAAAATTACTGAAACATTGCCGGCTGAAAATGCTTCATCTGAAGAAACAAATTTTACAGAAATGTCAGAAACATCAGAAATATCAGATGAATCTGATACCGCTGAATTGGAGACTGATAATAATCAGAATGAAGATGCAGGCGGTAACAGTGAAAACAATGATGATAATGATACATATGTTTCAGAAGCTACAAATAATAATTACTATAATAACAATAATTCCAGCAACAAGGAAACAACACAGAACCATATAGTGTATAATGATGATGGTACACTTAACATAAGAGAAAGTTATTGGGAAAATTATAAAGGCTTTCATGAGTTTCGTGATGCAATAAGTACAAGTCCGGAGTTTTCACAATTGTTAAATAAAGCAGCCCAATTAGCTATTCCTGTCAGCAAGTGGTCATTAACTTTTGCAAATTACAGGGATGTTTACCCAGGCAATCCAAAAGATATATGGTACTTTATCTATTATGAGAAAATGGATTATTTCTATAGATTTGAATATGATGGAAATAATTTCTACTTTACTAAACAGGGATTTATGAATCATGGCAGAGTGGGCGGTTATGTTCCAGAAGAATTTGAAAATAATATTGTATACAGAGAAGATGGAACATTAAATCTTCAGGAAAGTTACTGGCATTATGAAGATAGCGATGATTTATACCGAAGCATAACGAGTACACCTGAGTTTAAACAGGCCATAAATGGATATAGAAGTATTACAATTCGCTATCCAAATACTGATGGGAAGATTACAGCAAAACTGCAGCAGTGGATAGTAGGTTATCCGGATGGAAGCGAATATAATTTTCTGTTTGATGGAACAAAATATTGCAGAATGCCTGTTTGGAGTGACTGATATATCTGTGGCAAATGAAAATAATTAAATAAAAACAGGCAGTATTGGAATTCTGAAATTGAAATTTCAATGCTGTCTGTTTTTATTGCAAATGTACAAAAGAAAAAGGGCGGTGCTGTATGGCACCGCCCATCTTGGATGAATCTTAAATTAATGAATCAGATTATCTCTGAACTCTGGCACCAGCACCACCAACGATACCTTCAACTTCCTTAAGAGAAGCCATTGTTGTATCACCAGGAGTTGTCATAGCTAATGCACCATGAGCTGCACCGTAGTTAACAGCCTTCTCAGCATCCTCGAATGTCATAAGACCATATACAAGACCTGAAGCGAATGAATCTCCGCCACCAACTCTATCCATAATCTCAAGTCCATCATACTGAGCAGCCTTGTAGATTTCTCCATCAGCCCAGCAGATTGCTGACCAGTCATTAACTGTAGCTGTCTTAACCTGACGAAGTGTTGTAGCAACAGCCTTGAAGTTAGGGTATGTAGCAGCAGCTTCGTTAATCATCTTCTTATAACCATCAAGGTTAAGAGTCTTAAGGTTCTCATCGTTACCTTCGATTTCGAAACCAAGGCAAGCTGTGAAGTCTTCTTCGTTACCAATCATAACGTCAACATACTTAGCAACTTCCTTATTAACTTCCTGAGCCTTAGCTAAACCGCCGATAGCTTCCCACATAGATGGTCTGTAGTTAAGATCGTAAGATACGATTGTACCGTACTTCTTAGCTGCCTTACAAGCTGCAATAACAGTCTCGCAAGCCTGCTCAGAAAGAGCAGCGTAGATACCGCCTGTATGTAACCAACGAACACCTAAACCACCATCGCTCTTGTTCTTGAAGATGTAATCAAAATCGAAATCTTCTGGAGTAGCCTGTGAAATAGCTGTGTTAGCTCTATCAGAGCAACCCTTAGCACCACGGATACCAAATCCTCTTTCTGTGAAGTTGAGACCGTTTCTGCAAAGACGTCCGATACCATCTGTCTTCTTCCAGCAGATAAGGTCAGTTGAAACACCACCCTGCTCGATGAAATCCTTCATAAGAAGACCTACTTCGTTATCAGCAAAAGCTGTGATAACAGCAGTGTTCATACCGAAACACTTGTGAAGTCCACGGATAACGTTGTATTCTCCGCCGCCTTCCCATGCTCTAAAGCTTCTTGCTGTACGGATTCTTCCTTCACCTGGATCAAGACGAAGCATAACTTCACCTAATGATACAGCGTCAAATGTGCACTCTTCAGCTGGTCTTAAATTTAATTTCATTTTTTAGATACCTCCAAAATATTTTATTGCTACAATAGTTTACCATAATAATTCGATTAATTCCATCATTTTTGCCTAAACTTTTATATGTTTTGAAAGGAATATGATAAAAAATAGAATATTGCTATTACAACTAAGTATATAAAGCGATATTTATCAACAATTTGTCTTTAAAGAAATTAAGGACAAGCAAAAAGGAAGCCAGATAAATACTGACTTCCTTACAAAATAAAAGAGCGCGAGACGGGGATCGAACCCGCGACCCCCTCCTTGGCAAGGAGGTGCTCCACCACTGAGCCACTCGCGCATATATAATGTTCTGCGAACATAAATTCTCGCGAACACAAGTGATATAATACACATAAAATATAACTCTGTCAAGCAAAAATTTTAAAAATGCACCTGAAATTAAGAAATTATTTAACTAAATAAGGATAAAACCCAGGTGTACAGTTTGTATGTTTCATAAAATAAATAGAAAATATTGTATATTGTATTGAAAAAATCCACTACTGGTTGTAAAATTTATAAAGAATGTTTCGATATAATATAATAGATATTAGTTTGTACATTTGCAATGATGATTTTATTTTGATTAAATATTAAAAGTGAGGGATATATATGAAGAATATAAGGAAAATAAAGCAGATTACAATGTGTATAAAACTGCAGTGGAAAATTGCTATAGCAGTACTTGTAGCTGGAGTTGCGTGTGGAGGTGTACTTATTTTTGCTAATGCAGATTCAAGTGTTTCACTTAGTCTGACACCAGCACGGTCGAGTGTTGCGCAGGGACAGACATCAACGGTAATTCATGCTAATCTTTCAGGAACAGATGATGAATATTATGATGCCAGTAATCCATCAAATAATGGAATAGCAAGTCCTGTCAGACTTGAGTGGTCAATATCTGATGAGGATTATGATGTTGTAAAGTTTTTGAATCCAAGCTCAGGTGGAGATACATATTTACAGAATATATCTGGGACAACTAATCCTACTGTATACGGTAACAGAGCTGGTGCGGCAACAATAACTGCTGCATATCATTCTAAAAAATTTTCAGAGTCAGGTGCGGTTGTATATGATAATGTTCTTGCAACATCGACAGCAGCAGTATATGTTCCTATCAATGTTAATGTTGTAAGGGAAAGAGGAAACCAGACACTTCAGGAAGCTGACTTGATGAAAGAGGGAGATCTTATTACAATCACAGCAAATACATGTGAGAGTAATAAGCTTTTTATCGAAACATCTAATGATTCAAGTGGAGAGGTTAAATCTGATGGTGTTGTTGAAATGTATTATCGCGATTCATCAAAGGTTGTGCTTAAAGTGATAGGAGGCGGTTCAACAACTATTACAGCAAGAACAGCAGATGGAAGTGGAATTAATGCACTTACATATACATTAACAGTAAGATCTGAAGTTAAGTTTAAAGAAAATATTACTAATGCACAGGGACATTTTATAACACATTTACAGAGTAATCCTTCGGCTAAATACATGGTTTTATCTGATAAAGATTATGAAGCATTTTCATATGAAGAACTACCATCAAATGTTGTATATCCTGAAAAGTCAAATGTTGTATACAGAACAGCAGATACCAATATTGCAACAGTAGCTGCAGGTACAGTGTGTGGTGTTCATGCAGGGGTGACTACTGTAAGTGCAGGACTTACAACATTAGATGTGGGTGGTAATGAATCATGGTTCACAAAAGATGCAGTGAATATTGTAGTTCCATTTAAGAAAATGGGGAATGAAGTAAGCAATATGAATGTTGGAGACCAGTTACAGTTATCAACATCTGCCATTGCGTCAGAAGTTACATGGTCAACATCTGATAATACAGTTCTTCAGGTGGATTCATCAACAGGTCTTGTTAAGGCTGTTGGGGCAGGAACAGCAACTATATATGCAACAAGAGTGCAGGATGAATTATATACAGTTTATGGACTTCCTTATCAGCTTGTTTATAAAATAACAGTAATTGATGGATTTGGATTAAGTACAGTTTCTACTACTGTTAATATAGGAAGTACTATTGATATAACAGCACTGGTGACTAATAATCCAACAAAGGAACAGATAACATATACAGTTACTAATCAACCTGATGCATCTGGAGTTGTTCCTACATATGATTTAATTGAAGTATCACAGTCTGATGATGGAAGAATATTTACAGTTAAAGGAGTAGCTGCCGGTATAGTTCATCTTAAGGTATCGCAGAATATTAACGGTGTTATTAAATCGGAAACATGTGTTATATATGTAACAACTCCTGTAGGAGAAGTTACTATTAATCCATCGTCACTTACAATTGACAGAGGAAGTACAGGAACAGTCCAGTTATTGTTTAATCCATCAGGACCTACTAATTCGAATGTTTTGTGGTCGTCTTCAGATACAAGTGTTGCAACAGTAGAGGGTGACAGTTTTACAGCAACTATTAAGGGTGTTTCTGGTGGAACTACTACAATTACAGTAATAACAGAAGATGGTCTAAAAGTTGCTACATGTGATGTATATGTAAGGGAGCCGGTTACAGGAGTTGTTCTTAATGCAACAACTGTAGAATCAGCAATGGCAATCGGACAGTATCAGCTTGTTGCTACTGTATTGCCATCTGGTAATGGTGTTAACAGGAATGTTACATGGTCATCATCTAATGAATCTGTCTGCAAGGTTGATGAAAATGGACTTGTAACATATGTTGCACCAGGGTATTGTACAGTTGTCTGCAAGACAGAGGATGGAGCTTTTCTTGCAACATGTAACTTTATTATAAGTATTCCTGTTGAGACAATAAAACTTGATTATACAGATGAGATAATGTCAAAGGGAGACAGATTAAGAATAACAGCAGAAGTTCTTCCTCTTACAGCAACTAACAGAACAGTAAGCTGGGAATCGTCTAATACAAATGTTTGTATTGTTGATTCTAATGGACTTGTGGAAGCTGTTGGAACAGGTAGTGCAACAATTCTTTGTAAGTCTTTAGATGGTGGTGTAACTGCCATGTGTAATATATATGTTAAACAGCCTGTTACATCTATTGTCCTTAATACAACAGATATTACAGTAAGAAAAGGACAGGTATTCTGGCTTAATGCAACATGCCTGCCAGAGAATGCTGATAATAAGATAGTATCATGGGAAAGCCGTGATAAAGAAGTTTGTACAGTGGAAAGTGATGGAAAGGTAACTGCTACAGGAGCAGGTACAACATCTATAATATGTACAAATGTAGATACAGGACTTACAGCATATTGTGTTGTTACAGTTACACAGCCGGTTACAGGCATTAAACTTAATTCTGATTATCAGGAGTTATGGGTTGGTGCCAAATATGCTATTATTCCATCTATAGAACCAATAGATGCTGAGAATAAGAATGTTACATATTTTTCAAGTGATACATCAGTTGCAACAGTAGATGAATATGGTGTTGTAACAGCATTAAAGGGAGGAAGCTGTGTTATTGAGGTTACAACAGAGGAATGTCACCTCACAGCAGCATGTACGATTGTAGTAAAAGAATATGTTTCAAGTATTACGCTTAGTGAAACAGATAAATTTATGAATGTTGGTGCAACAGGAAAACTTATTGCAACGGTTGGTACAGAAACAGCAACTAACAGGAATGTTATATGGTCATCTTCAGACAACAGCATATGTTATGTTGATTCAGAGGGTAATCTGAGTGCAGATTCAGTGGGCAATGCTGTTATATCAGCAACTGCAGCAGATGGTAGCGGTGTTACAGCAACATGTATTGTTAAAGTTGTTAATCCTGTAACTGGAATTGAAATAGTACCAAGTACAGTAAGATTACTTGTTGGAGATTCAAAGAAAGTTACAGCAAATGTTTATCCTGAGAATGCAACAATTAAAGATGTCACATGGACTTCATCAAATGAGTCAATTGCTACAGTTGATGAGGATGGAGAGATATTTGCGTTGAGTACAGGAAAGGTTAAGATAACAGCAACATCGCAGGATGGTAATAATATAAAAGGCATATGCTGGGTTTATGTTACGCCGGTAGTTAATATATCTTCTTTAAGAATTAATTCAAAAGATATATATATGCTTACAGGCAGATCAAGAAAATTATCAGTAATAGTAAGACCTGCTGTTAATACTGATTCTTATCAATGGTATTCATCTGATACAGGTATAGTTACTGTAGATGACAATGGTGTTATTACAACAGTTGGTCCAGGAACAGCAGATGTTTTTGTTATAAGTGATGGTGCAGGTGTTGAATCAACATGTACAGTTCATTCGCTTGCAATTAGCAGATCAAATATTACTCTTGAGCAGTATGACAGATATACTCTTGATGTCATTGGAACGACAAGCAAAATAACATGGCGAAGCAGTAATCCGAGAGTGTGTACAGTTTCATCATCTGGTGAGGTTATAGGAAGAAAGGCTGGAACGGCAACAATAACTGCAGTTGTAAATGATAAGACTCTTAGCTGTGTTGTAAGGGTAACAAGCATTAGATAATTAAATAAAGACATGAAAAAAGGAGATGCGGTCAAACATCTCCTTTTTAAAATATGAGGGGGAGATAGAAAGAATTCTCTTTGCTATCTGATATATAATATATACATTAAATGTGAGCAAAGTGTGTATATTTGGTTAAACAAAAATAAAAATCATAAAAATCTATTTTATTGATTAAAATGTCTTAATATGTTAATATCAAAATGTTATTTAATTGTATGGAGGTCTACAATGTCAGACGATTTTAATAAAGACACAAGTTTAGAAGATGAAATTGCAAAGTCATTACAAAAAATGGCTGAAGAAGAAACTACAGTTGCCAAAGCATTTGTAGGAACTGAAAATGGTGTTGTTGAAAAAAAACAGAATGTTAATGATATAGATTATGGGAAGACACAGGTTGTTCCAACAATTCCTAAGGAATTGTTAAAAGATGATGAATGTGAAGAAGATCCGTTATTAGAGGATGATGATTATTCAGAAACAGAAGAGAACAAAATACCAGAAGCTGATGGAAATATTTCAGCAAAGAAGAAAAACGATAAAAAGAAAAAAATAATAATTGTTTCAGTTGCAGCAACAGTGGCTGTTATAGCAATTATTACAATC
>ERZ1034901.2276-NODE-2276-length-12324-cov-10.643573_pt1 | contig 12324 bp, 11 predicted proteins | sample MGYA00520628_ERZ1034901 | MGnify/ENA primary metagenome ERZ1034901 (study PRJEB33766, sample SAMN09781783) | gut metagenome | biome: gut microbiome | host: Homo sapiens | place: Madagascar | study: EMG produced TPA metagenomics assembly of the PRJNA485056 data... | reverse complement strand
ATATAATGAACGCAAAATTATTTGCTCGCAAGGATGCTGATTTTGCGGAATGCATTGAAGAAAGAAGTTTTGATAATGAACAACAAACCAAACAACTACATCCTGGATTTTACGCATGTATACTGCGATGAAGATATGAAGGATAACCCACGGTTTCACTGGATCGACTGCTCTGACATTGAAGGCTGCAATCTGTATTGTTCAGATGAAGCCGCTGCCGAGATCCGGAAACGGATCATGCCGTATGGCACTAAAGGTATTCATTTTATTGATTCCGGAAATTTTCATTATATAACAAAGATAACCACCGACCAGATCAAACGACCATTCTCGCTCGTAGTATTCGACCACCATACAGATATGCAGCGACCACTCGTTGACGGAATGATGAGCTGTGGCGATTGGGCGGGGCTTGTTCTGGACCAGAATCCAAATCTGAAACAGTTAATTCTGATCGGACCGGAAGCAGCCGACATTTTCCAGATTGATGCAGTACGCAAAGACCGTCTTCTGACCTTTTCTGCTGAAGAACTAAAAAATGGGATTGCCCGAAAGAAATCAGCAAACATCCTCTCAGGTGTCCCATTTTATATTTCTATTGATAAAGATGTTCTCTCTACCCGTTTCACAGAAACCAACTGGAATCAGGGTGACATGACACTTGACATATTGGAACATCTGCTTGGCATCATCTTAAGCCATGAAACCGTATGCGGCATCGATATCTGCGGTGAATGCCAACCGGATCTGCCACTTCCAGAATACATGGAAGACGAAGAAAAAAATGAACGTATAAATCATGAGCTGATTGATTTTATTCGATCACATATTTCTAACGATACCCCATCCGTTTCTCATAATCGATGATATAATCCCTGTTTGCAAGCTCATACTGATTAAACATTGCTGTATCATCAAAATCATCCGGATCAATCGTTCCATTGTACCAGCTCTTGGAATTGAAATATGCCTGATAATCCGGATCATTAAATTTTCTTCCATGGCGAGCATATATTTCGTTAAGAGCAAGACGGCATTCATTCGGTGTCAGCCCATCCAGGTCACTATCTGATATGTATTCAGAATCACTATTCGGAAGCATATACTCGGAATCTGAAGTATCCCCTGTTTCCTGTGAGCCTGACTGGTTATCTGTATTGGCGAGCACCTTAGAATTATAATTATCACTTTCTCCGCTATATTCACAGGCTCCATCCAACGCCAATACCGTAACCATATGGTAATAATAATTTGCTCCTGCCATAGAATAAATTTTTGCAACAGCTCCCAGGGTTCCATTTTCATCAATATATGGAAGTGCCTCTGCAACATTTTCAGACGCTATTGTTTCATTGTAAACGACATCATAATAGTCATCTGTATCTTTAAAGCTTCCATACAATGAATAAAAGCAGGCATCCATGGTATCCTGTGCATCCTGTTCATAATCTGCTTCATCTATATTCAGTTCTGTAAGCAGATCCTTCTTCGTAAGCAGCTTATCCTTTTTCAGATCCAGAACATACACATTATACTCAACCATATCTGCATCAAATTGAAGCGGTATGATCAACGATAATATATCGCCATACAGAGTCCATTTATAACTGATTCCCATACAACCCGATCCATATTCATCTGTATTTTCTATGTATTTCTGTGCAAGCTTCTCGATTCTTTTATTTACTTCGTCACATGCTGCACCGTCATAATTTATGTAAGGCAAATAATATACACCTGTATAATTTACAGTTTCTACCTGTGCTGACATATCGGAATCAATAACCATATCTGCACTGTATGCAGTCTGTGCCTCACTTGTATTCTCTGAACTATTTTTCTCCGTAACCTGAGCATCTGTTGATGTATCTGTTGACAAATCCTCTGATGCATCTGTTATCATTTCTGTCTGATCTTCGGAAACCTCACTTTGTTTTGTAGTGACTTTATCGGAAGCTTCATCCTTTTTCCCATTCGAAACATAGTAGATCTCTGCAGATAAACCTGCTGCCAGGATAGCGAAGCATATAAATATCGCCCGTTTCCATCCGCCAAATTTTCCTAAGATCAGAGGGCAAAATAATACAGCAGCCAACATCATAACTGCTCCAGCCAGATACTGTCCCATAATAAAAAACACTACAGCAACTATGATGCCACATACCGTCGCACTCCAAAAACGAAACTTCTGGTATCCTGTCAATGAAGTTGTTTCTGTTCCCTTCTTGCTCTCTCTATCATTATGGTCATTTTGCAAATCAGGCTGAATATAATCAAAAGTCTGAGTATTGTATTCTATATTCTGAGACTGACCAGATCCGGATATTTGCTCCGGTGAGGCCTGTTCTACAGGTTGTCCGCAATTTGGACATACCGCCCATCCATCCTGTAATTCTTTTCCACAATTACTGCAAAACATATTTTTCACCTTCCCTTTCTTCTATTCATTTATCTATGGTGTATACTCATACTCACTTTTATCGTATATTCCTCCATATTCATTAAACAAATCTCGGTCAGATATAGCCAGATAAATTCTTTCATATTGAGGATTATATGTCAGCATTGCACCATCTGAATAATAAATAAATACCCCATTTTCATTAATATAATCCGGTATTAATTCAAACGACCATGACAATGTATAGCCACTATACATTAACTGCAAATAACGATCACTCATATTAATAACCTGCAGATTGGAACCATTTCCTACTTGTGTATACATAGCACTGTAATTTGTATACCAATACAGATCATTCTCGTTATAACTTACGGATTCATCCTGTGTTACATCTGATCCCGGCCGGGTTGCCAGACATAATTTATATTCTCCACACACTGTCATGCTGATGCGACTGGTATCTTCATTTGCATTTGCAGGGAAATCAAAAACTACCTCCACATTAGCTCCTGTATTTCCCGCCAAATTGCCAGATTCCCAATCTGACCAGATTCTTTTGCAGGCTACTCCATCATTGTCAACATCACTAAATATATTGGATGATACAAATCCAGATGTCATTTCATCCTTATTATAGACATAAACCGTGCAATGGACTTCCAACCCTTGACCATCATTTCTTGCCCGGACACGCGCATTTTTTACCTGAACGCTCCAGTATGGATCCTGATCTATGGTCTCCATTAGATAATACACATCGGAAGATACATCTGCCTTCTCACTCTTTTCTTCCGCCGCCTCCGTTGTATTTACAGTCTGCTGCTCTGTCGTAACCACGCTTTCCTCTGTTTTATCCGGCTTTGCCCCACTCTCACCAAACAAGCGGCTATTGTAATCCTCAAAAAGACTTTCATTTGATTTGCCATCATAAATTACATCATGTAATACCGGATAGCCATCACTATTAAAACCAAATATTACAGATTCATCCACACCATCCGGTTCTGTAAAACTGACTGTTACATATTCTTTATCATTGACTTTCTCATACGACCAATCCAGTTCATCCTCACTATAAGCAAACCCAAAAAAGTCCTCTATCGTATAATCTGCGGTCGCCATTGGATATGTCTTAATATATTCAATACAGCCCTCTTTCCGCAAAGCATCATCCCAGTACCAGGTAAAAATACCAAGCAACACCAATATGGCACTGCCGATAATCAACAAAACTTTCTTTGATCCTGCCTTTTTTATCAACCAAGGCATTGCCAATATTCCGGCTATCGCAAATACAATACCCGACAGGATATGTCCCATTGGAAAAGCTATAACAGCAACAAGAAACATTCCAATAAACATCCATTTCAAACGTGCCATCTTTGATTCATGATAGGCTTCTCGTAAAATCTTTGATCCACTTTCTTTCGTTTCGGTTCTATCCCCTCCATTGTGTCCCTTTTGCAGATCATATGCCTGTGCCCCACAGAAAGGGCAAAAATTCCCCTCAAACTTTTTCCCGCAATTGCTACAAAACACTCTCTTCACCTTCCTTTTTTAGATTTTTATAAAAATCAATACTGGCTATAACGATACAGATGTATCGGTAATCCCCCTACCTCTAATGTCATATTGTTTAAATCTTTATTTGCACTTTCGGGCAGAACAAAAACAAAATGATCCGTAAATGAAGCTCCACTGGATATGGTTTTTCCATAATAATCACAACTGATTCCCACCTGATCTTTAATACCGGCATCATTTAATACAAAAATATCATCTGGATAAAATATTTGGTCTTCGCTGCTAATATTTGTAATTGAAACATCACAATACACATATACGGAATCTCCAAATACCCAATGTTCATCCTCTGATGCATCAGTCACAACAATCTCCCAGCCATCACAGGTAATCGTATCTCCTAAATATCCTTCCTGCGTGGTTTTTCTACCAGAGCCACCATCTTCATCATCTGATGCCCAAGCCCAAAACATTCCGGCTAATATAAAAATAATTGTTACAAATCCAATCGCCCGCTGTCTTTTGGCAGATAGCCTGTTTAATACAAGCGGACACAAAGGAAATGCAGCAATCAGAAAGCAAAAACCACTTACTACTTCTCCATCAGAAAAATATACAATTGCAAATATAATTGCCAGAATCATAATGCCCCAAAAGCAAAGACCACGCATTCCTGTCAAAGGATTCGGCATATCATTTTTAATCTGAGTCTGATTTCCCTGACCATTCATACCATTATAGTAATTCTGGTTTGGCATCCCCTGTCCATTCATACCGTTATAATAGTTCTGATTTGGTATTCCTTGTCCGTTCATGCCGTTGTAATAGTTCTGATTTAGTATTCCTTGTCCGTTCATGCCGTTGTAATAGTTCTGGTTTGGCATTCCTTGTCCATTCATGCCATTATAATAATTCTGTTGATTATATTGTGCCGGTTTTCCACAATTCGGACAAAACCGACCTTCAAATTCTTTTCCACATTCACATTTCATAAGCAGTCTCCCTTCACCTCTTTATTTCACGCCTACCTGTATACCTTCTGCCTGCCCTTGTCATTGCCAGTCTTTTCTGAAAAATAATCCATATCAGCCAGATCAGGATCAACAGAGAGACGATCTGTGCTGTTGACAATCCCCCGATCCAGATACCACGGACGGTATCTCCACGAAAATCTTGCTCCACAAAATCCACAGACAGCATCAACCATCGTCGTTTTTACACACTCTGTTGGCCAACACCTTGTATCCAGTCCACAACCTAAAATACCAGCCGGTCCAACACAACTTTTATATTCATATCCATGGCTGTCTGTTCCCGATGCATATATAAATTATCTAAAATATGTTTCAGATTATCCGTCAGCGTATTTATATAATCACTCACCATACCCGGAGCAAAATGAATAAATGCTGCTATAAATGCAATTATAACCAGCATCGTTCCACCAATCTTCCAGATAACACCCGAATCAAAATAATTGGTTCTATATGTCGATGTATCTTTACGCTGTTCCACATCTGTTACATCTTTATAGGTATAGTTTGTATTTGTATGGGGATGTTCTGACGCTGACTTATATGTTTTTGCTGCAGCCTGCTCTTTGGGACTTTCACCTGATGAATTCAAATGAATATTTGATATATATTCCGCTCTTTTTACCGGATCGGATAACACCTGATACGCTTCATTGATCAATTGCATTTTTTCATCATCCTGTGCACTATGTCCGGATTGATTATCCGGATGATATTTCTTACATAGTGCACGGTATGATGCTTTTATGACCTCTGGTTCTGCATTTTCTGAAACATTTAACACTTCAAAATAGTTGACCATATGATCTTTTTTATTTATTATCCTTTTTCTATTTCTTAGCCTTTACTGACATTACGTTACTCCACTTGGAATAAACAGTCTTGCCACTCGCTTTTCCTTTTGCACGGACTCTGACATAATACCGCTTACCAGCCTTTAATCCGGTGAACTTAGCGGTTGTCTTTGTTACTGTTTTTGTCTTTGCGCCCTTGAATGATTTCTTGGTTGCATACTGGATCTGATATCCGGTTGCTCCTTTTACAGAAGAATACTTTACTTTTGCCTTCTTATTCTTCTGTGCTGTCAGACTCTTTAATTCAATCGCTTTATTCTTTACAGATGCTTTAACGGTAATCGTATAAGTCTTATATGCTCCGCTGTCTGTAATTGCATATATCTTTGTAGTTCCGGCTTTCTTGGCTGTTACTACACCCTTTGCTGAAACAACTGCAACTGTCTCATCTGCCGATTCCCAATAAACAGCATCTGTAGAATCAAGTGGAGAAATCGTCGCTTTTAAGGTTATTTTCTTTCCCTGCTCTACAGTATCTTCGCTTCGATCCAGATAAACCTTAACTGCAGGTACTTTTACATTTACTGTGCATCTCGCTGTCAGACCATTCTTTGTCTTTGCCGTAATAACTGTTGATCCTGCCTTCTTGGCCTTCACTACGCCATTGGCATCTACCGTTGCAATCGCTGGATTCTGACTGCTCCATGTTACTGTCTTATATGTTGCTTTTGCAGGAAGAACCGTTGCTTTTAATGTCTGGGTTTTTCCCTTCTGAATATTTGCACTGGATACATTTAGTTTAATGGCTGTTGCAGGAATCTCCTTTACAAGAATTGAAAATGAAACACTCTTGCCGCCAAGACTTACTGTTATCGTCTGTGTACCGATCTTGTTCATATTGTAACTTCCAAGCATGGATTCTGATGGAATCATCAATGCATCTAATTCATCTTCATACACTGCATACAGGGAAAATCCATTCAAACTGAGTTTATCTCCCTGGAAATACTCCTGTTTTGTTGGAAGCTGTTTGATCATAAGGCTCTTTACACGCACCGTTGGATTACTTCTAAGCTGCGCATATGGATAACTACTGTATTCATCCAGGAACCAAACATTCTTGAAATCAAAGCCTACATAGGAAGATGAATATTTCATCATAGCTTCGGTGAGAGGAGTTGCTGTTCCAAATTGTACATTTCTCATAGCTTCCTTAAGACTATTTCTATCATAGTAACAGTTCTTTCCTGCATTATGTCCATCATTCATTCCCCCAACTATAGGATCATAGTATTCCATACTTGTTGTTGAAGAATCTAGCTTTCCTCGTGAATAACAATTCATAATATAATTATATTCACGGTCTCCATAATAACCATATAAATAGCCTAAAATACCTCCACAATAACTGTAGTAACTATTACTAAGATTACAATTATTAATACAATTGCTAATTACAATTGCCTCTCCTTCCGCATAACCAATAAGACCTCCCATATACCTAGCAGATTCCCCTATTTTTCCATCTACATATATATTAGAAATTTGTGTCTTACTTCCACATTCTCCAATTAATACTCCGGCTTCCCCCCCTGCTTCCATCTCAATATCCACATCCGTCAGACTGAGATTCTTGATCGTTGCACCACTGACAGTTCCAAACAGACCAACCGTATTAATCTTTCCATAGATATGCATACCGATGATACGATGTCCATTTCCATCAAAGGTACCTGTAAAATTATTAATTGGTGTCCATCCATTACCGGTATCGAAGATACCGCCTTCCTTTGTATACTCGGTCAGATCAATATCCTCTGTCAGAATATACTTACCGGACAAATTATTCCGGATACCGTTCAACTGGTCTGCTGAACTGATCGGTTCATATCCCTCCGGTACCACTGTTTCTGCTGCCTGTGCCTTCCATTTCACAGGACTGTCAATACTGCAGCCAAGCATAACTGCAACTGCAATGATAAACATGGCAATAACTTTCATCTGCTTCTTCATAGCTTTTCCTCCTTTGCTCTCATGAAAATTACCTCTTGTTTTTAACTCACAATGATAAAAACTCATCTGTTACTTCTTAATTTTAGTACAGATATTTACTAATTTCAATAGTAAAAATCTGTACTAGATATACTATACCTATTAAATAACAGGTGGTGTACACATATGAAGTATATTCAGAGAATCCGGAATTTAAGAGAAGACGCTGACTACACACAAGAATACATTGCTCATGTCCTTGGCACATCCCAGACCATGTATGCCCGCTACGAACGCGGTGCCAATGAGCTGCCAATTCATCATCTGCTGACACTGTGCGACCTCTATCAGGTATCTGCTGACTATATTCTCGGCCGTACAAATCAAAAATAAAACCTCACAAAGGAACAGGCAGTTCTCACCGCAGATAATTCTTCTCCCCCCTGCCAATAAAATACACCTTATGAAACGGCACAGTCACAAGAAGCGTCACCGCTTCCGCGATCGGTACAGCCAGCCATGCTCCATAGATCTTAAGGAAATGCGGCAGGATCAGAAGGCTTAACACCGTAAAGATAAATGTCCGGCTGAATGAAATGATCGCCGACACCTTACCATTTGAAAGGGCTGTGAAGAAACCGGAGGATGTGATATTTAATCCACTGAACAGGAAATTGATCGCAAAGATCTTGAATCCGATCTCTGCCAGTTCAAATGTTGCCGGGTCATGTGTGAACACCGTAATGATCCAGGTCGCAAGCACCTCTGCAATAACCGTCAGAATAACCGCCGATACCGCCACAAAAAGGAACGCAATCTTATAAATACTCCGAAGTTTTTTCTTATCCTTTGCGCCATACTGGAACCCAACGATCGGACTGATCCCGATTGTAAATCCCAGATAAAATGCATTAAATAAGAACTGTCCATACAGCAGAATTGAGATAGCCGCAACTCCGGCTTCACCTGCAAGCCGCATCAGAACAAGATTGAACAATACCGTTACAACAGAATTTGAAAGCTCTGATACCATCTCGGAAGAACCGTTATAGCAGGCATGTCCAAGCTCCCGCAAGGAAAGCTTGAATCCGGTAAACCGAAGCTCACCTTTGGAGAACATGAAAAATACAAGTCCGGCAATCGCGGGAATGCACTGACCGATTCCTGTTGCAAGTGCCGCACCTGCAACTCCCATATCACAGATCACGATCAATACGTAATCAAGAACAGCATTTACAATACCTGCACCGATCATAAGCAGCAAGCCCATCGTTGGCCGTCCCGCTGTGACCAGATACATCTGAAACAACGTTTGCAGCATACAGGCAGGAATGAATAAGCTCACCATTCCCAGATAACTTTTACAGTCTGCCAGAAGCACTTCATTGGAACCCAGCAGTCTGGATATCTCTGTCAGGAACATCTGACTGATCACCACGATCACAAGACTGACCAGAATACATACCGTGACAAACTGAGTCAGGCTCTCACATGCTCTCTTTTTATTTCCCTCTCCAAGATATTTGCTAATGATCGCATTTCCACCCGATGCCAGCATCATGGCAATGGCGATCGCCACATTTACTACGGGATATACGATATTTAACGATGATAATGCATTACTTCCGACAAATCGGGATACAAAGATACCATCCACGATGGTATACAACGACATAAATACCATCATGATGATTGACGGTGCTGCAAAGCTCAGCAGCGACCATGGCGTAATGCGACGATTTAATGATTTACCCATTTTAACAAGTCCTCTCCGTTTTATAACACTTTTCTAATTGACAAAGCCAAGCATATACTATAGGGTAACCCTATAGTCAAGTGTAATTTTGAAAATGAAAGGAAATTCAAATGAATAAAAAGATATATATGACGACCGGCGAGTTCGCCAGGATCATGCGAATAACAAAAGAAACCCTGTTTCATTATGATGAGATTGGTTTATTTCAGCCGGAGCTCACCCAGCCAAATGGTTACCGCTATTATTCGATCTATCAGACCGAGATCCTTGACACCATCCTTTTATTAAAAGACCTCGGTATGCCGTTAAAAGAGATCAAACAGCAGCTTGCCAACCGTGATCCGGCAAAGATGCTCCATATATTAGAAGAACGTGAACATCAGATCAATACGGAGATTGCCAAATTACGCTCCATGGAAAAATGGATCTCGCAGCAAAAGAGCAAGATCCATTTCGCTATGCAGATCGATCCGACAGCCATCTTTATTGCTGACTTCCCGGAACGATACTATCTCTATGCAGAAGCACCGACCGCTACAGATGCTGAACTGTATCGAAAAACCGATGACCTGATCAATCTTCTGCTAACGGTCGGTTCTACTTTTAAAAATGATTATGATATGGCATATTTCCAGCATGCTTCCCATATCGAATCAGATAAGTACGCTGTCTATGATAATGTCGCCCTGTTGTTAGATAACAAGCCTTACGGGCTTCCTGTCCATACCTTGCCTGCAGGAAAATATCTCACCGCCTACCACACCGGTCACTGGGATACGATCGGCGATACTTACGACCGCCTGATGACCTTTAAACATGAGCACAACATCCATACTTCCTCTGAATATCTGGAACACAATGTTATAGATAGCTTCACTGCCGAAGACCCGCAAGACTACATTACCGAAATCACTGTAGCCTTAGAAGCATGATCTACATTTTTATATAAGGCTCCGCTTAAAACTTCTCAAAGAAATGATATTCGTACAGGTTGGTCAGCTTCTTACCTGTCAGCGCCGCATAGGTACGAAGCAGCGAGGATGCACAGCCTGCCACACCGACATACAATCCCGGATAGCTCACAACTCTGGTCGGGATCGTTCTCCACCAACTGTCATACCAGGTACGGAGTCCCGGTGTCCGGTGATCTGAATCGGAAAGCATTACATCAGCAGTACGGATCATATAAGCATAGAACTCTTTCTCCCCGGTATATTCATACATGGCAGCAAAATGCTCCAGAATACCTGCTGTTCCACAGCACTGGCACTGGCAGTTCCAGAAGCCCCAGGAATGTTTCTCCGGCGCACCGGCACGGACGATACCGCGCGATAATTCGATCGTCCAGTTCCGGTAGATCTCCTCTCCGGTAATCTCATATAATTCACGAAATGCCAGCGTACTTCCAACCGGGCCATGACATGTACTGAGATAATATTTGTCATACGTCGGACCTGTTACCGGATGATCCTGATATGGGATCAATCGTCCGGTCTCATCTCCTACTGCGATGTTCATTGCGTATGTAAGACCTTCCTTTGCCAGCTCCAGATATTCCTCTTTCTTTGTATCCTGATATAAGGCTGCGAACATCCATGCCGTTCCGGTTGTTCCATGTGACCAGTTCGGAAATGTCGTATCCTTCTCAAAATCGATCATCGACAGATCAAGCAGCTTCCAGAACTTTCCGCCATTTGGAGCAGGAAGAGCATCCTGTGCGATCCGGTCTGCAGCCGCACATGCCGTATCCAGATATTTCTTTATACCGGTCTTACGGTAAAGGATATCTAAGAATACGATAAATCCGCCATCTGCGGTGATATCCTCCTGATCACTCCAATGCAGTCCTCTCTCATCAGTTACTGCTGCTTCAAGCAGGACATCCGCAACATATAATACATAATCCCGATACGCCTGTTTTCCTGTCACCTGATACAGGTCTTCAAGGAAATATGCCTCACCAACCGGGCCATTGTAAGGGCCTGCCGCCCAGCCCGGAACCGGAATAATACCCTTTACCTCTGAATGAAGCGTCGTCTGATACCATTCCACGCCAACCTTCGTTGCAATGATATGCGCCGCTGCTTCCTCTGCCTCAGTCAGCCAGCGTGTGTCTCCGGTTGCTTCATACAGCCGGATAAAGAAAATACCAATACCTGCCGAACCGTCATACATACTCTTCGGCGTAAATAACGGAACATCCTCCCGGTATCCATCCTGTCCTTCCGGCAGAGCCTGCCAGATCCTGCCATACTCCGTCTTAATTGCCAGCGTATCGATTCATTCCGCCGTATCGATCGCCGCTTTCAAATAATCCTCTGCTGTATTCTTCTGAAAAATCTCCGGTATAATCAACTTCGCCATATCTTCGTCTCCTTTGTAACTTTATCCTATGCTGTAAAAACTTCTCACTCTATCCCAGTTTATCTCGCTGTTTATTTTCTCTTTCTCCAGCCATTCCTGTTTCAACGTTTTATTTCCTAGTATTTATATATGATAATTATACATGTATTTTTAAATTAAGCAAGCCCTAAAATCACACCCAAACTATAACTATACTATTAAGTGTCCTTTTCATTACATTTTGTATCGTGTTATATCGTTCTCCCCTTATTTACGAACTCTCATAAGGGAAAATAAGGGAAAGAAAATCTGGTAACAAATTATAGAAATGGCGCTAGAATATTGGGACTTGATATGATAAGATTAACGGAAATACTTTATTTGAAAGAGGTGAGAACGATATGAAATATATCCGAGATAATTACTCAGTACAGTTGATGTAAACTGTTGGCAGATTGTGCTGAGGTGAAAATAAAC
>ERZ1034901.2273-NODE-2273-length-12330-cov-7.555112_pt1 | contig 12330 bp, 7 predicted proteins | sample MGYA00520628_ERZ1034901 | MGnify/ENA primary metagenome ERZ1034901 (study PRJEB33766, sample SAMN09781783) | gut metagenome | biome: gut microbiome | host: Homo sapiens | place: Madagascar | study: EMG produced TPA metagenomics assembly of the PRJNA485056 data... | reverse complement strand
TCTGTTTATGTAAAATCTTTCAAAGAACTCTTTCTTTATCGCCTTGAGGAATGCTCGATTTCTCAAAAGCGAGTGCAAAAGTACTAACTATTTTCCATTCCACCAAACATTTCGAGGAAAAAGTTTCAAAAAAGTTTCATTTTTAACAAGCGTTCACACTTTCGTGAACAATAATCGACATCGCTCCTTATTATATATATGCGCACGCTCCAGTGCGCGTGAGCGTGCACATACGCAGGCGCAATTTTAATAATGTTCACAAGATCTTTACAAATACCTCTAGATGCAGAAAAACGACGCACTACACTTTCGCCGCTCCCTAACTAGGTAAAAATTCACGCCTAACTAGGGAAGAATTTTTTCCTAGTTAGGGAAAAATGAAAGTGGTACTAGGGAGCATCGGAAGCTAAATGATACCCATGAGCAGATGTTTCTCGAAAATTATTTACAAGATTACACACATATAGCAAAGACTGCATGATTTAAAATTATGGCACAACTACAGAATAAATGTTAATAATTCGAGAGAAAGAGGCAACTTTCGAGAAATGGCATTATCTTTGCACTTGTTTCAAACAGATAGCAATGTGCTATTTTGCACAAAGCCAGGCTGAATATACACTAGATTATAAACTATAATAAAGAATAAGACTATGACAGAAAAAGAAATGTTCAATTTTATAAATGAACAAAACCAGCAGAGTTCTGGTTTCGCCATCAATGAGAAAGAGCGTGGATTGACCAATGTGTTCTCTGCCTTGATGCGCAAGGTGTATTTGTGGATGACACTTGCATTGGTAATCACTGGTGTTACCGCATACGGAGTTGCAACGAGTCCTACCCTATTGATGACCATCGTGACAAGCCGTGGTTTGATGTGGGGCTTGATTATCGCCGAGTTCATCTTGGTATTTGCCATCAGCGGAGCCATCAACCGATTGTCACTGAGTACGGCGACACTGCTATTTATCGTTTACTCTGTACTGAACGGAGCGATGCTCTCTTCCATCTTCGTCATCTATGAGCCAATGGTAATTGCCAAGGTATTCTTCATCACCGCCGGCACATTCGGAGCGATGGCTTTCTATGGCTACTCCACCAAGAAGGACTTGACCTCCATCGGCAAGATACTTTTCATGGCATTGATTGGTTTGATAATCGCTACGGTGGTCAACATGTTCTTGAAAAGCCCAGGTTTTGACTACATCTTGAGTTACGTAGGCGTTGCCATCTTCATCGGCCTGACCGCATGGGACTCTCAGAAAATCAAGCAGATGCTCCAGACACAGTATGACATGAGCGAAGGCGCACAGAAGTTGGCATTGCTTGGTGCTCTCACCTTGTATCTCGATTTCATCAACCTCTTCCTCTATCTGCTTCGCATCTTCGGAAGCAACAGAGAATAAGCAATAACACAATAGAAACAAAAAGGCGATTGGTTCACACCAATCGCCTTTTTGTTATCTTACTTTAAAATCTCACAATATTGAATTTCTTAGTAACTATCTAATAGATAGACCATTCATCTTCATACATTAATTACTACTTCCATTAATCGGAGCCTCAGCTACGGCAACCGGTGCTTTCTTTCCTTTATTCAGCAAGGCAGCCCAATTAAAGTTACGCTTGAGCCCCGAAATGGTTTCGATAGTCATAATCAGAACAGAGACGAAACAGAAAATAAGCACACCCACAATCATCAAACCAAACTTGATACCCAGAATGACAATATTGGCCGGATTACCTTCATTCCTTGTTTCTACCCTGCCACTGGTATAATGATATTCTACGATATTATCCGGAAGAAGTGACATCAGCAAACCACTACCGAAGAAGAAACTTGCCACGGCAAAACCGAATTTCTGAAGCGTACGCATAAAACCATGCTGACGGCGATGAGCAGAAATCACATAACCACGCGGATAGCCAGAAATAATATAGAGAGGTATCAGGATAATCAGATAAATCATCCAGCCAGTCTTGGTGGAAGCAGAATCATTAATATCATCCACTAATCCCTTAGTGTCCTTGAGTGCCATTTTCTGGATTTCATCGAAATTCATATCAGCAACTTCACCAAACTCGTCCTGACATTTTCCCATCTTTTCTTCGCATTCTGCCATGCGCTTTTTATAAATTTCTATATTCTTATCCAGTTTGGCCGTATCAGCACTATGCTTTGCCGCCATCATGCCCTCCCTATAAGACTCAGCATTCCTCTTCAAGTCATGAAGTTTCATCAACTTATAAGCATTAGCAGACTGAATGCGACGTTCATAAAGCTGATAACTGAGTTCCGAGCTTGCATTGAGTTTATCATAAGTAATCGTGGTATCAGTCTTTTTCCAGTTTTCCACAAGAGCCACATCCTTGGCATATTTCTGAGCACTCTCCTTATCCTGATTGCTGAAATACCAGAAGATACAAGCAGCGATAATCGAACCGAATATCAAAGACCACTTCCATGTACGATGTTTACTATAGGAATATGAGATAATCTCGCGCAAATCAGCCACACGCTCACGGAAGAAAGAGTCTGTAGGATCATCAGCCTTACGCACAGCCTCATCCACCAGAGCCTCCATCTTATCAGTCTCCTCTTTTGATACAGGATAAACATTATCCCAATCAGTGCTTCCTTTTTCCATGTCCTTAGCCTTGACATGCGAGGAAGTAAACAAAGCCTGGTCCAAACATTCCCAAGCGGCTAGGTTCTTTTGTTCTTCCATATTAATCTTACGTTTTTAGTTATAGAATCAATTGCTGCTGCAAAGGAACAAAATAAAACGAAAACCTATACTCCAAAGCGTAAAAAAGGCGAACTAAATGGTAAATTCGGCTCGCCTAAAACGTATAAATATAGTATTCGTTTCGTAAAAGTCATTCATTATCAGTTCATTTCTTTCGATTGCGATATTCCTGAGGTGAACACTGATAATAACTATTAAACACCCTGCGGAAAGTAGATAGGGAGTTGAAACCCGACTGGTCTGCTATCAGAGAAATCGGCAAATTGGTGTTTGACAAGAGGCGTTCCGCATGTTTCACGCGGAGCTGGTTGACATAATCATAGAATGTATAACCATTCTCTTGGTTGAAGAAACGACTGAGATAAGTTCGGTTGGTTCCCACCTTGCGAGCCACATCCGACAACTTCAGACGAGGATTCAAGAATACCTTTTCCTCATCGAAGAGTTTTCTTACCGACTCGCTCACCTCTGGAGGCAACTGACAACTATGCAAGTCCAAGTCTGCCTCTTCCTCCTCTTCGTTCTCCGTATCGTTCAACTCATCGATGACCGACTCATGCCGATAGACGAAATATGAAACAACCATCCACATCACGAGTGAGGTAACGAGATAAGCCTTGTCGGTGATGGTATCGTCATAGTAGCTGCTGAATGTCCAGATGAGCAAGATGCCCTAAAAAGTGACAAGGATGCCTCGCAACCAGTTGAGGTTGATATTCTCCTGGTAAGAGAATTGCTCCTTCAACTGGCGATGATATTGAGAGATGAAGAAGAAAGTAAGCACGAGCGTAGCCGTACCATAGATGCCACCCCACCCTATCAGCATATCATACCAAATGGATTTGTCCGTGCAGAAGAACAGAATCGGCAATGCCACGAAAGGCAACTCATGCAATCCCAACTTCTTGAAGGAGAACCATCCCGGCTTGCACAATTCCATCAGTACAAAAACATAAAATGGAATGATGACCATATCAACGCTCGTCATCAAGTGCCAACCTAGGTGAAGTTGACCGTCATAAGCGAAGAAGAAGAGGTCTTTGAAGCACTCCATGTCTTGCAACAACATAATCCACATAATCAATTGGGTCAAGGTATCCCTGCCCTTGCGCCAGAACATCCATACCATCATGGAATAGAACATGACGCACATCCCGTAAATAAAATAGTCTAAAGAGTCAGTCAACATATCAGTGTTTGTATTTCCGTTAATTCATCATTTACTTTCATTTGCTGGGCGTTCTCCCATCCAAAACTCCAAGTTTCCTCCTTTGAGGATATCATCATGCGATAGTTGATAGCCCGACATCGGCTTGCCATTCAGGAGCGTCTTTTGGATATAGAAAGCCTTGTCGCCCACGCCATGTGCCTGGATTTCGAACTTCTTGCCATTCTCCAAATTGAAGGTCACCTTGTCAAAACTTGGTGTGCCGATATAATAATAAGGAGTACTTGGGCATACCGGATAGAAACCGATGGCTGAGAACACATACCATGCCGACATCTGACCGGCATCATCATTACCCGACAAGCCACCAGGGGTATCGTTGTACTCCGTGTTCAAGATATGGTGGATACGCTGTTGCGTCTTCCAAGGAGCACCCGCAGCATCATAGAGATAAGCTACTTGATGACAAGGCTCGTTGCCATGCCAATAGAGGCCTTCGTCAAACATTTTGTCCAATCGAGAGACAACTGCCGACATCGTGTCTGATTGAGAAATGCCTTGCACATTGCGATTCAAGCATTTAGCTGACTTATCCACACTTTTGTTGATAACATCGAAAAGCCCTTGGATGTTCTGAGGCACATACCAAGTGTAATGGCAGGTAGCACCTTCTGTGATATAACTCTTGCGATGCACCAAGTCGGTATTGCCTTCCCATTTTCCGTTCTGATGGCGACCATCCGCCCATCCAGTCTTAGGATTGATGACATTTCGCCAGTTCTCAGAACGACGCATCAATTCTGCATAATCTGCCTTCAGAGACTGCCGAGTGCAAGGGCCATCTTTTGCCTCAGCGGAACAAGACTCTGCCAAAGCCTTCGCCAACTGTGCCACAGCGAAGTCATCAAAGGCATATTCCAAGGTGCGCGAAGTCTGTTCGTTGGTATGGAAAGCCTCCTTCACACTATCCTCCATCGGGATATAACCATATTTGAGATAGGAGTTCAAGGCACGTCTTCCCATTCCGTTCTTATATTCCTCAAAGGTCTTCGGACTCTCGAAAGCATTCTTTCTCATTCCCTCGTATGCCGTTTTGGCATCAAAGCTACGGATGCCCTTGACATAAGCATCTGCCAAGACAACACCCGAATGGTCGCCTATCATCGCAGCCGTATAACTATTCCAACAAGGGAAGATTGGCATCCAACCGCCCTCCTTGTACATATTGACCAGCGACTGCATCATATCGCCAGAGAGCGTCGGGGTGATGATATTGTAAAGAGGAAGCTCGGCACGATAAATGTCCCACATGGAAAAGTCGCCATAGATGGTAGGTATCGTTGTTGTAGAATCAACGCAAGCGGTGTCAACATCTAGGACATCTGCAATATCTGCGCTATCATCTAAAGCAGAACTATCAGAAGAATCAAGTATTTCTACCTTTCCTTTGGAGAAAGTCGGATAACTTCCATAGACATCTGACATTTCATGAGGCAAGAATGATGCACGATACAAAGCGCCATAGAACTGATTGACCTTTGCCACGTCCTTGCTTTCCACATCTATTGCATGCAATCTATCACACCAAATAGTCTCTGCTTTAAGTATAAAATCATCAAAGTCAAAACCTCCCGCAGTCTCACCAACGAGATTATCACAAGCGTTTTTCTTTGAAGTAAAAGAGCTTGCCGCCCGAATTTCTATCGGTTTTCCAGCCTTTCCTTTAAAAGTAAGCCAAGCACCACTTCGATTTCCCTTAACAGATAGTCCTTGAGGCGTTTTTTCTTCTTTTGAGAAGACTCCAAAATCATCAAAACCACACGGAGTCTCACCATATTGAGGATTTGACATGTCTGAAGAAGGAACATCGAAATTAAGTTCTCCACTATAATCCAGCACGAAATGACCGCTGAACCCAGCAGGCTCACCCCATCCTTGATAAATGCGATGCACTGGATTATAACCATATATAATATGGTGCAAGGTATCTATCTCTATGTATCCCTCCCCCTCATCACTATTAGGATTGATGACAATATGTACCTCCTCGTCTTGATCAGGAGTAATGCGGAAGATAGCAGAATGACTCAAAGCTGTCATTTCCGTCTTGAGATGCTCATCTCTCAGATGGACTGCATAGTAATGAGGATGCGACACCTCGTCTTCATGCGAAAAACGAGTGGCACGCTCCTCTGGCTGCAAACGGAGTTTTCCACCGAGGGTAGCGATTGTGAATGAGCCATAATCTTGGGTACAGCCACCCACTATCCAATGACTGTTGCGGAAGCCTTGCAGTTCCATGTCCTTATAATAATAAGGTGCAATACACTTTTTCTCTGTGTCTTGCGTCTGTGGTGTCCAGAAGTTCTGACCATTCGGCACGAGTACGGCAGGCAAAGTCTGACCATGCTCCTCACTTCCCTTGCCAAACTTACCAGCAGTCTTGGTATTCGCTTGAGCCGTGCCCACCATCGTGTTGATGGCATTCAGTTGGCGTACATGCTCCAAATAATGGATGTACTTGTGCATATAATTCTTCAGTGATGCCCACGTATAATAATTCCCCGCCATATTCTCTATGTCGTCCTTGCTGATATAAGCATTCAGATTCAGTTCCCCAACATTCCGCTCATTACACAAGATTCTCACCAAGACATTGTTCTCTGGATGTGCGCTATCCCATTTCTTTTTCTTATAAAAGACAAGTTGTAAGTTGGCTGCCATCGGCACAACCACATCCATGACATCAGATTCTTTTTTGTATGAAGCCATCTCTGCATCAGTATCACTGCAGGCGTCAGGACGAGCAAAGAACATATTCATCAAAGAATAAAGGCGATATAAACTGGTATCATGCCCGAATCGCAAAGTGGCAGATGGTCTATCTGAAGCCAATGCCTTGTCGGCCTCAGCTTCAACATTTTCCCAAAGAGAGATAGCAGAGCGAGCCGGGATTCGCTCATTCGTAGGATATTCACCATTGCAAATCGTCATGCGAAGATTGTTAGCATCATAAAACGCCTTGAACTCCTCGTCTGTGAAGAGTCCATACAATCCCACCTCTATCTGGCGAGGATAAGACTTGAAGTTCAAGCCCACGTCTTGGATAGAGGAAGCGATGGTATGGATCTCACTCATCAACTTTATGGGGTCATCCACCTTCGTGATGTCCTTGAAGAGTTGGTGCAAGAATCTATCAGGCGATACCTTTGCCACGATATGGGTACGATTTTCCAAGGCTTTGACCTCTGGAGAGGTATAGGCTATCCAAGCCATATCGGCAGAATCCGTCTTCACATCCATATCGAGCGATGGCTGGAGTTGGCGCAATTCATCCGTAAAAGCCAGCATACTCTTAGCACAGCGATCGACCACACTCGAACGAGCTTGCACATGATTGCCCTTGGCGAAGATCTGAGGGAAATTGCGAGCTATACGATCGGCGATGCCACGATGCTGTTTTTCACCCAGCTTTGTCAACTTACCACCATTGCCCTTGGCATTCTCCCACACCTGAGTCAGCCATCCCTTCACTTTCTTGCCCAAAGGAGTCAAGTTGGATTCATCATCAAAATGCTGGTTTACCCAAATATAACGACTATCACTTGGTAACCAACGAGAGCCGTGCCTGCCGTAATGACTGATGTAAAAAGGAGTATAACCTTCAGGAGCCCTTACAGAAACAGGCTTCTTGGGAGCAGGATAAGCATAATATACGCCACCCATCTGCTGACGAGTTTGGGCTTGCGCCAAAAGGGCGCAAGCCATTAACAATATCATTAAGAATGATTTCCTCATATCTTATGTCTTTAGTTATTTACTAATTTCCAGTCTATTCCCAATGGATTGTTCTCCATCTTCAAGACCCATGGCAATTCTCTATTGGTAGCGATTTGCATCAAGGTGCCATCCACATTGGCTTTCACCGTGATGCTGCTTGCATCTTGCGAAATCTGCCGCCAAGTGATTCCATTATATATGAAAACGCCACTTTGCCTTAATTGTTGTATTGCCTTTCGAGATACAAACAAGAAGGTACCCTTGGCATCATAGATGTTCTTGCCTTTTTGAGGACTGTCCCAGCAGAATCCGTCAGCCTCATCTACTAACCTTTTTGGAATCAAATAGATAGACTCATTGCATCGCAAGAGCAATGTATCAGCAAGTGTCGTAGAATCGATTGCTACCTCCCAATTACGATATTGGCGATTGAGAATGAAATTGGCTTTGCCTATTGAACGATGAAGAGTGTAGGTTGAAGACTCATCAATCGCCGAACAAGATGTAAGAAAATTCAATTGTCTTACCAACTCAATATTATCTACATTCAACTTATGCACAACGTGTCCAGTTGGCGATGGAGCCACCTTTCTGCAATCTGGCAATACAAGCGTACCGCCTTTCAACAACTGCCGATGAGTGAGCGACGTACCTCTCAATATAGCTTCATCGTACTGACTTTTCACATTCCATTCATTCCCCTTGGCGACAACCTTCAAGTCCTTGCCATTCGGAAGATGGATGGTATAGGCAGGGATCATCGGCGAACCGACAAGATAGAGATTCTGACCAGCCACTGGATAGATGCCCATCATGTTGAAGACAAGCCAAGAAGACATGGCACCGCTATCGTCATTGCCAGGTAAACCATTTGGGGTATCATCATAATTATCATGGACAATCTGGTTGATGCGTTCCACGCTCAAGTCGGGACGACCCACCCAATGATAGAGATAAGGAGTGAGGAAGCTCGGCTCATTCGCCACATTGTAATGCTTGTTGGCAAAGAAGGTATCGAGCCTCTTGATGAAAGCATCCTTGCCACCACACGCCTCTATCAATCCAGGCACATCATGCGGAATGCTCAAACTGTACTCTGCCGACAAAGCCTCATAGAAAAAAGTGCTCCACCAAGGCAGATACCACGGAGCCACCTTGGTATCAGGGCGATAAGGTATCAGCGGATGATAAACCTTCGACTTGCCCCAAGGCACGGAGTCAAGCCATCGCCCAGCTGCATCACGAGGCATGATGAAGCCTCTCATCCCCTGCCACTCGTAATCACTGCGCCAAAGGTTGCGCCAGTTGCCAGAACGTTTCAGATATTTCTCGTAGAGATCTGAATGATGCAAACCCTTCGCCACTTGGGCGATACACCAATCATCATAACAATACTCCACGGTACGGTTGCCAGCCCGGTCGATGCCGTAAGGAATATAACCCAGTGTATTGTATTCATGGATGCCACCACGTCCATGTTTTTCTTCTGCCACGCTACCCAAGTAAGGATCTTTGTCGGTTGGTGGAACCTCTGCATCTTTTATCATAGCTTGCAAGGCTAGTTCGTAGTCTATTCCCTTCATTCCCTTGGCAAAGGCATCCGCAATGACGATTTCCGCATTGCTTCCACCTTGGGTTCGCCCATTCCAGTTGCCGCTTCTGGCATCCGGCATATAACCATCGTGCTCGTAGATGTTCAAGAGTGAATTGACCATGTCACGCTGACGGTCTTCATCTATCAAAGTGAGCAATGGCATAGACGTGCGATAAGTATCCCAAATGGCATAATAGTCATCATAATAGGGAGTGGCAGAGAAATGCGGATTTTCTCCCGACTTATCCACAGGCATCAGCATCGTATGGTAGATACCTGTATAGAACATACGTTTCTGCTTGTCTGTGCCTTCTATCTCTATCTTGCCTAGTTTCTCATTCCAAGCCGTTCTTAGGGCTGAGACTTGTGCATAAAAGCCATACTCGCTCTGGCGGCAACTCATTTCAGCTTTCTCCATACTAACATGTGAGATACCAATCTTGACGTTTGCTTTCAATATCGCTTTTGGATTAGTCTTTGCAGTAGAAAATTGAGCGATAGCATAGAGGTCGTCATGAATGTTGACATGAGTAAAAGGTACATCACTCTGGAGATAGAAATAGACAGTGTAAGGACCACCATTGTTCCATCCTCCCCTCACGGTACTCCATCCTCTGAGGGTATGAGCATCCACTTGCTCTATATGTGAATCAACATATTGCTGAGTTTCTCGCTTATCGGGAATCGTATCCATGCCCAAGAAGGAAGCGGCATCTATTAGCAAAGAAGGCTTTTTGTGATGATACGAGAAGCGATAATAGGCACAACGTTCTGCTGTAGTCACTTCCGTCTGGATGCCATTCTTATAAATACAAGTATAATAGCCCAGCGAAATTTGCTCAACTGCACGTTCTTGGGCATAGCAAGGAATAGTTGCCACCTTTCCAGCAGGCAAAAGGACTCTGGTAGTTGTCGCTGCAAGATTCTTCCCGACAGCATTTTTAACATCCTTCGCATCAAAAGGCTGGATAAGGATGTTGCCATATTTCTGTCCACCGCCCGTACCGCTGACATGGGTCTGCGAGAATCCCTTGATGAGTTCCGGCATCGGAGCCCATCCTGCATTAGGCATTGACACGCCATCCGGTCCAGGCTTCACCATTCCGTATGGCATGGAAGGTCCGGGGAAAGTTCGTCCCAATCCCTCACTTCCAATACGTGGATCGACATACTGGGTATAGTTCTTCGCCACTGCCCACAGGGAGCAAAGACAGCAAGCGATGATAAATATTGCTTTTCTCATCATATCTAATTTTGGGAAATTCCGTTGTATATTATTTGAACATCAAGACTTAAACAAGTCATCCAAAACAACCCTATCTGTTACTTCTGACGAGTGAGCGTTCTCTTTCAGTCCGTATGTCGTTATCATAACCAGTTGAACAGCCTCCTTAATCTTGGTCTCATCAGCAAAATCCGTCATACGATTGCGCAGCCGCTCTTCCTCCTTGGCATCTATCGCATACGTACCCTTACAATATTTGATTTCACACAAACTGATGATTTGGTCGGCACGTTCGATTATCAAATCTACTTGGGCGGCAGGCACACTCTCCTTACTCCTCCAAGAATAATACTCGGTTCTGATACGCTGAACGCCCAAAGCTTCCTTGATTTGTGGGATATGCGCCATACAAAGTCGCTCAAATGCCAACCCATACCAAGTATTTTGCTTCGGTGAGTTGATTGAGTTTTCCCACAAATGCTCATCCGTGGAATGCTTTCGGCAAAAGTCATGATAGAATTGGATGTAAAAGTCTGTGAGTTGGTAGATGCCATTATTACTGTTGATTTTCTTCTCCCTCACGTTATACTTACGAATAAAGTCACAATTCTCCAAGTTTTCCAAGAGTTTAGACAGATGTCCACCTGTCTCCTTCTTCAATTTCTCACTGATTTCTTTTCGTGTCAAACCTTTTTTATTGGCTGCCAATAATTGGATGATATCGACATAGGCTTGCGGACTCTTGAAGAGAGCTTTAAACAAACGGTCAAACTCCTTCTTCATTTCCGTATCACGGCTAAAGAACAAACGGTCGATATTGGCAGGAAGACTCTGCTGATGATCCAACAAACTCAAATAATAAGGGATTCCACCCAACACCATATAGGTTTGGGCTACAGTGAGCCGGTTCCACATAAAGCCATTTACATTGAGATATGTTTCAGTATCACGAAGTGTAAAAGGATGAATATGCATCTCGTGCGTGATACGATTGTGCAAACCACCATGATTGTCGATGATGTTATCCACAATCCATGTGGTAGCAGAGCCGCAAACTATCAACTTGACATTCTTTTGTCGATTTGCCCATCCATTCCAAAACAAGTCCAACGCCTTAACCAGTCCGGAACGTGGTGTATCAAGACACGGCAGTTCGTCTATAAAAATGATAACGGGACTATTCTTGCTTGCTTTTTTTCTCACCACTTCTTTCAGTGCCTCAAAAGCATCATACCAATTGGACACTCTTTCGCCCTCATAGCCACTCTCTTTGAGTGACAGATTGAAGCTCACCATTTGGTCATCCTTATTACCATCGATGACACCTGTCATATCAAAGTCTAGTTGCTTTCCAAAAGTTTCCGTCACCAAGAAAGTCTTGCCCACACGTCGCCTACCATAGATGGCAATGAACTCAGAATGGTCGCTATCTATGTATTTCTTGAGCAAGCTCTGTTCTTCATCTCTTCCTATCAACTGTGTCATAAGCATTTACATTCATTAATTGATGGTGCAAATATACGAAAAAAGAAGGAAACGGCAAACCGAAAGTGCGCCAAAATATGTAAATTTATCACATTTTGGCGCATTATAGGCTTTATAATGCGCCAAAACATACGTTTTTCGAACGTTTTGGCGCGGTTAAATATATTATTTCAATAGCTTTTCAAAGATCTCAGGACGGTCAAGATTAACCAAATCGGCCTTCTTATCGAGTACTAATTGGAACTGAGACGTATCGTCTTCTTGACAAGCAGCCATTACCTTGATGCCATTCGAATGGCAATATTCTATGAACTGAGTTGTGATTAAC
>ERZ1034901.2270-NODE-2270-length-12335-cov-12.881352_pt1 | contig 12335 bp, 7 predicted proteins | sample MGYA00520628_ERZ1034901 | MGnify/ENA primary metagenome ERZ1034901 (study PRJEB33766, sample SAMN09781783) | gut metagenome | biome: gut microbiome | host: Homo sapiens | place: Madagascar | study: EMG produced TPA metagenomics assembly of the PRJNA485056 data... | reverse complement strand
TGGTTAGTCATAGTAAGTTATGGTTAGTTATAAGGCTCTAAATACACATCCAAAAAGCACCCTCTCCAATTGTTGTGACACTATTTGGAATTGTATAGTTTGTTTCTTTTGCTATGTATGCAATAAGAGTAGTTTTTTTTTTGTTGAATAAAACATGGTCTTCATATATGAAAGCTTTTGATTCATTATACAAATTACCATGCCATGAATTAAAAGGATTACCAATTATTGTAACTACGCTATTTGGAATTGTGATGCTGGTGAGGGATTTGCACGCCCCCAACCCCCAATTTCCAATCGTTGTGACACTATTTGGGATATTTATGCTGGTGAGAGAGTCGCAGAACGCAAAAGCCAAATCTCCAATTGTTGTGACACTATTTGGAATGTTTATATTAGTGAGGGATTTGCAACCCCAAAAAGCCGAATCTCCAATCGTTGTGACACTATTTGGGATATTTATGCTGGTGAGAGAGTCGCAGAATGCAAAAGCCGAATGTCCAATTGTTGTGACACTATTTGGGATATTTATGTTAGTGAGGGATCTGCGTGAGAAAAAAGCAAAGTCCCCAATAACCTTCACTCCTTTCCTAATTGAATATTTACCACTCAAGCTCTCTGGTGCCTTAAGCAATCTCTTCCAATCTTTACTATATTTTACGCCAAACTCATCCTCCACTGCATTTTCAAGATCCTCATCAGTAACCTCCGTACTCCACACAACCTTCTCCTTCGGCTTCTGCAAACCGAACAATCTGAAAGAGCACATAGACAAGTCCTTCTTGGCGCTGGCTAACAGGAACATTGACATGAGGGTTTTTGCTTCCTCGTCTGCCAACAGGCCTTGCAGGGCGGTGAAGGTCTTGCTCTTGCTCAAATCGAGATAATCGGCGGCTGAGAAGAGGAGACGGTCGGATGCTCCGTAGGTCTTAAGCAGAGACGGATTGAGAGAGATGGCTTTTAGTGAGAGGGCAATGGAAGCCAAGGCGAAATCGTCGATGGTTTCGTCGAAGTCGTCGATGGTGCGAAGGGGATGCGAGAAGTCCTTGGTGCCGACGGTCGGCGACTTCTGACCTTTCATCGCCGGCACAAACATGCCGTCGTAGTCGACGAGTGTCAGCGTACCGTCAGGGCGCACCATGATATTGTCGGGTTTGATGTCGCCATGAGCGAATGACTGCGAGCGAAGCCAAACCGCCATTTTGCAGAAACGGTAGCAGAGCATCGACATAGCGTGAGTGTCCGTATAGTTAGCGGCGATGTATGTCTCCATTGTCTCGCCCTCAATCCAGTCCATCAGCAATACAGGGAACTCTTCGTCCTCACAGTTGCTGTCAACGAAAAGCTCCTTCTCCAGATACTTCACGGAAGTAATATAAGACGAGTCAACAAACTCCAATTCCTCGGCTATCTGGCGGTAAGCTTCCGCTCGACCTTCCTGTTCCTCGGTGAAACACTTCAGGGCATAGCATTTGCCCGTCTGCTCGTCCTTCATCTTGAACACGACAGCAAATGCACCGCTGCTACGATACGGCTCACCGTATTTGTCCAGCACGGGCACCAGATGGCTGAGTTTGTCAAGATTATCCTTAGCCTCGCGAATGGCGGCGAGATATTCTGATATAAGAGGGTATTGCATAGGTTTCTGATTGAATAGTCATATCTTAATTACAAAGTTATGGAAATTTAATGATATTGAGCAAGAATGCTTGGAAAACATTCTTGCCATGACAATATTTGCATTTCTAACGCTCAATACTATGAGCTCGGCGCATGAGGAAATCTTTGGGACGAAATTTTCGAGTTATGAGATGTTGAGGCTATATTGTTCGTATTCTGTGAGTTAGGCGGTTGGTTGGTGGCGAACGTATATTATGGGTGTGTAAAAGTGGCTGTTTTAGGGTGCAATAGTGGCACTATTGCATCCTAATAGTGCCACTATTGGTGTGTAAAAGTGGCTCTATTGGTGTGTAATAGTGGCACTATTGGAGGGTGGGGCTTGGATTTTGACTGTCCAAGGGGCTTTGCTGACGGCAAAAACGACCGAAAACGGCTTCTGAAATCTCTGGAATCGATTTTTATTTTGTAACAAGTTTTTACTTATTTGTACGATATTTGCGTTGGTGGACGGCGTGCCGTCCGAATTTTGAATCTATATTGTCTTTTGTATTTGTATAATCCAAAAGAAAGATGTATCTTTGTTGTGAGGTTTGTATTTTAACTTTATAACAATAAAGAGCATGGCAAAACAGAAGTTACCTTTAGGTATACAAGACTTTGAGGAGCTGCGTAAGGGCAATTATCTTTACGTGGACAAGACCGATATGCTTTGGAAAATAGCCAATGGCGACAAGTATAACTTTTTGAGTCGTCCGCGACGCTTTGGCAAATCATTGCTTACCTCAGCCATGCAATGTTATTTCGAGGGAAAGAAAGAGCTGTTTGAAGGGCTCAAAATCATGGCATTGGAGAAAGAATGGGTGAAGCGTCCGGTTCTGCATTTCAGTATGAACCAAGGCGGTTCTAATGCCAAATCGCTATCGCATTATCTGGATGATACTTTGTCTAAATATGAAGATATATATGGCAGACGTCCTACTGAGGCCACGCTCAACAACCGACTTAATGGTATCATACAAAGGGCATACGAGCAGTCGGGTGTACAGATTGCCATCTTGGTGGACGAGTATGATGCACCTCTGCAACATTCCTTCCATACTCCTCATCATGACGAATGCCGTAGTCTGTATCGTGACTTCTTCACAGGACTCAAGGACTATGGTTATTGTATCAAGTGTGTGTTCCTCACAGGCATTACGAAGTTCACTCAAATCAGTCTGTTCAGTGTGCTTAACACGCTGACCAATATCAGTTTCTACAATGATTATGCTACTGTTTGCGGATTGACTAAGGATGAAATCGAGTCGTGTCTTGGCGAAGAGTTGCACGAACTTGCCAATAAGAAAGGCTGGAATATGGAAGACACCCTTTCAAGACTGAAGGATATGTATGACGGCTATCATTTCTCCGAAAGTCTGCAAGGTGTTTACAATCCGTTCAGCGTGCTATGCGCCTTGAACGAACTGCGCTTGAAGTCGTTCTGGATAGCAAGCGGTGCCACCGAGATGCTGCCTAAGATACTGACCAAATTCGAACGTGACGTAGAGAAACTGGATGGTTCGCTCATTGATATTGACTATATTGAGACGTCGGATGTCAATACTACTAATCCAAAACTGTTTCTGTATCAGTCGGGCTATCTTACAATAAAGAATGTCATTGAGGATAGTTATGTGCTTGGATTTCCCAATCGTGAGGTGAAGAAGGCGCTGTTCGAACTTGTTCTTCCGATAATGTTGAAAAAAGATAAGGACGAGACCGAGAATGCAATACAAGAGTTGAAAATGAACTTTTCAACCGGAAATGTAAAGGATGGTATTCTCTGTCTTAAGCAATTGATTGCTCATACGCCGTACAGTACACAGAAAAAAGAACGATTTGTTTTTGAAGAGCATTTTCGTTTTATATTGAAGAACTTGTTCTACATTTGTGGATTCAACGTGAAAGAGGAGGAGCAGGTGGCTAATGGAAGAATAGATCTTGTGGTTGAAACCTCCAATATTATATATGTAATTGAGCTTAAGATGTCTGACAATGGCGGTATGTCTGCCGCTACACAACAAATCATTACCCGTCACTATAAGGATGCTTATTGTGCAAGTCATAAATCGGTTGTAGGTTTGGCATTGGTGTTTGATAAGGATAATGGGGGGTTGAAAGACTGGAATGAGGTTTAGTATTCAATTATCGGGGACGTTATGTTGGTGTGACCAAAATTTGGTCGCACCTTTTTTTGTATCACTCTCGTCACTACCAATGACGAATGTTTGCATTGAATTTGTGAAAACGTTTGCACAATAAAAATGTTACATTTTGATGAAAATATGATGTAGGCTATGGATGTTATTCATATTTTTGCATCGTAAAAACTATGCGAGACCCTGATTGAGTCAAGGTACACAAAAACACAACTTATGATGATGCGAAACACATAAAAACACTCATTCATAAGGCTGCTTTAGAAGATATATATACTTAAACCGAAATATAGTTAATAGACATAAAAACCTAAATATGATAAAGCATATTTATATATTCGTATTGGCAATGATGCTGTTAGCATCGTCAGGCGCGGCAAAGGCGCAGGACGTGGCTCTGAAGACCAATCTCTTAGGTTGGGCTACGACATCGCTTAACGCAGGTGTTGAGGTAGGCATCGCCGAGAAGCAGACAGCACAGCTGTTTGCCACGCTCAATCCTTGGGAGTTTTCCGGAGGCAAGAAGGTGCGCATCTGGAATGTGGAGCCGGAATACCGCTGGTGGACATGCCAGCGCTTCGGAGGCAGCTTCTTCGGAGTGCATGCTCTTGCCGGCGAATACAACGTCAAGAACGTGGACCTTCCGTTCGGCATTCTGCCCAAGACGAAGAGCGGACGACACTATGAAGGATGGTATATAGGTGCGGGTGTCACCTATGGCTATCAATGGCTGCTCTCGCGCCATTGGAACATGGAGGCGTCGTTGGGCATCGGTTATGCCTATAGCCCGTACAAGCTCTACGGACGTTGCGCCAGATGTCTGGAGAAGAACCATCGCAATTATGTAGGTCCGACAAAGGCCGCTCTCAGTATGATCTATATTTTCTAAACAGCATTATGAACACTAATTCGTTTACACGCATCATCATTTCATGCCTGATAGGGGCTGCTTCCTGCGGTTCCGCAATGGCACAGAAGCTTGCCTCTGGAGCTGTAGCCATAGACAGTCTGCATACGTATGTGGAGGGTAACAGGGTGGATGTGGCGTTCAGCCTCAATCTCAACAACCTGAAGCTCAAGTCTGAACAGCAGCTCGTCTTCACTCCGATGCTTGCTGCCGACGGCGACACCATAGCTCTGTCACCTATCATTATCAATGGCAGGTCTAAGCAGATACGCATGGAGCGCAGCGGTGAATTGGCTTCTGGTGCTACGGGCAGCCAGCCGCCGCTGGTGGTTGTCAGAAAGAACGGCACACGTCAGAGCGTCAGCTACGCCCAGAGCGTAACACGCAAGCGTCCGTTCGAAGCGGACCGTCTGAGTCTGCTTACCTCTCAGGACGTCTGCGGATGCGGCGACAGGGAGAATCTCGACAATCTCCACCTTGCCACCATTGACAATATCGGCGCATGGATGCCGGCTCTTACGTTTGTCAAGCCTTTTGCTGAGGCTCGCAAGCAACGTGCCGAGAAGGGCGAGGCTTATCTCAGCTTCCGTGTAAACAAGACGAACATCGTGGTAGACCTCTTCGAGAACGCACGCGAACTGGCTAAGATAACTAACACCATCGACCTTGTGCGCAATGACAAGAATGTGGAAATCAACGGCATCAACATTCACGGTTATGCTTCGCCTGAAGGTCCTTATGCCAACAACGAACGTTTGGCACGTGAGCGTGCGGCGGCTCTTAAGAATTATGTGGCGCAGCTTTATCCGATTGACGCCAAGCTGTTCAGCTCTGACTATACGCCTGAGGATTGGGACGGTTTCCGTCGTAAGGTGCAGCAGTCGCATCTGGCCAATAAGGACGAAATCCTTAAGATTTCAGACTCGAGCCTTGCTCCCGACGACAAGGACAAGCGCATCCGCCAGCTCTATCCGCAGGACTATGCCGTGATAATGAAGGACATCTATCCTCGCTTGCGCCATAGCGACTATACCGTTAGCTATACCGTGCGTCCCTTCTCCGTTGAGGAAGCCAAGCAGATACTCAGAACCCGTCCGCAGCAGCTTTCGTTGCTGGAGATGTATCTTGTGGCACAGACGATGGAGGCTGGTTCGCCGGAGTTCAACGAGGTGTTCGACATAGCTGTGCGTATGTTCCCTGCCGACCCTACAGCCAATCTCAATGCTGCATGTGCCGACTTGCAGAAAGGTGACATAGCATCGGCTGAGAAACATCTGGAGAAAGCCGGCAATTCTGCCGAGGCATTGAACGCACGAGGCGCTTTGGCTGTGCTGAAAAAGGACTATCAGTCAGCACGCCGGTTGTTCTTGGAGGCGGCTGCCGCAGGCTCGGAGGATGCCAAGGCAAATGCCGAACGCATCGCTAACACGAAATAAAGAAAAACTTAATAATAATTTTTCTCTCTTAATAGGGCAGGGTGCTGCGAAACACCCTTCCCAGCCCCCTTACGCTTTAAACTTAAACTAAAATAATTAATAATTTATCAACTAAAATTTTTAACAATGAGAAACGTTAAGAATCTTTTCGGTATGGCTGTCATGGCTACAGCCTTGGTCGCTTGTTCAAGCCAAGCAATGACGACCTCACTTCTATCTAACGGCCATGAAGGCAACCAGACAGGTGAAGCCTATGCTTCGTTCAGAATCAATCTGCCGACAACAAGCGGTACTCGTGTGGCAGGTGATCCTACATTCGACGGAGGTGATAAGAACGAGTACGCAGTAAAGGACGCTGCTCTTCTTCTCTTCCAGAAAAACGCTTCTGGTGATTTCGTATTCAAGGAGTCTGTAGACCTTGGTAATATGGAGCCTTGGACATCAAGCGAGACAAATGGTATTACCACAACAGCCAAGTTGACAGCCAAAATTACAAAGGCTGAAGTTGGTGAAAATAAGGGTTATTATGCTCTTATTGTTCTCAACAACAATTCTGAAACGGCTCCGAAAATCACTTATCCTACTGTGGACCAGACATATGCTGACTGGAGCCAGAATGAGGCTAACGCAACTGCCAACTACTTGAAGTATGACAACGGTTTCTTTATGGCAAATGCACCTAAGTATGTTGCTGGCGCTCCTGAAACTCTTGTTGAAATCAAGAACATTTACGCTTCTAAGCAGCAGGCTGAGAATTCTACAGCCACTACAGTATATGTAGAGCGTGGTTTGGCTAAGGTTTCTCTTGCTGAAGGTTCAAAAAAGCATGTTGACATCGATGCTGGCAACTATAAAGATGACAAGGTTGACATTACTGGTTGGACTCTTGACGTTACAAATACCAAGACATACCCTGTACATGTAACAGAAGGATTGTGGGCTGATACATGGAAGACAACTGTTACTCCTGCTGCTAACAATGGTGCAACAATGGATCGTTTCCATGACACAAAGCTTACAGAGTTCCCACGCGTATATTGGGGCTTGGATCCTAACTACAGCACAGATTTCGCTACTGTAGAAGCTTGCAATGGTGAGTTTAAAATGGCATCAAAGGATGACTTCAAGACTGGTGACGAAGCAAAGAAGGCTCAGTACTGCCTTGAGAATACCTTCGACATTGATCACATGGTGCAGGGTCAGACAACACGAGTTTTGTTCTCTGCCAAGTACACACCTGCTAATTTCGCAGATGGAGAGACTTTCTATAAGTTTGGTAACAGTCCTAAGTTGTGGCATGCTGCTGATGTTGTAGCACAGATTAAGGCTAAGGCACAGGAGGTTCTTGGTGAGGCTGATGCTGATAAGGTAACCGTAACACTTGCTGCTGAAGGCAATGACATGACAAAGTCTGGTGTACGTCTTGTTGCTGCTGCTAATATTACTTATGGTACAACCGCTCTTAAAACAGAACAGGTCGATCAGATCAATGCTAAGCTCGGCTTCAAGAAAGCTACATCAACAGACGCTGAAGTTGGTTTGTCTACGTATGAGAGTGGCGTTTCTTACTATGTCGCACGTGTAAAGCACTTCAACGAGCTTACTCCTTGGGCTCCAGGTAATGACACATACGCCGGAAACAATGCCAACTGGCTTGGTCGTTACGGTGTACTCCGTAACAACTGGTACGAGCTTTCTGTAAGTAGCGTTAGCGGTCCTGGTTATCCTGACGTTCCTAAGGTTAATCCTACAGATCCTGATGATGAGAACAAACAGTACATCAACGTTGAGGTTAAGATCCTTGACTGGGCTAAGCGCAGCCAGAGCATCGACCTCTAAACAGTAAAGCATAAAAGTGGCGGAGGTCTCCGGCCTCCGCTACTATCCAAACATCAACATCTAAATCAATCTTAATTACTTTAACGGCAAACATTATGTTTCACGGACTGGTTAAATCTATATGCTCACTCCTCGCCTTTGCACCATTGCTGGCTTCGTGCTCGCTGATGCACGACGACCTTGAGCCATGCGACAATGGCGCTTACCTGCACTTCCGCTACGACTACAACACGCAGCGCGCCGACCTTTTCAACGACCATGTTGGAGGCGTTGTTGTCATGGTGTACGACAAGGACGGCAAGTATCTCATGCGTCAGGACGCCTACAACACAGACACCGACGCTCCCATCCGCCGCCATGACTTTGCCGTACACCTTGACTTGCAGCCTGGCGAATACCAGTTTCTCGCCATTGCCAAGCAGAAGCGTTACGAAGACGCGCTTGCCACCAAGGGCGCCAAGTTTCGCATTCATGCTCCCGCCGACGGCGAGGACATGAAGCAGTTCTGTACCGTGCTCGACCGCAACGGGGCGGGCGAAACGGCTGACGTCGACTGTTCGGCTCCGCTCGACACGCTGTGGATAGGCCGCTCGCAGCACCTTACAGCCGTGCGCGACATGGAAGCCACCCACGACACAATCTCTTTGGTGCGCGACACCAAGCAGCTTACTATCTCACTGCATCAGATTGACGCACCTGACAAAATCTCTGCCGACGATTTCGGCTATGAGGTAATAGCCGACAACGGCTTGATTAACTACGACAACTCTTTGGCAAGCGACTCTAAGCTTCGCTATACGCCTTTCCATACATGGACTACCGAGTTCCGCGATGCTTCGGGCAACGTGAAGGAACGTACGGCTCATGCCGGACTGACGCTCTCGCGACTGGTTTATTTCTCACCAGAGCAGAACGACCGCAACGCCATGCTACATATATATAATAAGGAGTCGGGCAAGACCATCGCTCTTATCAACCTGCCCGACATCCTCCAGCAGGGACGCGATGCTTATGCCGCACAGAACTACGGCATACAGGAATACCTCGACCGCGAGTACGACTACCGCCTCGACTTCTTCCTTATCGGCTCCGAATGGCAGTACCTGAACCTCTCTGTTGGTGTGCTCGACTGGGCAAAGCGCATTCAGCGCATCAGCCTGTAATGTCCATTAACTTCACAATCGAAGTGAGTAAGTCTTCAGATAACTTCCGATAACTCCTTTCGCTTGCGAAACTTAAACTAAAGTATTGAACTTAATTACAACAAAAACGATGAAACGACTTGCAGACATACTCCTTTCTGTTGCTGCCCTGTTGTTGTTAGCAGCATGTACTGATGATGCCGATGTGTACAACACCCCGGCTTCATCCGAGGGCAATCTGTGTGTCTATGTGCCAGTTACTCGCGAGGGCGATGAGGTTACGAGCAGTCTCGACCCAAGCAATCCAACATACAATGCCTCTGTAGACGAGTGCAAAATCAACGACCTGCATCTTTATGCCTTCCCCGTTGGCAACGGAACATTCCTTTCGCAGGAACTTCCATCGCCTGAAGCAAGCAATATGCTCAATGAGAAAGTTGCTTCTTATAAGTTGCAGATCAAGCCCGGCACCTATCGTGTGTACGTAGTGGCAAACATGAAGGATGTGCTCGATGTCAATGGCATAACAACTGAAGACGATTTGAAGGATGTGGTGTTGGGTTACACCCCGGTGTCAAAGCCAGGCATGCCCGTAGCCGATAACATCCCTATGATATACGAGCCTGACACAAAGGCTGCCGACGGCTCTACTGTCGACGGAACAATTACCATAAAGAATACGGACACGACTCCACAGACCGTGATGGCTAATCTGCGATTCACCTGTGTAAAGGTGTGCCTTAACCTTATATACAATCCCGAAGACGCTGACATGGATGCAGCGTTGAAGTCTAACGGATTGCAGATTACCGATATTATGGGCAAGCGACTCTCGCCACAGACCAGTCTATTGTGGGACGGCAAGTTCACTAACCCCGATGTAAGCGACGACTATGCCAAGGGCATCGAGCCGACATTGTACGATGCTACGGCATCTACGAGTAATGGCGCTTACTATACTTCGTGGACAGAAACCCCAGCCAATGCCAATGTCAACAACGAGGACATCATTACGGTTGCAAGTGAGGGTGTAGCTAAACCAGCAGACAGCAAACAGAAGTGGCTCTTCCGTGCCACATATTATCTGCCCGAGCGCTATGTGGCACAGGCTTCGCAGCAGTCGGCATTGAAGGTAGATGGTGCTGTAGGTGGTTCTGCCATCGCTAACAGCTATAACATCAATCTTGGACATCGTAAGGACGAGACCTCAACAACTGAAGTTCCAACTTTCCCACGCGGCACTTACTACGAGATTGTAGGACGCATAAAGAGTCTGGGCAACATCGATCTCGACTGTGTTGTGGGTGTAGAGAAGTGGCAGATGGCAACTATAGATGCAGACTTCAACCATACTACGCTTTGGGTATCAAGCACAAAGGCAGAGGTAGGATCGCAAAAAGTTGCATTTATCGACTATCTGACAAATGTAACGAATGGCGACATTAAGTTCGGATGTGATACGGAGATTGAAAAGATTTCAGCAGGAAAGTTGCCCGTTATTGTCGCAACTAATGATATTGCAACTCATCGTATAAGATTCAGTATAAATCCAGAACTCTCGGTAAAAGACTTTACAGAAGCTAATGCTCTTACAGGTACTGCCAAGGTATGGATAAAGGCTGGCAACATAAAGAAATATCTTGATGTATCGTACGATGTTACACCATACTTCAAGGTGGATCCTGTGGATATTGTAATACAGTATGATGCTGAAAATTCACCCGAATTGACAAAGGTGGTGAAGTTCACTACCAACCTTGGTGGCATTCAGTTCCCTGATGGCTGGACGGTTTCTGGTGGCGGACATGATGTTTCGTATGCTCAGTCGACAATAAACATCAAGTGTGAAAACACCAATAAGGCAGATGGCACATTCACAATTTTTGCAAAAACCGACCCTCAGACAACAACCACACATACGTTTACTGTAAAGTCGATAGGTGAAGACGGTACAAAGAAACAGATTGAGCAGCAGATACGTGTGACGGTGCGTCCGCCAGTAGGTCCTTATCGTATCTATATGCGAGCCATAAACGACTTGGCGTGGGCTTTAAACGCAAGTACCCTTGAACAATTCGATCATTCTGAAATGCTTGATGAAGAAGCCTACAATGATTCTAAAGAAAACAACAACTGGCGAGATGGATGGTGGGTGCAAGCAGGTGCTAACTGGGGTACAGACCGTTCGTCGCACGTGGACTATCACAAGGTCTACATCTACACACAGATAGGTGAGACAAAGGCTGATGGTACTAAGGACGAGAATGTCGCAGAATGGTATTTCACCGGAGGGTGGCCAGGTCACTCGATGAAGGCTGACAATAACAACCCTGGTTGGTACTATTACAAAATAGCGCATAATGCTGAGTCTGAAGGAAACAACAATAAGGGACAGGCACAGACTACTGCTAAAAAAATGATAAAGCCAGGACAGACCCTGCTGATTTTCAGCAATGGTACATACACCGATGCGGGCTTCCAGCCGCATCGTTTCACTCATCACAACGACCCTGGCATCACACTCTTCAACTATGAGGATCGTGAAGGCTGGTATCTGTACGACCCTTTGTCTGATCCTTACTACAGAGTATATGATAAGAAACCTACCATTGTAGACGTAGAGTATACCATATATACCAAGAACAAAAGAATAACTGCTTGGTATTGTAAATATGGAGTAAACAGTCAAGATGGTAAAGGTAAATTTGAAATGAAGAGCGACAACCCTAATGTCGAAAACGAGTTTAAGTGCACAGAATGCGACAAGAAAGATAAAGATGGTAATACTTGGTACAAGACCATACTTCACCTCAAAGCCCCATTAGGAGAGTATGATAAGGTTCTGAAGCTTAAGGTAAATGGTGATGAGATTCATACTGAACTGTTTGACGGAGATAACTATCCTGTAACAGGAAAGGTTACAAGAACGATTAACGGTCGCAACTATGTACGCTATGTGATAGAAGGTACTTACGATCCGGGCACACAGACCTGGAAGAAGGGAGACCCTTTTAAAAAGTAACAATTAAAAGACAACAATATGTATATCAAGAAATTGACAATTTGGCTCTTCATGCTCTTGGCTATGGTGTCGACTGCTTGCAGCGACATCATAGACATTGTAGGAGGCGGCACGCAAGACTTGCCGTCCGATGGAGTTGTGCTGACTCTTAAGTTGCCTAATTTCACCAAG
>ERZ1034901.2264-NODE-2264-length-12366-cov-9.104622_pt1 | contig 12366 bp, 9 predicted proteins | sample MGYA00520628_ERZ1034901 | MGnify/ENA primary metagenome ERZ1034901 (study PRJEB33766, sample SAMN09781783) | gut metagenome | biome: gut microbiome | host: Homo sapiens | place: Madagascar | study: EMG produced TPA metagenomics assembly of the PRJNA485056 data... | reverse complement strand
ACAGGAAGATTCATACGTACGCTAATTATATCAAAAATACGTATGAAATGCTGTCTTACACCTATATAGCAATAAAGCTGAAAATCAGGCTACATACGTACGCCGGTAGACCAATTTAGATGAATAAGTAGCGAGTTTTTTGATATACACCATATAAATCAATGGTTTATATGTTGCGCTTATGATAGGGAAGCTGCTGATTGTTTTGTACGTTTCTCACTAAAGGATCAAACGACATTAATTGTTCTTAATGCTTTTCATTTATACGATTGTCTTTTCTGTCGTTTAAAAACATCGTTAAATGAAAGGCTGCGAACGAATTGGTGTTTTTCTAATAGTGTCTTTATCTGCTATTGAAGAATTGGCTTAGATTTCACGGGGAATTATGTGCTGATGGCTGGAACGTTAGATAATCCTGCTCATTTCATAGGGAATATTCTCGGCAGGGTGATTCATTCATTTTGTATTGGCTGATATCAGAAGACTGCTGAATTCTCTATTGATGTCTGCAATTGGAATTCTCTCCTGCTCCAGCCTTCCTTTCGTCTCGCACAACATTTCCAGCAGCCTGAGTTCTCCTTCCGTCAGACATTCAGGCATTCTTTTCACCTGACTTGGCTCAGACACGGCCAGATGGCGATATTTCATGAATGTCTCCATATCCATCATGACGCTCTCCGTCTGGGAATAAATCTTTCTCAGATCGGAAAGGATTGCCAGGCCGTGGGTATCAAGGTCTCCGAAATAAAGTATCCGGCAATCCACAAGCCATTCTGCTTGATCGAGTGCCGAGACGCCGTATCCCATTCCGATCAATATCGGAATGTTGGGCGGAATATCAAGCGAAAGCCCCGTCTGTTCATTTTCAATGATGACGACCGTTTTCTTCAGCGGGGCAGAGGCCGCCAGTCGATCAAGCGTCAGCTGAACGACATCATTGGGGTTGCCTCCAGTCCAGAAGGATGCATGCCGCACGCGCACGAAGAGGGGCTTTCGCCTCAATCCGAGTGCCGAGAGGAAATCAACGCTCTCATTGAGCGGTTCTTTTCCGTCAAGTTCTTTAATCAATTGCCAGACGCCGGCAATGAGTGCCTGATGCTTTTCAAACCATTTGGTATCGACGCCTTCAACCGGAATTTCGCGAATGAAGAGTCCTGAATCCGGATGCGATAGGAGCCATTTGAGAAGCAGCGTGAAGCGCTTCAATTCATTCTCATTGAAATCCTTCAGCCAAAGCGCATTGGCATTCCGGAGAATGCGGATGAGGCGAAGAAGAGGGCGGCCGCTTTCCTTTTGAATTTCATCGTCCGTATCAAAAGTCCTGAAGGGAATTCCGAACTCCATTGCAATGGCTCTCACGCGATGGACCGCTGCTTTCCAGGCCTCGCCGTCAATGCCGTCAGGATTCAATGCATCGCAGAGATCGGCGGCTTCACGGACTTCCACCCACGAGGGAAGGTCAACCGCAATGCCTAGCTGACGCCACTGCGCCTTCTTCCAGCCGACGCTCCAGCCGTGCCGGGCTTCAATTCGCTTCCAGGATTGAATGAGCGCCTTCGTCTTCGTGAGATTGACTGCGCCTTCCTTTTCATTCATTCGTCCGAGTGACTTTTCGACGAGCGCGCTCCTGAGCGTCGGACTGAGAAGCCCGAAGCTCGCGTCATCGACGAGCCACTCCGGAAAAGAGCGTGAGAAGGCTCGTCTCAATGCGTCATCCATTTCCTCGGGCGTCTTGATTGACATGGCGATTGATCATCCGGAATGAATTGAGAACCTCCGGCAGGGAGCCTTCAGAGGGCTTGCCGGAGGTTCAAGGGAAGGAAAGCGGTCAGAAGAGACCTGGCAAAGGCTCAGGCTTCGCTTCTTCCTTCTTCTCTGACGAAGCCGCCTTCGGGGCAGCCCTGAGCGCCTTTGGGGCCGTTGTCTTCACTTCATTCTGCTGCGGAACGACGGGCGCGGCATTTTTGAAGTCAAGCCTTCCGGTCTTGTCGTCGTAGCTTACCGACAGGCCGCTCGAGTTCCTGCGGTCCTCCATGACGACGTAGAAGGCGCCGCCGATGTAGGGTTCGAGCGTCACGACGGACTTCTCAGGCGTCGCCACGATCATCTGGAAGCCGAAGCGGTTGAAGATGTTCATCGAAATGTCGGTGAACTCGCTGTCGGCCTTGTCGAAGGCTTCGTCGAGAATGACCGGCGCAAAGGCGGGGAGGCCGTTGTCGATGCTTCCCAACTGATAGCGAAGCGCCGCAGCAAGGCACGTGGTCGTAAGCTTCTGGCGCTGACCGCCCGACTTGCCGGACCCGGAGAAGTAGGTTTCAAGGATTTCGCCTTCGTCGTTCAATTCGCTCGCCGTGAAGGCGACGTGACGGCGGACGTCGAGCACGGTGAGACGCCAGAGTTCGGCCGGCTTTTCAGTCGTCTGCGCGGGATCGAGCTTCCTTACGAGCTCCGAAATGAGCTTGTAGCGCTTTTCGGCGTCGTCGTCCGTGAGCTCGCCTTCCCAGGCGCCCTGAATGAGTTCGCCCACCTGATGGCGGAAGTCCTCGACTTCCTTGATCTTCAGGTCCTTCACCTCGATTCTCAGGTGCGAGTCGCCTTCGGCCAAACGCGAGAAGGGCGCAGCGGCGAGCGATTCGTTCACGGTCTCCATGCGCTGGAGAATGTCCTGACGGGCCTGGCGCATCTCGAGGTTGAGGTCGGCAAAGTGCTGGAGCGACTGCGTTTCAAGAAGTTCGCGGAAGCGCTTCTCATGGCGCGGGAGTCCGTCCGTTTCAATGCGGTCGAGCTTTTTGAAGAAGTCGGGTGCGAATTCAATCTTCGAATCGAGCGATTCCTTTTCCTTCGGCCACCTGAAGAGGAAATTGTCAAAGCGCGACGTGACGCCGCCTTCGGCTGCAGTCTTCCGGTTCGTGCATTCGAGCTGGTCGTCGGCGATCTGGTCCTTCACCTTCGAATCGCGGGCGTTGAGGTTCCTGAGCGTCAGTTCGATTTTTCCGTTGTCGGTGGCGCGGCGGTCGATCGAGTCGAGTTCTTCCTTCCCCGGCGTCTTCGCATTCCCGTCCTTCACCATCCTTTCGAGCTGGCTGATCGCGTCGGCATGCCCCGAAATGCGCTCTTCGGCCGCCTTGATTTTCGATCTGGCAGTCTTTTCGTCGGAAGAAGCTTCGCTTCGCGCCTCGCGGAGCTTCGCCAACTGCGTCTCCGCATCGCGAAGCTCCACCTTGAGGCGCTCGAGATCGGGCGTCTTCTTCACGAATTCGTCGAGCTCGTCGTTTGCCGCCTGAAGTCTTTCTGCAGCGCTCTCGGCATCGATTTCGTCCCAGTCGGTATTGAGAAGCGCATTGGCGGCGGAAATCCGCTGCTGAGCTGCTTTCGCCTCCGTCTCGATTTTCCGGATTCTCTGCTGGAGCGCCGTAATTTCAGCGCCGAGCCTCTGGGCTTCCTTTTCAAAAAGCGCGAGCTTTTCCTGATTCGAGAAGCCCGTCACCCAGCGGCGGCGGTCGTCGACATCAATGCGGTCGTCCTTTTCATGGCGCTCTGCGTTGTGCTTTACCTGACCCGCGCGGGTCACGGCCTGGTCGGCGCGGCGGAATTCGTCGAGATTCTCCGCGCAGAGGTAGGAAAAGCGCTGCGCGCACTCGGCTGCCAACCACGCGTCCCAGCGTCCTTCCTTGAAGTCAAGCTTCGACGGGATGCTTCGCGGACGGAAGAAGCCGTCGAAGTCTCTCGCCTGATTCCGAACGCGGTAGTAGACGATGCGGCCTCTCAGGCGCTTCGTTTCAAGGAGCTCGGTAAAGGCAGGGTAGAGCTTTTCGTCGACGAGGATTGAGAGCGCGAAGTTGTGGAGCACGCGCTCGATCGCACCCTGCCAGCGGGACTCATCGGGCTTCACCTGAAGTAGTTCGCCCACAAAGGGAAGCTCTTCTTCTGAAACATTGAGGTCGGCCGCGAGCTCGGCGCGCAGATCCAGGTTCTTCGACGGAATATTGGACGGGCGCTCCCGCATCGAGTTGATTTCCTGGACCGTATCCTGAAAGACCTTCGAGCGGTCGCGCTCTTCGGAGACGAGGCCGTCGCGCTCGCGGGTGCGGGCCGTGCCGGCCCGGTCTTCCTCTTCAAGATAGAGGTGAAGAGCGTCGATGAAATTGAGCCACGCGTCGCTCGATTTGGGAAGATCCTTCTGAAGGGTCGAGGCATGACGAAGCGCCGATTTCTTGTGCGCCTCGGCGCGCGCGTACTCGGTTGTGAGCTGCCTCACGCGGGCTTCGAGCTGTTGAACCGAGAAGCCGCCCGATTCATTGAGGCGCGTACGGAGTTCGTCCGCTTTGGTCTGCCCCTCGTTTTCCTTCTGAACGGCGATCTGCAGCGTGCGCATTGCCTTCTCGAGCTCGCGCTGGAGTTTCGGGAGTTCAGCTTCCTCGAGGCGCTTTTCCGTCATCGGACGCCACCACTGAATGGCGTTCTTTTCAGATTCGAGGAATGCAATTTTCCCGATCAGCTCCTCGCGTTCGTCCCAGAGCTTTTTCGCTTCACGCAGAATGTCCCGCTGCTCCCTCGCTTCGACCACGGCCGAATGGGCGTCAGAAAGATCGTGAAACTCCGTCGTGAGCTTTTCGGCCATCGCGAACGTGCGCGGCTCCTCGAGCATAAAGTTCCTCAGGAACGTGTTGAGGTCTCCGAGGTTCTTTGCCGACTGGGCCTTTGCGAGGAGCTTCAAGGCCGTCTTGTCGCGGATCCCGAAGCGGTCGCAGAAGGCGTCGCTGTAAGCGTTGAAGGTCGTAAAGCTCGTGAAGGGCGGAAGCCGGTCCTTGAGCCATCGCCAGTCGAACTGGGATTTGGCGAAGCCCGTGAAGTCGTCCGCATTGAAGCTGTAGTTGCCGTCGATGATGAAGAACTGCTTGTTGACGGCGGCTTCCTCGTTCGAGCTCTTCCGGATGCAGGCAACCAGCAGCAGCGTCGTGTCGCCCGTGCGGCTTTCGCTGTCGAAAAACGTGAGCGCGGCCGCCGAAAAGGTCGCGCCCGGGCGCAGGTACTGCGTTTTTGCACGCGGCGACCCCGTGCCCTCGAGCTCTGCCTGGGTCGACCAGGCGCCGCGGATGTAGGTGAGGAGGTTGCGGTCGCCGCGCCTCTGCTCGCCCTCGCGGGCGGCGGCGTTGTAGGCGGGGTTGGGGAAGAGGAGCGTGATCATCGCGTCGAGGAGCGTCGATTTCCCCGAGCCCGAGGCGCCCACGAAGAGGAAGCCCTTTTCCGAAATGGGGATGTCGTGGATGTTGGAAAACGTGCCCCAGTTGAAGACCTGGAGACGCTTGATCCTCCACTGCACGAGGCCGCCGATAGTGTTTTCAAGCATCAGATCGTCTCCTCATCGCTTTCATCGTTTTCGTCCGCATCCGCGTCGGAGTCATCCTCATCGGCGCCGGCGCCGACGAGTGCGGATTCCTCGAGCGCAATTCCCGGGATTGCTCCCGTTCCGCTCTTCAGCAGTTCATAGCGCTTCATGATCTCTTCGGCTTCTTCAGGCGTTTTGGCGTCCTCGAGAATTCGCCTGAGATAGGCGTTCCTGAGTTCATCAATCGCCGCCGTGGGGAAGAGGAGCGGCAGGACGGGCGAAATTTCCATCGCGTCGCCCGACTTGAGCGTAAGGAGAATCCTTCGTTCCGTGAGGCGTTTGATGATCGCCTTGAAATGCTGCTGGAAGATGCGGTCGTTCGTGCCCGCGGACCGGTCGAAAAGCCGGAGCATTTCGGCAACGTCGGCGCGGGTGACCACGGCGCGTTCGCCGTTTGCGCGCGCACGCATGAGCTGGTCCCTCAGTTCAAGGAGCACCGCGGAATCGAGGAACCTCAGGCGCACGGTGTTGAGGAGCGACGGCGCATCATGGTCGCCGAGGTCGGGCTTGCGGCAGAAGGCGACGCCGAGCTCGTCGTCAACGAGGAGATCGAGATAGAGGTCTGAGAGCCGCGAGCGGATGATTTCCTCGCGGACCTTGAGTTCCTGCCAGAGTCGTTCGCTGCGGGAGCGCTCGAAGAAGGGGCCTTTCAGAAGGTGCACGAGCACCTGGCGCGTGAGCGCGGGGAGCGTTCCGGTGTCGCCCGCGTAAAGCTCGCGCTCGGCCGCTTCCGTGTCGCCCTCAAAGGCGCCTTCCTGAGGTTCCGCGGGTTCCGTTGATTCCTGCGATGCGGCCGGCATCTCAGCGGGATCTTTATCCATTTCTGTCACTTGACTTTCTCGGTTCGGTATTCAAATTCTGTGCTTGCGGTCTTCTCTAGCGCCAGCGGTGGGATTCGCGCATTTTTTCGACGCTCTCGAGCGTAAACCAATAGAGCGGAATCCGCGCATGGCGCTCGTTCTGAAGACGGTCCTTCCAGACGAGCGGCTCGTCGACGGCTGGGAGCTGAAGCGGCACCCGGAACTGCGGGTCCGACATGTCGGCTTCCGGGGCGTCCTTCTTCGTTTTGCCGCCGGAAAACCGCAGCGCCGGCATGCCGGGCCCTCCGGGTTCGCCGTAGCGGGTTGCGAGGGAGAGAAGGCCGACGACGGACCCGAGGGCCTGCTGATTGGCAAGCGACCGGTAGATGTCGCCGATCGACGCGCGCTCCGGGGCGCCGGGGGCCGTGAGCACGGACTCAACGGAGCGCATGAGCTGCGGGTAGTCGATTTCAGAGGCGAGGATGCGCTCGAAAATGGCAAATGCGTCCACCTCAGGCGCGGAGCCGAAGGCGATGTCGGATTCCATCCGCGTCTCTTCCGGGTCGTCGAGCGAATACTGGTCGATCGAGCGGATCACGGCCGAGGAGAGCGTTACTTCCATGAAGCCTTCCTTGATGCCGACGGTCTTCGAGAGATCGAGCGCAGCGCGCCGGGCGTCGCGGATGAGCGTGGTGAGGCGCCGCTCCTCCACATAGTCGCGCGAGCTCACGAAGTCGCGAAGCGACTTGGCAAGCTGCGTCATTACGGCGTGCGTGTGGCCCGCCCGGTCAAGGAGCATGCGCTGAAGGGTTGAGAGCCGCCGGCGCTCATCGCGCGTGAGCTTTCTATAAAACCCTCGCTGGGCGATGCGGGTGAGGGCGCTCTCGAGCTCAGCCGACGCCCGGTTGTCCATGAGGAGCCGGTAGAAGGCCGTGAAGGCGCGGCCGGCGTCGCTCTCGGAAATCCCGTCGACGCCCGCAAAGAAGCGGTCGAGAATCGAGCCGCGGGAGGCCGAGGATTTAAGGATCCGTTCGCGCAGATCCCTGTTGAGTCTCTCGAACTCCTCGCGCACGCGCCGGAAGTCGGCCTCGAGCTCGGAGACGAGGTCGAAGATCTCGCTCACGCGGTCGAGCGCCGCCTGCTCGGAAATGGAGGGGCTTCTCCCCGCTTCAATGGCGGCGATTTCCTCGTCGATGCGCGCTTTTTCGGCCTTGAGCTGCGCGATGCGGCCGGCCTTGGAGCGGTCTGAATCCGCGGCGAGGCGCTCGATCGCGTGCGTCACCATCTCGAGCCGGCTCTCGGTCGGGCCCGTGCGCTTCGTCTGAAAGCGCGAGAGCGTGCGGATGGCTTCCTGCCCGGCGCTCGTGAGTTCGTAGGTCTCTTCGCTCCGTCCTTCGGCAAGGCGGCAGACGAGATAGCCTTCCTTCACCCAGCGGCTCGCAAGCGCCCGCGCTTCATCGCGCGAGATCGTTTCCTGTGCGCCTTCGGCATAGGCGTGAATGAGGCGCTCGAGGAAGACGGAGGCAGGGAGCTCCCGTTCGTTGTCAAAAAGGAGCGTCTGCAGAATGGCAATCGACTGCGGGCCCGTATCGGCGGCAAGCAGCCGCCAGATGGGGCTCTGCCTGAGCTCGCGGTAGTTTTCTATCAGCGTGCGGATGGACATGCTTCTGGAATGGAATCGAAAGGGAGCTTATTGAGCGTCTGACGGAGGAACCGGTGCAGCGGGCTTTGTGACGTCAATCCACGCGCATTTGCCAACGGCTTTTTCGAGTTCCGCCGGAGCGAGCTCAACGCCGCTCGCCTCGTCGCCGCAGGCGGGCCAGACGGTTTCGTAGGCTTTGAGCGACTCATCGAGATACACGGGAACGCCCGGTTTGATGCCGAACGGACAGACGCCTCCCGGCGCATGGCCGACCAACGACTCGACGAGGTCCCTTGAAATAAAGTGGGGCGTCGCATGAAAGAGGCGCTTGAATTTGCGCCCGTCAAGCTTCATGTCTCCGGCCGCCACGATGAGAAGGGGCCCTTCGGGCCCTGCAATCGCCATCGTTTTGGCAATGCGCGCCGGGATGATTCCGATTTCGCGGGCGGCGAGCTCGACAGTGGCGCTCGAGCCGGAAAAGCGGTTGATGCGGTCCGCAAAGCCCCGGTCTTTGAGCCAGAGGGCGGCAGCTTCAAAAGACAATTTTGAGCACTCCGGAAGAGGAAATTCTTAAAATCTTTATTCTAGCGATACAGGTCTGGATCTTCATGACCGGGAAGCGTCATCGGCGCCGCAGAATGGGATGACGCGTTTCGAGCGACTTTTCCTGCCTTCTTAAGATCAGGACCCGATCCGCGCTATCATGCTCATCCTCTTCCCGGGCGCCGGACGGTCCTTTCGTTTCGATTTCCCCTGGAAGACATTTTCAATTGCCCAATATCGAAGGTTTCCCCGTGAAAATTCTCATCCTTCCCGACAGCTTCAAGGGTTCGCTCACCTCGAGCCAGGCAGCCGCGCAGATTGAGAGCGCCGCCAGGAAAGTGTTTCCCGAAGCGCAGATTGAGTCCTTCCCCATCGCCGACGGCGGGGAAGGGACGCTCGAGATGGTGCAGAAGGCCGCGGGCGGCGCATTCCTTCCGATTGAAGTCATGGGTCCCTGCGGGCAGCGCGTGCGTTCGCGCTACCTTTCGATCGGCGACACGGCCGTCGTGGAGCTCGCCGAAGCCGCCGGGCTCGGTCTCCGTCTACCCGGCTTCAGCCCCATGAAGACCACGACGATCGGCGTGGGTCAGATCATCGCGGAGGCGCTCCATGTCGGACACCGCCGCATCGTGATCGCTCTCGGCGGGAGCGCCACGACGGACTGCGGCTGCGGCATGGCGGCCGCCCTCGGGACTCAGTTCCTTGATGAAGCCGGCAGACCCTTCCTTCCCACGGGCGCAACGCTTTCCATGGTCCGGGGCATTCGCTTGAACGGCTTCTTCTTCGGCAAAAATGCCCCGCGCATCGAAGCGCTCTGCGACGTCGACAATCCCCTCTATGGACCCCAGGGCGCGGCCTGCGTCTTCGGGCCCCAGAAGGGCGCGACGCCCGACGAAGTCAAGGTTCTCGATGCCGGGCTTAAGAACATTGCCGACCTTTTCCAGAAGCGCGCGGCTAAGCTCAATACCCTGAAGGGTGCGGGCGCAGCGGGCGGCACCGGTGCAGGCGTGGCGGCCTTCCTCAACGGCCGGCTCCTTTCCGGCATCGACGCGCTCCTTGACCTCATGAAGTTTGAGGAAGCGGCGAAGACGGCGGATCTCATCATCACGGGCGAGGGCGCCGTCGACACGCAGACAAAGGGCGGGAAGGTTGCGGCAGGCATTGCCCGTCGTGCGGCCGGAAAGCCCGTGGTGCTCTTTACGGGCGCCAATATGCTCGGCGAAAAGGATCTCGGGGCGCTCTACGAGCTCGGCATCACCGCCGTTCTTCCCATCCTTCAGAAGCCTTCGACGCTCGGTGAAGCCATGGCCGACGCCAAAACGAATCTCCATCTTGCGGCGCTCAACTTCTTCCGCACGCAGAAGATTTTCGGAGCCCGCTGAAGCGCCTTGAAGCTTTCAGTCTGAATTTGAAAGAGACGGCCGCCTGCTTCTTCATCCCAGGCAAGAGGATGAAGAACAGGCGGTTTTCTTTTCCCGGATTTTGAGAAGATAAGGCAATTCACGGGCAGAATCGGGATATTCGGGTAATCCCTCTATCCCTAGAATTTCCGTCAGTTCCTTCCAACAGGAATTGATTTTGGAGACCCAATAAAAATGCAGGATTTTGATCTTTATCTCCCGACCCACATTGTTTTCGGCAAGGGCCGCGTCAATGAGTTAGGAAAGCTTGTCGCCGGGAAGGGCGAGCGCGTTCTCATCACTTACGGCGGCGGGAGCGTCGTGAAGAGCGGCCTTCTTGACGCCGTGAAGGCGCAGCTTACGGGGCTCACTGTTTTTGAGTTCGGCGGCATCGAACCCAACCCGAAGATCGGGACGCTCAGGAAAGCAATTGAACTCTGCCGCCGCGAAAAGATCGACTTTATCGTGGCGGTGGGCGGCGGAAGCGTCATCGACGGCACGAAGTGCATTTCGGCCGGAACCTTCTATGAAGGCGACGCATGGGACCTCATGTACGACTCCTCGAAGATCGGCCGCACGCTTCCCTTCTACGCCGTGCTGACGCTTGCCGCAACCGGGAGCGAATACGACAATTCGGGCGTCATCTCGAACCCGGATACGGACGAGAAGCTCTTCCTCGCAGCGCCTAACCTTTTCCCCGTCGCGTCCATCATGGATCCGACCTATACCTTCACTGTTCCGGCGTGGCACACCGCAGCGGGCGCGGCGGACATCATGTCCCATACGTTCGAGCAGTATTTCGTGAAGGAAGGGAACGAGCTCACCGACGGCATGTGCGAGGCGATGCTGCGCACCGTGATCAAATACGCGCCCGAAGCGATCCGCCATCCCGACGACTATGAGGCGAGAGCCCAGCTCATGATGGCGAGCTCCTTCGGCTGCTGCGGCATTCTCTCGATCGGCCGTTCCGGCTCCGCCTGGCCCTGCCACGGGATTGAGCATGAGATCTCGGCCTACACGGACATCACGCACGGCGCGGGCCTCGCCATCATTACCCCGCACTGGATGCGCTGGACCCTCACGCCCGAGACCGCTCCCCGCTTTGCTCAGTACGGCGTGCGCGTCTGGGGGCTTGATCCGGCGGCCGACCCCATGGAGACCGCGAAGAAGGCGATTGATCTGACGGCTGACTTCTTCAAGTCGATCGGTCTTCCCGCAAAGCTCTCCGACCTCCATGTGACGGACGAACACTTCGAAGCCATGGCCGACCATGTGCTCAAGCACTGGTTCCCGCTTGAAGGCGCCTTCCGTCCGCTCGACAAGGAAGGCATTCTCGCCATCCTCCGCGCGTCGCTCTGATCTCCTGAGCTTCTTCTGAGGCATTCGAGCCCGCTGGCGACAGTCTTCTTTCAGATGGATGACTGCCTGCCGGCGGGCTTTTGGTTTTGAAGAGGCGGTGTTATAGTCGCTGTCAATAACGAGAATCAATTGCATTCAATCTGCAGCTCAAAGAGGCAAAGGCTCCATGCCGCTCATTCAAATTCCGCTCAACGATGTCTTCCGATGCTTTAACGACGGGGGCCTCGTGCTTTTCGGTGCAGGCTCCGCGGGCAAGTTCGACGTGATGCCCTGCGGCTGGTGCGCGCCCTGGGGGCTCGACCGGGTGCTCTTCACGGCCAGCTCCAACCACTGCACCCGGGAGCTCGCGGAAGCCTCGGATCGCTTTCTCCTCGCAACACCCACTGCCGGGATGGCGGAGACCGTCTTCAGACTCGGCACAACGACGATGCACGAGGATCCGGAGAAGCTTTCTCATGCAGGCCTCGGATTTCTTCCCGGCGAGAGGGAGCTGCCTTTCCCAGCCGGCTGCAGCGCCTGGGTGATTTTGCGGCGCGTCAAGGAGGGGCTTCCTAAGTTCCCCAATGCGCTTCTCTTTGGAGTCGCCGAAGAGGCATGGGTGGATGGGGCCCTTTGGCGCGAGGGAAGGCCGTTGCCGGAAGAGGATCTTCCGCTCGAGAAGCGCCGTCTTCGTTATGAAGCGGGCGGCGCGTGGTATGCCTCAAAGGGCCGCGAGAGGGTGCTTCAGGGCGCTCAGGGCGGCAGAACAGGCTGATCTCATGGAATTTTTGGAGCCTTCTGCTTACAGGCTGGAAGGCTTGAATATTACGGCTTCATTACTATGCTTAACGAGCATACCAAGATATAAAATATAAGTATTAGCTATTTTCATGAGGGTTCCTTAAACTTCTTTCTCAAAACGGAAGAGCCCGGCGATTCAATGGCGCCGCGGCTCGCAAACGATCTCTCTTTCGAGAAGGAATCATCATGAAGAAAGCATTGGCTGCCGGTCTTGCAGTAGGGATTGCCGCGGTAAGTTCTGTCTCTGCTGCCGCGACTGCTGACGGAAGCGCTGCAGCAGGCGATTCCGGCCTCAGGCTCGCAACGACCTGGGACAAGACCTTCGCTCAGAGCGACAAGGTCGAGCACCGCAAGATCACCTTCAGAAACCGCTACGGCATTACGCTGGCCGCGGACCTCTATAGGGGGCTTCCATAAATTCGGAAAGCCAGTTTTTCCACTTCGCCGACAGTA
>ERZ1034901.2263-NODE-2263-length-12367-cov-17.607294_pt1 | contig 12367 bp, 12 predicted proteins | sample MGYA00520628_ERZ1034901 | MGnify/ENA primary metagenome ERZ1034901 (study PRJEB33766, sample SAMN09781783) | gut metagenome | biome: gut microbiome | host: Homo sapiens | place: Madagascar | study: EMG produced TPA metagenomics assembly of the PRJNA485056 data... | reverse complement strand
CCGTGACGGGACTTTCACCCGTAAGACTTGCGCCATGCCTGGCACACATCAAAAAAGGAGATTCCGAAGAACCTCCCTTTACATCCTATTCCTCTGCCAGCCAGATGGCGGCTTTTACCGCTCTGTGCCAACCCTTTAGGAGAGCCGCCCGCTTCGCGTCGTCCATCTCCGGGCGGAATACGCGGTCCACTTCCTTGTTCTCGATGATGTCATCGGTGGAATCGTAGTAACCCACCGCCAGGCCCGCCAGGTACGCCGCACCCAGGGACGTGGACTCGATGGATTTGCACCGAACGATTTCCGTATCGGACACGTCCGCCTGGAACTGCATCAGGAAATTGTTCCGGCAGGCACCGCCGTCGACTTTAAGGGCCACGATGCGCTGTCCCAGATCCTCTGCCATGGCAGACAGCAAATCCTCGTTCTGATATGCCAGGGATTCCAGCGTCGCGCGGACAATCTGATTCCGATCCGTGCCCCGGGTGATTCCGAAAATCGCCCCCCGAGCATCCGGCTCCCAGTACGGAGCACCGATTCCCGTAAAGGCCGGCACCATGTACACGCCTTCGCCGGCGCCGGCTTTCAAAGCCATTCGCTCCGACTCCGGTGATTTCGACATGAACTTCATCTCATCCCGCAGCCACTGAATGGCGGCGCCACACACGAAAGCGGAGCCTTCCAAAGCGTAGCTTACTTTGCCGTCCAGCCCCCAAGCGATGGTGGTAAGCAGTCCGGAATCGCTGAACACCGGACGATTGCCGGTATTTAGAAGAAGGAAGCTTCCGGTGCCGTAGGTGCACTTCGCCTCGCCCACTTCAAAACAGGTCTCCCCGAACAGGGCCGCCTGCTGGTCTCCCGCCGAACCGGTGATGGGAATCGGACCGCCGAAGAGTTCCGAAATGGTCTCCCCGTAATGACCGGAGCACTCCACCGGTTTCGGCAGTATACACTTCGGAATGTCCAGCAGCGCCAGGATTTCATCGTCCCAATCCAGCGTATGAATATTGAACAGCATGGTACGGGCCGCGTTGGAATAGTCCGTCACATGCACCTCGCCGCCGGTCATTTTCCAGATCAGCCAACTCTCGATGGTTCCGAAGAGCAGTTCCCCCCGCTCCGCCCGCTCCCGAGCGCCATCCACGTGGTCCAGAATCCACTTAATCTTCGTCCCGCTGAAATAAGCATCGATAATCAGGCCGGTTTTGCGACGAATCATCTCCTCGTGTCCCTGTTTCTTCAGCGCCTCCGCATAATCCGAGGTCCGACGGCACTGCCACACGATGGCGTTGTAAATCGGCTCCCCGGTGACCTTGTCCCACACCACCGTGGTCTCCCGCTGGTTGGTAATTCCCAAAGCCACGATATCCCGATAATTCAGATTGTGCTTCAGCATCGCCTCCTGGGCTACCGAAATCTGCGTCGCCCAGATCTCCGTGGCATCGTGCTCCACCCAGCCCTCTTTCGGAAAATACTGGGGGAACTCCCGCTGCGCCGAACTGATGGTGTTGCCCTGCTTATCGTAAATCACGCAACGGGCACTGGTCGTCCCCTCGTCCATCGCCATGATGTATTTCTTCATCTTTCACCTCACACTTTCCCGGAACCCGCCGTCACACGAACAGCGCCATGATTCCGTTGCTGATATCGATTCCCCGTTCCGTCAGTCTCAATCCTTCGTCGGTCATCTCCAGAAACCCGCCGACCTCGTACTCCCTCGCTTCCGGCAACGCCTCTCGAAAGTATTCCCAGAAAGCCTCCTCGCTTCCCAGGACGTCCCGGTATCGAACGCCCTCTTCCCGCCGCAATCCGGTAAAAACAGCCTCCGATATATCGTCCCCTTCCGAGTTTTCGTGCACTTCCATAAAAGCAAGTTCGCCCCGGTCCAGCATTTCCGAGTAGGCCTTCAAATCCGCCTCGTTCACCATCCGCCGGTGTCCCGTATAAGAAGAAGCCCCCAGGCCCAGCCCCACGTACTCCGCCATGTTCCAGTACTTGGAGTTATGCCGGGACTCATAGCCCGGCCGAGCGAAATTGGAAATCTCGTAATGTCGGTAACCCTTCTCCCGAAGAACCTGAATCCCCCGGTGATACATCTCCCGATCCGTTTCGTCCGGCACTTCCCGAAGTTTTCCCGCTTCAAAATCCCGGAAGAAGGATGTCCCCTCCTCCAGCTGCAGGCTGTAGAAGGAAATGTGTTCCGGTTCCAGAGCGGCGATGGCTTCCAAATCCTCCATGGCATCGGAGACATCGGTTCCCGGTATGGCAAAAATAAGATCCAAGTTGATGTTATGAAATCCGGCTTCCCGGGCCATTTTCACATCCCGGCGAACCTCTTCCGCCGTATGGATTCGCCCCAAATACCGGAGCCGCCGGTCATCCATGCTCTGAACGCCCATGGACAGCCGATTGATGCCGGCATTCCCATATCCTGCCAGACTTTCTTCCGTTAAGGTTCCCGGGTTGGCTTCCAGAGTCACCTCCGCGCCCTTCGTAATCCGAAAGGCTTTTCGAACTTCTTCCAGAATATGTCCGATCTGTTCCGGCGTCAGGAGGGACGGCGTCCCTCCGCCAAAATAGATGGTATCCGCCTCCGGAACCTCTCGGCTCCGAAGACGGATTTCTTCTATCAGATGATTCACATACTCCTGCCGAACCTCAGGCCCTGCCGGGCCGGACAAGAATGCACAGTAGTTGCATTTTTTTACGCAGAAGGGAACGTGGATGTAAATTCCCGCCTTATTCGGTGTCGTCAAACTTGAGCACCTCCGTAAACGCTTCCTGCGGTACTTCCACGGTACCGAACTGGCGCATCCGCTTCTTTCCTTCTTTCTGCTTCTCCAGCAGCTTCTTTTTCCGGGAGATATCGCCGCCGTAGCACTTGGCGATAACGTCCTTCCGGTAGGCGCGTACCGTCTCTCGGGCGATGATTTTGCGGCCCACGGCAGCCTGAATCGGCACCTCGAACTGGTGCATCGGAATGATTTTCTTCAGTTTTGCGCAGATGTTCCGGCCCTTAGCGTAAGCTTCCTCTTCCGGCACGATGGAGCTGAAGGCATCGATGACTTCCTTGTTCAGGAGGATGTCCAGCTTCACCAGCTTCGCCGGGCGGTATTCCTGGAATTCGTAATCCAGGGAGGCGTAGCCCCTGGTACGGGATTTCAGTGCGTCAAAGAAATCGTAGATGACTTCGTTCAGCGGAATATCGTAGGTGAGGAGCACGCGGGTCTCCGTCAGGTATTCCATGTGGGTCATGTTGCCCCGGCGACTCTGGCACAGGGTCATGATGCTGCCAACGTAATCCTTCGGCGTCATGATTTCTGCTTTTACGATTGGCTCCTCGATGCGGCTGATCTCCGCCGGATCCGGCAGGTTGGTCGGATTCTGAATCATCCGTTCCGTGCCGTCGGCCATGATGACCTTGTAGATTACGCTTGGCAAGGTGGTGATGACGTCCAGACCGAATTCCCGTTCCAGCCGCTCCACGATGACATCCATGTGCAGGAGGCCCAGGAAACCGCAGCGGTAGCCGAAGCCCAGGGCGGCGGAGTTCTCCGGTTCAAACTGGAACGCCGCATCGTTTACCTGAAGTTTCTCCAGAGCATCTTTGATATTCTCGTATTTCTCGCCTTCTGCCGGGTACACGCCGCAGTACACCATGGACTGAGCTTTCTTGTATCCCTTCAGCGGCTTGTCCGTCGGCTTGTCGGTGTGGGTGATGGTGTCGCCCACCCGAGCGTCCGCCACCCGCTTGATGCTGGCGCAAACGTATCCTACTTCACCGGCCTTTAGCTCTTTGGACGGAACCATGCCCGGAATGCAGTAGCCTACTTCCGTTACCTCGTAGCTCTTGCCGGTATTCATGAGCTGAATGAAATCTCCTTTTTTTACCGAGCCATCGAAAATGCGGGTGTAGATAACCACGCCCTTGTAGCTGTCATAATAGGAGTCGAAGATGAGGCCCTTCAGGCGGCCTTCCGGATCTCCCTGTGGCGGCGGAATTACCTGAACCAGCTTCTCCAGCATGTCGTCGATTCCCATGCCGGTCTTTGCCGAAATCAGCGGCGCATCCTCTGCGTCGATTCCGATAATATCTTCGATTTCTTCCTTGGCTTCATCCGGGCGGGCGCTGTCCAGATCCATTTTGTTCAGCACCGGCAAAATCTCCAGGTCCTCGTCCAGGGCCAGGTAGACATTTCCCAAAGTCTGCGCTTCCACGCCCTGGGTGGCATCCACCACCAGCACGGCGCCGTCGCAGGCAGCCAAAGAGCGGGACACCTCGTAGTTGAAGTCCACGTGTCCCGGTGTATCGATCAGGTTCAGGATGTACTCTTCTCCATCCTGGGCCTTGTAGTGGAGGCGGGTGGTCTGCAGTTTGATGGTGATTCCCCGCTCCCGTTCAATATCCATGTTGTCCAGATACTGTTCCTTCATATCTCGGGACTGCACCAGCCCCGTCTTCTCGATCAGTCGGTCCGCCAAAGTGGACTTGCCATGGTCGATATGAGCAATAATACTGAAATTTCTTATATTCTTCAGATAATCCATTTTTCCTCCGATAACGTCTTATATTTATTCATATTATATTATACGCAATTTGCCCTGAAAATGATACAAAAAAATATTTCCCCGGATTGCAAAAAATCCTTGAAACTTCGCCATTCCTAATATATAATGAGCGTTGCGAATTAATACTATTTTAGAGAAAAGTGGGGTAAACAAAATGGCAAACATTAAATCCGCAAAGAAAAGAATTAGAGTTATCGACAAGAAGACTGCTCGCAACGCTCGTATCAAGGGTCATATGAAGCAGGCTGAAAAGAACTACCTGAAGGCTCTCGCTGCAGGTAACGTTGATGACGCAACCAAGGCATTTGTTGTTCTGGAGAAAGAGCTGATGCAGGCTGCTTCCAAGAACACAATCCACAAGAAGACCGCTTCCAGAAAAGTCAGCAGAATGGCTGCAAGACTGAACGCTCTGAAAGCACAGAACTAATTCTCACCCGTCCCCACATTGCGTACCAGTTAAGTGCGCCGGAACGATGGACTTGTCTCACCATCGTTCCATTTTTTATTGCCTTTTTTTGGCGGGGCCGGGCGGCGGGCCCGCGGTGTGGTGGGCGCGCGGGGTGCCGGGGTGCCGGGGGCGCGGACTTGGTGCACGAATCCCCGCAAACCCTTGTTCTTCCGTCCCCTTTGCACCAAGCCTCCGGGCATTTTCAGCCCGCAGCCGCCGCGGACTTGGTGCAAAGATCCCCGCAAACCCTTATTCTTCCGTCCCCTTTGCACCAAGTCTCCGGACATTTTCAGCGTGCGGCCGCCGCGGACTTGGTGCAAAGATCCCCGCAAACCCTTGTTCTTCCGTCCCCTTTGCACCAAGTCTCCAGACATTTTCGGCCCGCGGCCGCCGGGGATTTGGTGCACGAACCCCCGCACACCCTTGTTCTTTCGTCCCCTTTGCACCAAGTCTCCGGACTTTTTCAGCTCGCCGGGGGCGCGGACTTGGTGCACCAATCCTCGCAAACCCTTGTTCTTCCGTTCCCTTTGCACCAAGTCTCCGGGCCTTTTCTGCGCGCGGCCGCCGCGGACTTGGTGCACGAATCCCCGCAAGCCCTTGTTCTTCCGTCCCCTTTGCACCAAGTCTCCGGATATTTTCGGCCCGCGCCCGCCGTCACCTTTTCTAATTCTAAGGTTGACAAGCGCACAATTATGTTGTATCATTCCATCTGTCAACTTTTACAGCAAACAAGTTGACAACACTCGAAACAAGTTGACACAATTTACATGGGATACAATGAAAAAGGAGATTATTATGTATAACACCATTACTCGCACACAGGTGCTGACCCGGTCCGCACTGTTCATCGCCGTCACTGCCGTATGTTCCTGGATTTCCATTCCGATTCCGGGCACATCCGTTCCGATTAACCTGGCCACCTTCGCCGTAATTCTGGCCGGCCTCATGCTGGGTTCACGGGACGGCGCCATCGCCATGCTGGTATTCCTGGCACTGGGCGCCATCGGCGTTCCGGTATTCCACAGCTTTACCGGCGGTATGGGAATCGTCTTCGGCCCGACCGGCGGCTTCCTGATCGGTTACATCGCTCTGGCCTTCTTCGCCGGACTCGCCGCAAAAGAATCGGAACATCCGGTTCGGAACTACATCCTGTTCACCGTAATCGGCGAAGTCGTTCTGTACACCCTGGGAAGTGCATGGTTTATTTTCCAGGCCGGAAGCAACATCCAGACCGCGCTGATGGCGTGCGTCGTTCCGTTCCTTCCGGGCGATGCGGTGAAAATGGTCCTGGCATATCTGGTAGCCGGCCGCCTCAAAAAGGTCATCGCTTAATACCCCTTAAAAAAAACATTCGCCCCGGCCACAGTTTTCCGGGGTACCCAAAATTGAATGATGCGTATATGCCGTCGCCGCTCCCCCCCACTCACTAACAGAAGGCGGCGGCTTTTTTTCTTGCCGGCGCGGTTTGCGCTCGACTCCCCGCAAACCCTTTGTTCTCCGTTTTGATGCGCAAACCCGAATCCGAGATTTTCCTTTTTTCCCGCTGCAGCGCCGGCGCGGTTTGCGCTCGGCTCCCCGCAATCTCTTTGTTCTCCGTTTTGATGCGCAAACCCAGTGCCGGGATTTTCCTTTTCCCTCGCTGCAGCGCCGGCGCGGTTTGCGCTCGGCTCCCCGCAAACCCTTTGTTCTCCGTTTTGATGCGCAAACCCGAAGCCGAAATTTTTCTTTTCCCTCGCTGCAGCGCCGGCGCGGTTTGCGCTTGGCTCCCCGCAAACCCTTTGTTCTCCGTTTTGATGCGCAAACCCGGTGCCCGGCGCCGGACGCCGCAATCCATAAAAAAACTCCTGCAGAAATCTGCAGGAGTTTTTGCATCTAATTCGATGATGTAATCTTATTTGTAAGATTCGATCATTGCCTTGAATGCCGGCAGGGATCTCTTGATCATGTCGTTGGATACGCAGTAGGACAGTCTGAAGTATCCCGGGCACTCGAATCCGTCTCCAGGAACAACCAGCAGGTTGTGCTCCAGCTTTGCCTTCTCGGAGAATGCAACTGCATCGCCGTTCGGTGCTTTTACGAACATGTAGAATGCGCCGTCCGGTTTTGCCATTTCATATCCCATCTCGGAGAGGGAGTTGAACAGCAGCTGTCTGTTCTCGTCATATGCTTCCAGGTTCGGCATCTCGCCAACGCAGCGTCCGATAACCTTCTGAATCAGGGTTGGAGGGCAAACGGAACCGATCTCACGAGCGGCACCAACGATGGAGTTGAATACCTCGTCCCACATCTCGCACTTCTCGCCAACGAAAACGTATCCGATACGCTCGCCCGGCAGGGACAGAGACTTGGACCAAGAGTAGCATACGATGGTGTTGTCATAGATTGTTGGGATGAACGGAACCTTTACATCTCCGTATACCAGTTCACGGTACGGTTCATCTGCGATGATGTAGATCGGGTGTCCGAATTCCTTACCCTTCTCGGTCAGCAGAGCTGCCATCTTTGTCAGGGTCTCTTCAGTATATACAACGCCGGATGGGTTATTCGGGGAGTTCACGATAACCGCCTTGGTGTTCTTTGTGATCATCTTCTCCAGCTCTGCAAAGTTAATCTGGAAATGCTCGGTGTCTGCCGGAACAACCTTCAGCTGTGCGCCGTCGCAAGTGAAGAATACGTGATATTCCGGGAAGAACGGAGCAATTGCGATGAACTCATCGTCTGTGGAAGTGGTCAGAGCCTTTGCTACGGAAACCAGTGCCGGAGCGCATCCACAAGTCATGAACAGCTCGGAAGCCTTTGCATTTACATCGAATCTCTCGTTCAGGTTGTCTGCGATAGCCTGTCTTACATCTTCGTGACCTGCAGCAACGGAGTATCCGTGCAGCTTGATGGAGTCATAGTTCTGTGCCAGGTCAGCGATGGTCTCGTTAACCTTTGCCGGAGCAGGAATGCTCGGGTTGCCCAGGGAGTAGTCGAATACATTCTCCGGTCCTACGATCTTTGCCTGCTCCAGACCATAAGCGAAGAGCGCTCTGATTCCGGAAGGTGCTGTTCCCAGTCCATAATACTTTTGATTAACCATTTTGATCTTCTCCTTTCAACAAGAAAAAACTTAGTCCCATGTTGTAATCCGATTATAACATATAGTTTCACTATTAACAAATGTTTCACATTCAAAAAACTTCAGTGTGTTATAATATAAATGCTCTGTTTTCTTGCAGAGTGAAAGGATATCTATCTATGACAGCAAAGAAAAAAAATACACAAAAACACATGAAGCGGAAATCCCCCCGGAAGAAAACCAGCCGCCGAACTTCCCGCAAAAATAACCGGAAATTTCAAAAGTGGCAGCTCGCCCTCATCGCCATCGGGATTCTTCTGATTGCCGGGGTGACCGGGCTGCACCTCTACTCTCACCCGACCCAAATCGATTCGGGAAAATACACTCACGCGGCAAAATTCGACAACGCTCTGATTATCGACGGCATCGACGTATCCTACGCTCAGGGCGACGGCGCGTCCCATAATTGGAATCAAGTAAAAAGAAGCGGCGTGGATTTCGTATTTATCCGTGCAGGCTACCGGGATTCCTCCAAAGGAAAGCTCCATGCCGATTCGGAATTCAAAGAAAACATTCAGGGCGCCCGGAAAGCCGGACTCATGGTGGGCATTTATTTTTACTCGCAAGCCACCACGAAGAAGGAAGCCCGGGAGGAGGCCCGGAAACTGGTGAACGCGGCGGACGGGTATCAAATCGATTTGCCGCTGGTGATGGACTACGAGCTGTACCCGAAGGGGCGGCTGGAGAAATTTATGAACGGCAAGAAATATAAGGCGACAAAGGGCACCGAGATTGCGGAAGCTTTCTGCGAGGTCGTTCGACAGGCCGGATACGAGCCCTCCGTATACTCCAACTACAACCTGCTGATGCACAAGGTGAACCCGAAGAAAGTCGCCGGCTTCGCCCGGGTATGGCTGGCTCACTACAATTCCTACACGGATTATCCGCACAATTACACATTTTGGCAGGCGTCCTTCGAGGAAACGGTACACGGAATTTCCGGCACCGTGGACCGGAACTTCTGGTATTTTGGGCCGAATGGGGAGGCCACGCGGGGCCGGCGAGCGGCCGGTGCGCGCTCCATCCGGGACTGCACGGTGCAGCTGGAAAAACACAGCTTCTATTACATCGGAAAGCCGATTCAGCCGAAGCTGATTGTGAAGGACGGAAACACCCCCCTTCGGGAAGGAACGGATTATCAGGTGGGTTACGTGAAGAACGCATCGGCGGGAACCGGCTATGCCATCGTGACGGGAATCGGCAAATACAAAGACCGCATTTCCACCGGTTTCCGAATTAAGACGCTTCTGTAAGACGGAAAGGAGAATGAATGAAACTGATTTCTTGGAATGTGAACGGCTTTCGGGCCTGCCTGAACAAGGGCTTCTCGGAGTTTTTCCGGGAGGCGGACGGGGATTTCGTCTGCCTGCAGGAAACCAAAATGCAGCCGGGACAGGCGGACTTCCACCCGGAAGACTATTACGAATACTACAACAGCGCGGAAAAGAAGGGCTACTCCGGCACCGCTATTTTTGCCCGTAAGGCTCTGGGGGAACCCCTCTCCGTGCACTACGGCATGCAGGGCAAGCACGACGACGAAGGGCGCCTCATCACCCTGGAATACCCGGACTTCTACCTGGTGTGCTGCTACGTGCCCAACGCTCAGAGTGAGCTGAAGCGCATCGACTACCGCATGGAGTTTGAAGACGACCTACGGAATTACCTTTTGGAACTGAATCGGACGCACCCGGTCATCTACTGCGGGGATCTGAACGTGGCTCACGAGGAGATTGACCTGAAGAATCCGAAATCCAACCGGGGCAACGCGGGCTTCTCGGATCAGGAACGGGGTAAAATGACGGAACTTCTGAATGCCGGGTTCACCGACACCTTCCGGTATTTCTATCCCGACCGTACCGGAATTTACTCCTGGTGGTCCTACCGGTTCAACGCCCGGAAGAACAACGCCGGATGGCGGATTGATTATTTTATCGTCTCCGATTCCCTGCAGGACCGGATTCGGGACTCGAAGATTTTGACGGATGTCACCGGCAGCGATCACTGCCCGGTGGAATTGGATATTGAATTCTAGATTAAAGAAAGGAACCCTGAAGATGAAAAAGAAATTATTGATCATGCTGCTCCTGGCAGCGCTGACCCTGTCCGCAACCGCTTGCGGAAGCTCCAAAGAAGAAGAGGATCCCGGTGCTCAGAAGCAAGCGGTGACCGATTTGGATAACGATATGCTGGAGTCCTATCTGAACCAGTACAATATGGATGCGGAAAACCCGATTCAGTCCGATGACCTGACGCAGGAAGACGGTTCCGCCAGCTGCAAGGTGACGGACCTCACCGTCACTTTCACCACTGAGGACGATGACCTGCAGGTAGCGGTTCAGGCCAAGGACCTGGAGGATGAAAACCTGGATGTGGTGGTTCGGGATTTGATCATCGCCATGGATCCGGAGCTCACCTACGAAGAGGTGAAGGATATGTTCTCCTCCTTCCGTGAAGATGGCCGCACCTCCTACGATATGGGCGAGGTGGAATGCAAGTTGAAGAAGAATTCCGACGGATATCGGTTCATTATCGAAAACGACTAAGTAAAAAAAGGATTGCCCCAACGCATTGGAGCAATCCTTTTTGAATGCAAGCATTCACGTTTTAATTCTTTTTTCTGTACCGAACGATGCCGAACAGGCCGGCGATTGCCAGAAGGGCTACCCCGCCGTACAGCACCGGATTGAAATCGTCTCCGGTTGCAATGGTGGTTTTCTTTGCCGCCGTTGTTTTCTTCGATTCCTTGCTGCCGTTGTTTTCGGTGTCGGTCGGATTCGATGGTTTTTCCGGATTGTTTTGATCCGCAGAATCGCCCGGTTTCTCCGTAGTACCCGGATTGCTCGAATCGCCCGGGTCGGTCGGACCGGCCGGATCCGTTGGAGGCACCTTTTCCTCTTCTTTTACCGAATAGGACAGGGTTGCCTGCAGCGATGCGGTTTCTACCATCGCACCGATCATTCGCTGGAACTTCTTTCCGTTCACCGTCACTTCCTGCGCCGGACGATACTGCTTCATCTCCTGCAGCCACTGAACCTTTGCGGATGCGGTAATCGAAGCACTTTCGGAAGGCTTCTCATCGGAAACCAGTCGGAATTCCTCGCCGTTCCGAATCGTCGTCTCCGTATCTTTATCGCTCTTCTCCAGTGTCATTCCCGTTGGAATCTGAAGAGAATATTCGCCGTCATAGCCGTCCGGTTCGGAGAGTTTTATCCGGCCGGTCTCCCACTTTCCGGATGTTTCATCTTTGCGGAATGTGGTGTCTCCTTCGAAGGATACGTTGGAGGACTTTGGTTCCGTCTTCAATACCTTATCGGTCTTCGCGTATTCGTACAGCACATTTCCCAGTGCATTTGCGGAGGAAGCCGTTAAGTCATTGCCTTCAATGCCATATTCGTGCAGCGTCAGCCATACCGCATGCTGCGTTCCTTCCACTGCCTGCTCTTCCGTCACGAAATGCGCTTCGCCGTTCAATGCGGAATAGTACTCCGGTGCCGTGCATCCGTAATCCGAACACATCACCACGGAATTGGCGGCCTTGAAGAATGGCTTTTGCTGGAGGGCCTTTCCGGTTTCTTTTTCCGCCGCAGTTCCGCCGCTGACCATTTTGGTTACTTCCTGGTTAAACTTCACCAGCGCCTTGTAATTCGCTCCGCTCTTATCTTTCAGCGAGGCCAGTGTGAAAGTGTGATTCTTCAGTTCCGGGAATGCCTTCAGTACATCCGCAGAAGGCACCAGCATCGCATCGAACTGCGCGTCCGTCGGAATGTAGTCCTTAGAATCGGCCACGATTTCGTACATGGATTCCCCGTTATACGGATATCCGGCGTAAAGGACGCTTTCCAGTCGGTCCATACACTCCTTGTATTTCTCCTCACTGTCGAAATCCGATGCTTTCAAATAACCATTCAGATATTTCGGTACCGAAACACCCCCCAGGCTGCCGGTGTCGTGCGGCCAGAGCATCTGGTTGTTCATGCAGTATACTACCATCTTTCGATTGCCATCTGCCGGATCCGTCACGGAGTGAATCCCATTCTCGAAAGAAATGGTCACCGATTCCTCAGAATCCAATCCGCTTTCCGCACCAAAGACGGCCGTGCTATTCCCCAATGCAACGGCCGGTACTGTCAATCCAATCGTCAGGATGAACGACAGCAGACTTTTCAAATACTTCTTATTCATTTTTATAATCCGCCTTTCTGGCGAAAGACACCAATAGGGTCATGAAAATC
>ERZ1034901.2262-NODE-2262-length-12368-cov-11.323723_pt1 | contig 12368 bp, 9 predicted proteins | sample MGYA00520628_ERZ1034901 | MGnify/ENA primary metagenome ERZ1034901 (study PRJEB33766, sample SAMN09781783) | gut metagenome | biome: gut microbiome | host: Homo sapiens | place: Madagascar | study: EMG produced TPA metagenomics assembly of the PRJNA485056 data... | reverse complement strand
ACAACAACAGCTACGACCCACGACATTGGGCTGTGTGTTTAGCATCGCTGGTGCCGATATTCCTAAGTATATTCCAATGGCGTTATCCAGACGCACCATTATGTAGCATGGGTGTTGCTATGTCGTGCTTGATACTATATATATATGTGGTGTCGTATGAGCGCGAAGGATTGCAGCATAGCAAGGAGCTATTCTTGCAGAATATGAGCCACGAGATTCGCACATCGCTAAACTCGGTATATGGTTTTGCACAGTTGCTGAGTATGCCTAACGGCACATGGAGCGACGAGGAGCGTAACGCCTATGCCACTCATATCCACAATAGCTACAATATGCTGGATATGCTACTCAACGACTTGATGGTGTCTACTCGCTACGACACTCATAAGTATAGCGTAAAAATAAGCACTGTGAATGTGGCGACAGCAGTGAAAGAAGCAATAGAGGCTGTAAACGTATGCAAGCCTGCGAGTGTAGAGGTTAACCTATCGTCAAACTTGTCAGAAAGCTTCACCATACAGAGCGATGGACGAAGAGTGCGCCAGGTGGTACAGAACTTGCTCACCAATGCTTGCCAATTTATCAATAAAGGCAAGATAAATATGAAGGTTCGCATCAACGAAGACAAGAAAGTAGAGATTTCGGTTGCGGTAAATGTGCCATACTCACAGGGCAACTCGTTTTTCCATGATGTGGAACAAAGTCTGAAAGACCACAAACAAGGCTTAGGACTGCGACTAAGAATATGCCAAAAGATGGCAAAACTCTTGGGTGGCAGAGTATACAGAGATATCAACTATACTGATGGCATAAGATATATGTTTGAACTAAGCGCTTGAGAAAGGTAAAAGAATAAACTATTTAATGGTACTAACAACAGGTATTGAATATCCAACAGGGCAAGGTATGGACTTTTATGGATTTGAAGTCTTGGGATTCTACTTAAAGAGATTCCTGCTCTACTATTCTGACTATGCATGGAATATCCGTCTGCTTTATGGACTGATATTCGCATGCATAGTCACTATGCTTATTCTATTTGTGTTGTTTATAAGAAAAATCCGACAAAGCCGACGTGCAAAAAAAGAGCATAACTCTGCTCGCAAGAACCTTTATGATGGTTTTTATCAGATATTGATTTCTGCCGATAAACCAAGCATTAGGGAGTTTGAAGTTGCATGCGGCACACCTATAGAAACCATACAATCATATAAAGCCGAGACTTTATCCCGGCTTATTTCAGAAATATGTATGGACTTGAGCCGCGAGCTTGGTGATATACCAAATGCAGACATCTTGTGTCAGTATACTGGTGTAAAAGCTCTATACGAGAAAAACCTTGCTACATCGAAGAATGTACTACTGACGTTGCAGAATCTTGCAAACATGCATATTCCTGTGTCAGAGGGTTTGTTGGCTATATATATCAATTATTATGATGCCAACATTCGCCACATGGCACGAATTTGCTATGTGATATCGTCGAATGCCGAACCATACCAATATTTCCTTGAGGAGTTTAACGATAAGTTGGGACTGTGGCGAATAATGATGCTACACCGCTTATTTGCTTGGGCTACTGCCAACGAACGCCAGATGCCTCAATTCCTGGTTCTTGCAAAGAAGGTGAAGAACGAGGAATCGGTGGCTTTCCTTATTCAAGAAACAGCATACTGGGGTAGCGAAAAGGAGAAGGCTACGCTGCATGAATGGTTCTTGTCGCCTAACTATAAATATCGTACGGCAGCACTGCATGCTGTCGCTATATTGCGTGACACCAATCAGGAGCAAGCAGCGATAGACTCCTACGAACAACAGCCTGAACATATCAGACAAGAGGTGCTAAGGGCTGTGTATGCAATAAACTCAGGAAACCACACCGACTTTTTTGTGAATGCTTATCATACATCAACATCGAAGATTACTCGGGAGGTTGCACTGACATGCCTATACACCTATGGTTATGACGGCAGACGGACTTTCGAGCTGTTGAGAGATGAATATATAAGAGCAAACACAGACCGTACGCTGATGGATCAGATAGATTCTATGGGAGTACTTAATCAAATGAGAATGCTATAACCGTTATGTGGAATTTCTTATTATATTTCTTTGGATATGCCATCTTCGCTTATTCGCTATTGCTATTGGCGTCGTATGTGATGTTGTTGATATTCTCATATCAATACAGCACAGGATGTAAGCAATGGTCGGACGACTATATCCGCCACATGGTACAGAGTTCCCCTTACGTTCCCGGCATTTCTATTGTTGCACCGGCATATAACGAAGAGAAGACTATCATCGACAATGTGCAATCGCTATTAAGGATGGACTATCCTAACTTTGAGGTTTGTATCGTCAACGATGGTAGTAAGGACAAGACTTTGGAACTGCTCATCGACACTTTCGACTTGGTAGAGGTGCCATTCGAATATGTAGAGAAGGTACATTGTGCACCATTCAAACGACTGTTTAAATCTACAAATCTCAACTATGCTAAGCTTATCGTGGTTGACAAAGTGAATGGTGGAACTAAGGCTGACGCTGTGAATGCAGGACTGAATGTTATCGACAACCCTTATTTCATCAATACCGACGTAGACTGTATTTTGTCGAAAGACGCTATGTACCAATGCGTGTTCCCCGTGATTACCGACGAAAGCATTATTGCCGTATCAGGAACCATGTCGATGAGTAATGGTTCTACCATCGACAATGGTGAGTTGGTAGACATACGACCATCAAGCCGTCCAATACCTTTGTTCCAGGATTTGGAGTATAAGCGCTCATTCCTTGTGGGCAAGATGGGATGGAGTAAGATAAACGCCATGAACAATGTGTCGGGAGGTTATGGTTTGTTCTCTACTGAGGTGGTTAGAGATGCAGGTGGCTATAGTAGCACATCATTTGCCGAGGATATGGATATGCTGACACGAATGATAGCATATTGCTGCGATTTTAAACGCAAATATAAAGTTGTTCAGATACCACACAACTGCTGTTGGACTGAGGGTCCATCAAATCTACGAATGCTCTATCGTCAGCGTGTGCGCTGGGGACGAGGATTGATACAGCTGATGTGGGAACATCGCCGATTAATACTGAACAGAAAATATAAAAGATTGGGACTCATCACGATGGTATACACCTTTCTATTTGAGTTTATGGCTCCTGTCATCGAGATTTCAGGTTTGTTGTTCATGATATACCTCATCTTTACAGATGGTATAAACTGGGACACATTCTTTGTAACATTCTTTGCGATATATACTTTCAGCTTTATGCTCTCTACCTTTGTTGTGTTCTACGATTTCATCTTGGGAACATCATACACCAGCATCAGAAGCTATCTGAAACTGCTGGTGGCAGCAGCGTTGGAGCCTATAGTATATCATCCGATAATCGTAGTATGCTCTGTTGTAGGATATATTAAGTTCGTAACTCGCCAAAAGGCTGTATGGAAATCTATGGAGCGTACGGGTATGAAGCGTGCTAACTCTGCAGCAACACCAAAGACTGGAACTGCATAGGAAAGTAAAAGAAAGACGAAACATGAGAATTGCTTTTATATATAGATGGTGCATAATATTGATGCTGGGCTTGATGGTTCAGCCAATGTTGGCACAAAACCAAAAGAATAGTAGGCGTAATGATAATTATACGCCTACTAAGAAAGGTACGCCCGGATATTATGACTATACTGTGCGTCATCTATTCAAACAAGGACTTTGGGGAACAGGTAAGAAGTTGCTTGACGAAGGACTTAGCAAATACGAAACTGTTTGGTCACTAAACGAACTTATGGGCTCATATTGGTTGCACTATAAGAAATATGACAGGGCTCGCTATTTCCTTATTCGTTCATTGCGCGACGATAACAAGAATCCAAATACATTGCAGATGCTGATGAAGGTGGAGGAGATGACACACCACTACAGCTCGGCTATTGTTTATTGCAACCAACTACTTGAGTTGGCACCTTATGAATACAATCTATGGCGAAAGAAAATAGAGCTATACAGGCTGCAAGGAAATAATGTAGAGGCTACAAAAATGCTGAAGCGATTAGCTGAGATTTATCCTGAACGAGAGGAGGTGAGACGCGAGATTGCAGGCGACTACGAAGCACGATATCGCAAATTCAGAGAAAAGAGGAATATTGCAGGACAGGAAGAGATGCTGAGAGAACTAATAAAATTGGTTCCAAAGGATGCTGAATTCCAGATGGCTTTATGCAATTTGTTGATACAATCGGGACGTATGGAAGAAGCATTGGATGTGGCTGGTCATGCTGCTACCGTGGTGACTTATCCCTACCCTTTTGTAGAAAAGAAAGCATCGATACTTGGTGACATGTCAAGATATGGTGAGGCTTTATCGTATGTAAGGACGGTGCAAAGATCTATCCCTGCACTTGCTCCAAGCTATGGAAAATTGAATGGACTAAGAAGCAACCTTGAGAGAGAACAAGCACGCATAGCTGCACAAAACGATCCTTATACAGCCTATGGCAGACTATATGAGAAAGAACATTCTGAGGAGGCTCTGACATATCTGCTCAATACATCTATGTCGCGTGGATATCTTGATGATGCTTTGATGTATATCCGTGAGGCTCGCCGCAGACGTGGCGACTCTCAAAACTTGATGTATAGGGAGTATGTTGTGCAGCGACGTTTGGGTAATACAAGAGCGGCAACAGCGATGTTGGAGAAGATTCACTCAAGATGGCCTGATAATGAGGATGCAAACGAGGAACTATGCTCTATACGCATGGAGGAAGTGCGCCACATGATGGACTTAAAGCAATGGGACGAGGCTGCAACATTGTTGGAGAAACTGGAAACATACAAGGTGGATAGCGAAACCAAAGATGCTATAGAACGCAGGCTCTTCACATGCTATGTGAATGCTGGCTACCGCCAAAAGGCGCTGATGCAGCTCGACAAGATTAGCAACAACCAGGAGATGACGGCTGAACTATACGAGGAAATAATGATGCCGTATATCAAACAGCTTATAAGCAATGGTATGATGCATAAGGCTCAAGAGGAGATACAGAAGGTACTCGATAAGGGGCATCCGTCTGCCGACATTCTGAGTATGGCAATCTCTACAGAACTGGTACTTAAAAACAACGATAAGGCTCGCGAGCTGGTAGAAAAAGGAAAAAGGCTTTATCCCGACAATCCTTTCTTCCTACTAAAGGATGCTCAGCTAACGGCTGCAGAAGGCAACTATGCTAAAGCCTACGAGATGTTGCACGATATGGTAGACACCTACATTGGCGACACAGCAATGGTGAAGGCTTATGCAGGCTGTTGCGAAGAGTTGGCAATGAACTATGCTAACGCTTCGGGATATGAAGCTGCACTACGACTCATCGACGAAGGATTGGAATATAATCCTAAAAGCCAATCATTGATATTGGCAAAGTCGATGGTTTACGAGAAGATGAAGGACTGGGAGAAGGCTATCGACACCTACAAGCTATATCACCCTACATATGGCGAGATACATGAATACTATCTCCGCATGGAGGCACTGAAACGCCATTTGCTTAAGCACCTTGTTACCATAGACTATCAGAGAGCACGACCATCAAGCGAGGATAATATCACATCGCAAGCCACAGTGTCGTATTCACGAATACTTAAGAACAACACCTATACTCTGAGCATGGTATATGTAGGTAGAGATGGTTTGACTACAGCAACAGACTCTACAGAAGCAGAAGGCGGTAGTGGCATACAGATGGTTGGAGAATGGCAACACAAATGGGACGAGCGATTCACGTCAAGCATCTCGGCAGGTGTGGCAACAAGGTTCTTACCACGAATTAAGCTTGGCATCGGCGGAAACTATGAATTTGATAACGACTGGACAGGAAGGGCTGATATATCATACCGCTTGATAGGTCAGAATAACAAGACATCGCTGATAGGTGCAGGCATTGGCGCAACAAAGGATATCGAACCTTTTAGTTTGGGGACAGATGTTCGAGCATTCTTTATGACAGGCAAAGATACTGAACTACTCAGTAATAAGCTATTTGTGAATGGCGGTGTTACGGCAAGATGCTTCCCTATAGAGGGCAACCGCTCTAACTTCTTTGTAACTGGAAGTGTGGGTAATGCACCAGAACTATCGCTGATAGACAACTCCATGCCTGTGAAGTTTAACCAGCTAAACACCATGTTGGGCTGTGGTGGACTATATGTAATAAACTCCATGATAGACTTTGGCATATCGGGCACATGGTACAACATGGCACTTTCTACCAAAGAGATAAAAATGTTTGGTGAAGATACTATGCTGGTGAAAAAGGGTGGCAAAAGTAAGAACTATTTATATTTAGATGCATATGTTACGATACATTTCTAAAGGAATGGCAGCTCTCGCAACAGCTCTAATCATAAGTGGCTGTTCGAGCACAGCACAAACTATCGTGGAGCTGCCACTATCGGAATATCATGGACTATACACTCCTTCAAACACGAAGGAGGTACAGGAAGCTATGCACACAAACCATCCAGACTACGACTGGGGATTATGGGGGCACAACCTCGTGAAGGTGATAAAAGACGAGATTAAAGACGAGATGTATGCCACCATAGACGGCAAGAAGAATACCAAACAGCTATGCTTCTCAAGCAACGCACTATATGATGTGGTGCGCAACTATATCATCGACCAATACGGATATGGCAATGATAACTACAGCGAACGCATAAGCATAATGCCAATGGACAACAAGATGGCTTGCACATGCAAGAGATGTAAAGCAAAGGGCAACACTGCTGATAATGCCACTCCTGCTGTGACAGCATTCGTAACAAAGCTCGCAAAGGAGTTTCCGCGTCATCATTTCTTCACCTCAGCTTATCACACTACAAAGCAGGCTCCTACCACTACCCTACCTGAGAATGTGGGCGTATTTATATCAAGTTTCCCACTACCTGTACAGGTAGACTTTAGTAAGAGCAGAGGATATAAGGAGTTTCAGACAATGGTAAAGGCATGGAAAGAGAAATGCCAACGAATATATGTGTGGGACTATGAGCGCAACTTCGATGACTATCTGTCGCCATTCCCTTGTTTACTCTCTATGCAATCACGATTGCAACTATATAGCCAACTTGGAGTGTTGGGCGTATTCTTCAATGGTAGTGGTGACGACTATTCTGCCTTCGACGATATGCAAACGCAGGTATTGGCTATGATGATGGAAGATCCGGAAATAAATGTTCATGATGCCATTAGTAACTATTTCAAGGAGCACTATCCTATCACCGCACCAATATTAACAAAATATTATTGGAACTTGGAGCAACGCACCAAGAAAACAAACCATGAGCTACCACTATATGGCAGTATGAAAGAAATGTGCGATGCTTATCTCAACGTAGACGAGTTTGTTGACTTCCGCAGAAAGCTCGATGCTGCAAGCAAGCAGACAATGGGCGACGAACGCAAACGACTAAACATATTGCTAACATCGCTTGCATATACACAGCTTGAGATGTATCGTTGTGGACTTCTGGCAAAAGACGAGGACATGGCAAACGAGATGAAGGAGATACTAAAAGGACATAGTGAAATAAAAGGTATGAGAAACCGTGACGAGGTGGGACATACTATTGAAGAATATTTGAAACTATGGAAATAAAGGCAAATAATATAGCACGAAATAGCATCGGTATTGCGGTAGTACTGATTGTAGGAATATTGTCGCTAACATCATGCCACAAGAGACTTGAGCCTACAGCTATACAGATAGACGACTCAATACGCCATTATCCAGCTACCATCCTTGGCGACGATTTAGAAATGGTATATGTGGTTCGCAACATAGGCAAAGACATGCTCATGATAAGCGATATACAGCCTGCGGTGCCAACAATAGAAGTTGACAAAGCTAATGTCGATATGATACCACCTGGCGAAGAGGCGGCGCTGAAGTTTATATATCATTCAGATAAAAACATAGGACTGGCACGACATATCATCCGAATATTCGGTAATATATACCCTTCGGGAGTAGCACAGATAATCTTTGATACGCATGTGGTAAGACCTTCGATAGATTTATCTGACTATGAGGAATATTATCACGAACAACTAAAGAATGATGGTGAAAATACCCTCGACGAAAGAAAAGGCGCAAAAGAATATATCACTGATACCAAAACAGATGGTACAGACAAGATAAACGACAGAAATCGATATACCGATTATCCTATAGAATAAAAATAGTCTTGAATAAATAACTTAACCCATATATATATTATGAAACAAATTGCAGGAATTGATACAAACAATTTTAAATTGCTTTTGGTTGATGATATACCATTAAACTTGATTCTGCTCGAGAAGATGCTCCGACCATACGAGTTTCAAATATCAAAGGCTCACAATGGTCGCGAGGCTCTGCAGTTAATACAAGAGACACAAGACACACCAGACGCCTTCGATTTAGCTATCGTAGACTTGATGATGCCTGAGATTGATGGCTATCAGGTAATAGAAAGCGTAAGAAAAGGATGCTGTAACGACGAATTCAAAATCAACGCTAAAGATAAAGAACAATTTCCACTGATAATACTTTCGGGAATGAACTTTAACGACGACATCACCAAGGGCTTGTCGATGGGAGCTAACCAGTTCCTCACAAAGCCTGTGGTAATGGAACGATTGTATACTGCCGTTACCGAAGAACTAACAAAGAAAGTTCAGACAGGACAATGATATTTGTCTTGCAAGACGATACGACATTAATTTGCCGATAATAAGAACCGCGTACACTCGCAGCAGGATTATGCTGAGAATGTACGCGGTATTTTATTACTTCACCCGTAGAGAAGGTATTACCAAGCTACGCTCATACCTATGGCTACGCTGGAGTTTGTAAAGAGAGGTATACCATTCTTACTGAATGAACCCAATAGTTGGTCCATAGAAATATAGAAATTGTATGCCTTTGGATGTATGTTCAGTATCCAACCCATGCTGGCACCAAAACTATTTGCTGCAAAACTTACACCACCATTAATCCAATTAAGAGGTTCCCAGTTTGCACTAAGGCGCCCTTCTGTCCATGTATATTTACCACGGATATGAGTTGTAGAGAGTGCACCAAACTTCATCTGGCGATATGAAGGCAATGTGTATTCGCCTGCAAGGTTAAGAGTGGCACCAATACCTGTGGTACGACCGCCCGTATCACCCTTGTCAGAAAGATGAGCGAAATCCGTGAACTGATCTCCTATCTTATCGCTCTTATCGCTGAGCTTGTCGCCACCATAATCTCTTGACACAGAAACATCGTGGAAGCCATCAAACTCAAATGTTTCGCCACTACTCTGTGCAGTCATATTATTGCTCCAAGAAATGAAACCAAGGTCGGTGATAGAAGCACTTACAGTCCAGTCATCATTAATTTTATAGATACCTCCGAAGTCGAAAGCCATACCGAAACCGCCAAGACCTCCACCATCTACATCAACATCGGTTACTTGCTCATATTGTCCACGACCCTCTTCGTTATAGTTCTTCATCTCTGTCTTATATGTGAAGCCTTTGAGCGAAACATTTGCTTCTGCTTGACCAGAGAGAGTCCACTTATCAGTACCAGAAAGGTCGGCACGCATATTCTTAAAAGCAACATCTCCTCTTGCACCACCAAAAAGCAATTTCACTTTAGCACCCACGCGCAGCTGATCTGTAATCTGGCGAGAGTGACCAAAAGCCAACTCTGCATAAGCCTGGGCTGAAGCATTGATATCGCCAATATTATATACGTTGTTGCCTGTATTCTTAGCAAACTCAAAAAGCTCGTAAGGAAGCGATACCCCCATAAACTCATGCATATTGAGTTCTACGGTATTGTAACCACCAAAGCCCTTGAAACCAGCAGAGAAGATTGCGATATTGAGGTCTTGCATGAATCTATTGTTACCGCTACTAAAACCAGAAAGAGCATCGCTAACAGAGATGTTAGGGTTCATGAATGTGGTAAATCGGTCGTCACTTCCATTACCGTACTTAGGGTTGTCCATGATAACGTCTTTAACGCCAAAGTTTCCATGTACACCAACATTGATATTTCCCAAAGCAGGCAAAGAAAAATAGTTCTGGTCGTTGCCATAGGCAGGATTCATGGTGTGACGAAACTTATAGTCGTTAGTGAAATAAGCGGCGGTAGTGTTTTGTGCAGTCGCTACTGTGGCAGTGGCTGCAATCAAGGCAGAAGCCATGAATTTATATATAGTATTCATAGTTATTTCTTTTTTACGATGATGAGACTGCTTAGTTTAAATCTGCTATAACTTGACCCACAAGCTTGATCTTGATATTCTTAATGACAAGGGTGTGAGTCTCGGCATTGAGGGTCTGACCAACAACAGAAGCTGAATTTTTCTCATTATGAGCTGAGCCAGATACGGTAAACTTCAAACCATCAAGTTTCTTGAGTGCAGACTTGGATGGCTTCATTGAAACCTTAAGTGCAGAAACCTCAGGAGTCTTGCCATCAGCAGAAGCCTTGATTTCACCATCTACAGTGACAGCAACCTCTGATTGTGGCATTTCATTACCATCAACATCAATAGCAACAGCAGAAGCATTGAGGAACAAAGGAACTTTGCTCTCTATATCACCCGAAAACTCGATACGAGTATTATCGTTAACATCAAGGTCCTTGATATCATCATTGAAATCATCAAAGCTATCTGTATATACTATATTAGCATTCTCGCCAAAAGCAAGAGGAGCCTCGAAACTATATGAAGGAGCGAGGGTATAGGATTTTCCTAACACGAAATCAGAAACAATATTCTTATTGGCGCGAGCTTCACCACTAAACACTATACGATCTGGGATAGGATTGAGTATTGTAGAGAGAGCTGGAACTTCAAGCACATCGCTATATGAAGTAGCATCTACCATATCCTTATGTCGGCAGATACAAATATTCGTAGTGGCATTCTTCAGAATGTTAGCTTCAGGAATATCAACAACAGCTGTAGTAATACCATCCTTGATAGCTTTGAGTTTTCCTTTCAAAAAGCCTGGCACATCAAGATTGCTTGCCAAAGTAAGCGAAATCTGTGGATTGTCAAGATCGACAACAACTCCATCGTTGGTAAGGAAATCAGGAATACCTTCAACATCAATAGAGCCGATATCAGCAAGGTCTATTGTTGGATTGAATCTTCCTACCACATCAGTTATCACCATGTCGTGATTAATACTCATTGAAGAAACTATCTTGCAAGAGGCTGGATTTGCCGATGAAGAAGCATTGGCAACTACGTCAGTAATCTTGATTCCCATTTTCACATCAGCATCAATAGTAAGAGTTTTGTTTACTGTAGAAAGGGTTCCAAGACCTGAACCACTCTTAGAGAAATCAATGTTAGTAAGGTCGAGCTTAACATTAAGGTCAGAAGCAGAACGCACATCTTTGAAAATAACCTTGCTTCCAGATATTGTGTAAGGATGATTTGCTTGCACATTATCAAGGGTAATAAATGATGGAAATTCAATATAGAGTTCGGCTATTACAGGAATAAAATCCTTTATTGCCTGTGAGAATTGTGGCTTAATAGTAATATTACCATTAATACCGGCACTCTTAAGTTCCTCTACTTCGTCAGGTATTAAGCCTTCGTAGGTAAAGCTGTAGACAACCTGATCTTTGCTGATACCGGTTGTAGCATCAGTAGTGCGCTTGCTTGGAGCTGCAAGATAAGGAGCCACGGAAAACTGAAAGTCTTTAGAAACCTCTTTCTTTTTCTCAACTATAATACGGTCAATTTGAGATTGAGTTGGATTAACTTCGTTTCCTTTTTGTGTGTAATAATAGTCACCATTTTCCTTCTCAATAAGAGTCTTGGAATTGTTAAGTTCAAGAATCTCGCTTAGCCTAATAAAATCGGTAGAACATGCTGGTAGGAGGAGCTCTCCATTTCCAATTCCTATGGTCATGTCTACACCATCAAGGTCGTAATCATTGTCGACACAGCCCGTAAATGCTCCAAGGCTAAGGACTGCAAAAGTGAATAGTGACAACTTCTTTGCTCTGCTGTTCATAATCTTAGAATTAAATTGTTAGAAATCTTATTTTAATAACTTATGTATATCATTATACTTGAGTTTTCAATGTCTTTCGAGCACTTGAATCATGTTTATATGCTCTATTTCTGCAAATATAGGTCTTTTTTTCCATTTTTCATTATTTCTATAGCAAATAATGATAGAAATACATATATATTCTGATGAATATTTCTGATAACACAATAAAAGGGTCGCAACGCTCGTGCGCTGCGACCCTTTATATGTATATATATAATAAGGTGTAAACC
>ERZ1034901.2261-NODE-2261-length-12373-cov-8.288521_pt1 | contig 12373 bp, 11 predicted proteins | sample MGYA00520628_ERZ1034901 | MGnify/ENA primary metagenome ERZ1034901 (study PRJEB33766, sample SAMN09781783) | gut metagenome | biome: gut microbiome | host: Homo sapiens | place: Madagascar | study: EMG produced TPA metagenomics assembly of the PRJNA485056 data... | reverse complement strand
CTGCAAAGGTGAGCGCCGCCAGTGGCGGATACAGCGAACCGAAGCAGGGGCAGCATTACTGGGCCAAGCTGAAGCAGCGGCTTAAAGCAGAAGGCGCAGACCAGTTGCTGACAAATTGTCAGCAACTGAAGCCGAAGTCCCCCAAGGACGGAAAACGCTACAAAACTGATTGGATTCACCAGCGGCTGCTGTCTATCCGTGTCCGCAATGAGCTGACCGCCGGGGGCAGGTTTGCGGTGTAGAGCAGGGCCGGGAATGACCACGCGGCAGTACAAAAACTTAAAGCGCCTTAAAAAGGGAAATCTCCGCGATAGTGTCGCAGATATATACCGTAGACTTTACGTAAATTCTATGATAGAATACCTTCAAGGAGAGCGGTGAAAAAAATGATTTACTTGTCATCTTTTCGTTTTCCAACGCAACAGGAAGAAGAATTTTTTCTCAATCAGTCTTTGAAGGCTGGTCAGCAATGTTATAATACTGCCTATCCGTTCACATTATTTAACGGCAGAACTCTTCCGACTTTTGATTTTGAAGAAATCACCATTTTATATGGCGGGAACGGTTCCGGCAAGACAACGCTGCTGAATGCCATGGCCGAGGCTTTACGGTTAAGCCGTCAGGCCGAGTATAATCGCTCGGCCTTCTTTGATGATTATGTCAATCTCTGCCGTTGGCATGAGCTACACAAAGTCCCCCGGCGCAGCATGATTTTAACAAGCGATGATGTTTTTGAATATATGCTGGATTTGCGTGCCATGAACAACCACATTGACAATCGGAGAGAGGCATTATTTGAAGAATTGGACGAAGCTGCAGCAGACAAATTTCAGTTTCACGGTATGCAGGATTATGACAGACTAAAAAAGAAAATGCAGGCACGGCGTGGAAGCTATTCCCAGATAGCCCAGCGGGCAATACCCGCGAACCTATATACCCGTTCCAATGGGGAAAACTCCATGCTGGTGTTCAGCCAGAAGATTGACGAAAATGCCTTGTATCTGTTGGACGAGCCGGAAAATAGTCTTTCCCCTGACCACCAGATACAATTATCCCGCTATATCTATGATTCCGCACGCTTTTATAATTGTCAGTTTATTATCGCGACCCATTCGCCTTTTTTACTGGCCATGAAGGGAGCGCGAATTTATGATTTGGATACCGCCCCTGTTACAACCCGCCGTTGGACGGATTTGGAAAACGTTCGTATGATATGGGACTTTTTTCAAGAACACAAGGCCGAATTTGAAAAATAAATCAACAGCGATCAAGCGGCACTGAAAGTCAGTTGGCTGCTGATTGTAACCAACTCGCCCCTGCAGGAAAAGACCGGTTTATTCTGCCTTGCAGAAACTTCGTGTATTCCCTGCAAACGGCATATACGCGGGAGCTTGCGGCGGGGTGGGGTCACCCCGCCCTACAATCACGCAAAAAATGCCCGGCCGCCGGATTTCAAATCTCCGGCGGCCGGGCCTGTTTATTTCTGCTTACTTTTCAAATTCCTTGGCCACATCCTGCAGCAGCTGGCGGATGGGCAGGTGCTGCGGGCAGATTTTCTCGCACTTGCCGCAGCGGATGCAGTCCGATGCGCGGGAGCCCGGTTTGGTATGGACTTCCTCATAATAGTAGTCCGCGTTCCAATCGTTGTGGATGCTCTTGGTGTTCATAATGGCGAACAGGTCGGGAATGGCAATCTGCTTGGGGCAGCCCGCGGTGCAGTAGCGGCAGACCGTGCAGGGAATCAGGTTCTTCTTGAGGAAAATCTCCTGCACCTTGTGCACAGCGGCCAGTTCCTCCGCGTTCAGTGGCTGGAAGTCCTTCATATAAGAGAGGTTATCCCGCATCTGCTCCAGGCTGCTCATGCCGGAGAGCACCATCATCATACCGGGGAAGCCCGCCGCAAAGCGGATGGCATAGCTGGCGGGGCTGCCGCCGTGCAGGGCGTCCAGCACAGCCTTGGCGTCATCGGGCAGATTGACCAGACTGCCGCCCTTGACCGGCTCCATGACCAGCACCGGCTTGCCGTGCTTGCGGCAGACCTCGTAGCATTTGCGGCTCTGTACGGCCACATCATCATAGTCCAGATAGTTGAACTGAATCTGCACAACCTCCACCTCGGGGTAGTCGGTCAGAATCTGGTCCAGCACCTCGGCGCGGTCATGGAAGGAAAGGCCGACGTGGCGCACCTTGCCCTCCTTTTTCAGCGCAAACGCCGTCTCGTAGGCGTGGCAGTCCTTGAAGTGCTGGTAGTTGGTGGTGCCCTGCGCGTGCATCAGGTAGAAGTCGAAGTACTCTACGCCGCAGGCCTTGAGCTGGCTCTCAAAGAAGGGGCGGATGTCCGCCTCGGTCTTGAAGAAGCTCTCGGTCAGCTTATCGGTCAGGATGTAATCTTCCCGCGGGTAACGGCTGGTCAGGCACTCCTTCAGGGCCAGCTCGCTCTTGCCGCCGATATAGCCGTGGGCGGTGTCAAAATAGTTGAACCCCTGCGCCAGGAATTCATCCACCATCTGTTTGGTTTGCTCAATGTCGACGTTTTCGCCCTGCATAGGCAGGCGCATACAGCCGAAGCCAAAGTTTTTCTTGACTTTTTCCACTTGTAACTGCTCCTTTCACAAGGGTTTGCCTCTTGTAAACATTGTAGCAAACTTTAACTTTAAGTTCAAGAGGGCGCGTGAAATATTGTGGGGAGCGGCATCCCCCTGTAGGGGCTGGCATTGCCCGCCCGCGGTGGTTGGCCCGGGAATGGGTGCTTGCCGGAAGGCCGCGGGCCGCATATATGCGGCCCCCGCGGAGCAAAAGAGGATTAATGACATTTTACAGCACAGTCACGGAGGGGGCAAGCAGCCCCCCGCAAATGCCGCATCCGGGAAACCACCCCCACCCAAAAACTCCCCGTCCATTCCCGGGCGGGGAGTCAACAGTATATAATTTACAGAACCTTGCTCAGGAAGTCAATCGTGCGGGGCTGTTTGGGGTGGTTGATGACCTCGTCCGGGGTGCCCTCCTCCACAATGTAGCCGCCCTCCATAAAGATGACGCGGCTGGCAACCTCGCGGGCAAAGCCAATCTCGTGGGTGACCACAACCATCGTCATACCCTCGGCGGCCAGCTGCTTCATAACCTGCAGCACCTCGCCGACCATCTCGGGGTCAAGGGCGCTGGTCGGCTCGTCAAACAGCATAATGTCCGGGTCCATCGCCAGAGCGCGGGCAATGGCCACACGCTGCTTCTGGCCGCCGGAAAGCTGGGCCGGGTAGGCATCCGCTTTGTCGGACAGGCCTACGCGCTCCAGCAGGCGCAGCGCCTTTTCCTTCGCCTCGGCCTTGGTGGCCTTTTTCAGCTCCACGGGGGCCAGCGTCATATTACCCATCACGTTCAGATTGTTGAACAGGTTGAAGTGCTGGAACACCATACCGACATTTTCGCGCATTTTGTTCAGGTCGGTCTTTTTGTCGGTCACATCGTGGCCATCCACAATGACCGTGCCGCCGGTGATTTCCTCCAGACGGTTCAGGCAGCGCAGGAAGGTAGACTTACCGCTGCCGGAGGGGCCGAGGATAACCACAACCTCGCCCTCATAGATATCGGTCGAAACATCGCGCAGAACCTCCAGCTTGCCGAAGCTCTTCTTCAGATGCTCAACGTGAATTTTTACATTGTTCTTATTGACGGCCACGGTTGAGCCTCCTCTCTACACGCTTGGCAAGGCGGGACAGCAGTGTGATAACCACCAGATACATAATGGCCACAATGCTCCACACCTGAAACGCGCTCATCGTGATGCCAACCACGTTCTTGGCGGTGTTGACCAGCTCGGGGAAGCCAATAACCGACAGAATCGAGGTATCCTTCAGCGTGATGATAAACTGGTTGATGATGGAAGGAATCATCGTGCGGATTGCCTGCGGCAGCACCACCTTGGCCATTGCCTTCCAGTACGGCAGACCCAGACTGCGGGCAGCCTCCATCTGGCCCTTGTCCACGCTCTCGATACCAGCGCGGATAATCTCGGCCATATAGGCGCCACAGTTCAGCGCAAGGCAGATGGTACCGGCCTGCAGCCCGGAAAGCGTAATCGAACCGCTGAGCCCCAGCATCGTGTTCAGATGCAGGATGTTGTTCAGCAGCATCGGCACGGCAAAGAACACATAGAATGCCAGCACAATCATAGGTACGCCGCGGATAATATCGACAAAAATCGTGGCAATGATGTTGCAGGCGCGGTTTTTGACAACACTCATCAGGCCGACAACCAGACCGATGATGCAGGCAAAGAACAGCCCGTACAGGGCCAGCAGCAGCGTCTGGCCCATGGCGGCCATCAGCAGCCCGCCGTAGTTTGCAAGAATTTTAGCCAAGGGGCAGGTCTCCTTTCGGGTGGGGTCGCAAAAGCGGGGGCGTCCCCAAAAAGGACGTCCCCGCGTGGGGTTTTGTTATCAGCCGAGGTACTTTGCCAGAATCTCGTCGTACTTGCCGTTCTCCTTGATGTCCGCAAGACCAGCGTTGAACATATCCAGCAGCTCCTGATTGTCGGTGTTGAAGATGGCAAAGCCGTAGGGGGCGGGGTCGCTGGCGGTGTCATCCAGAACCTTCAGTGCCAGGTCGCCGTCCTTGATGGAAGCCTTCATAATGGGGGTATCCTCAAAGCAGGCAACGCACTGGCCGCCCAGCACCGCCTGATACATCGTGGGGGAATCCTCAAAGTAGGTGATGTTGAAGCCGTACTCGTCCTTCAGGCTCTCGGCATAGGAAGCGCCCTGCGTGGCGGTCTTGACGGCAACGGTCTTGCCGGACAAATCAGCAAAGCCGGTGATGTCAGAACCCGCAGCCACGGTCATGGTCTGGGTGCTGTCATAGTAGCCATCGGAGAAGGTCCAGCCGCTTGCCTTGCGCTCGTCAGTGATGGAAGCGCCGGCAATCATACCGTCCGCCTGACCGGACTGGCAGGCGGCAATGGCGGCATCCCAGCCAAGGCTCTTCATCTCATACTCAAAGCCCTGGTCCTCCGCAATGGCGGCGACAATGTCCACGTCGATGCCGACAAAGTTGCCGGAAGCATCGGTGTACTCAAAGGGCTTGAAAACCGTATCGGTAGCGATGACCCACTTCTTGCCGGTGGTCTCGGCAGAGGCAGCCTCAGAGGAGGCGGAGTCAGCGGGTGCAGCCGCCGTGGAGGACGCAGTGGAAGCAGCGCCGCCGCAGGCAGCGAGAGACAGGGCCATAACGGAGGCCATACCGAACGCAAACAGTTTTTTCATGGTTACTTTCCTTTCCACTCCACAAATTTCCCGCCGCCGTGCAGCGGGCCGGGGCAGGTACCAAAAAAGGGCAATAGCGCCATTGTTCCCATGTGCTATCGCCCTTGATAGTTCCTGCTTCATCGTGCTTTTAATTATAGCACACTCTGCAAAAAAGTCAATACCGAAAATCGGTTACAGCTTTATTATATTAAGTTTGCATATGGTTTCCGCTGTGTTTTTATAATTTTGTTCTTCATATAAACACACAAGATGCCATATAGCGGGCGGTGCGGCGGTTTTTGGGGGCCCGTCGCGCCCAACTGTCACGCCAGCTCAAACATACCGTGGTAGAGCTGGTAATATTCGCCCTTTTTCTCCAGCAGCTCGTCATGGGTGCCGCGCTCAATGATGCGGCCATGCTCCAGCACGATAATCGCATCGGCGTTGCGCACGGTGGAAAGTCGGTGCGCGATGACAAACACCGTGCGGCCCTCCATCAGGCTATCCATGCCTTTTTGTATCAGCGCCTCGGTTCGGGTGTCAATACTGGACGTAGCTTCGTCCAGAATCAGCACCGGCGGGTCTGCCACGGCGGCGCGGGCAATGGCCAGCAGCTGGCGCTGGCCCTGGCTCAGGTTGGCACCGTCGGCGGTCACCATCGTGTTGTAGCCCTGCGGCAGGCGGCGGATGAAGGAGTCCGCGTTGGCAATCCTTGCCGCCTGCTCAATTTCCTCCTGCGTGGCGTCCAGCTTGCCGAAGCGAATATTGTCCGCCACCGTGCCGGTAAAGAGGTGTGTATCCTGCAGGACAACGCCCAGCGAACGGCGCAGATCATTCTTTTTAATCAGCCGCACATCCATACCGTCATAGGTGATGGAGCCGCCCGACACCTCATAAAAGCGGTTGATGAGGTTGGTAATGGTGGTTTTGCCCGCGCCGGTCGAGCCGACAAAGGCAATCTTCTGCCCCGGCCTTGCGTAGAGGGAGAGATTCTGCAGAATCATACGCTCCGGCGTGTAGCCAAAGCTGACGTCATGGAACCGCACATCGCCGCACAGCGGCTCGGGCGGCACCTCCGGGTGGCTGCGGTCGCACCACGCCCAGCGGCCCGCGCTGCCGGTACACTCGGTCAGGGTGCCGTCCGGGGCCTCCTGCACGCGGACCAGCTCCACCGTGCCCTCGTCCACCTCAGGCTTTTCCTCCATAACCGTAAAGATACGCTCTGCGCCCGCCAGCGCCGCCAGCAGGAAGTTGCCCTGCTGGGTAAGCTGGTTGATGGGCAGCGTGGTCTGGCGCACAAACACCAGATAGCTGGCCAGGCTGCCAAGGTCAGACCAGCCCCACATCACCATCAGCCCGCCCACCACGGCAATGACGGCGTAGTTGATGTAGCCGATGCTGACCACGGCCGGAACCATCGTGGCGGCGTAGCTCTGGGCGCTGGTGCCCGCCTGCCGCAGGCTTTCGTTGCGGGCGGCAAAGGCAGCCATATCGGCCTGCTGGTGGTTAAAGACCTTGACCACCTTCTGGCCCGCAATCATCTCCTCCATATAGGCGTCCAGCTCGCCAAGGCTGGCCTGCTGGCGCGCATAGTAGGCGCGGCTGCGCTGGGTGGAGTAGTTGATGAACCAGAACATGGCAATGTAGCCCACCACCACCAGCAGCGAAAGCCGCCAGTTGAGCACAAAGAGCAGAATCAACGTGCCCGCGACCTGAATAAAGGTCTGTATGACGATGGCAAAGCTGTTGTTGAGCGCGTCCGAAATCGTGTCCACATCGTTGGTGAACAGGCTCATCAAATCGCCCTTGCGGTTTGTGTCAAAGAAATTCAGTGGCAGCGTCTGCAGATGCGCAAACAAATCGCGGCGGATGTCCTGCAGAATTTTCTGCGCCGCCCGCACCATCAGCTGGGTGTAGCCCAGTGTGGACAGCGCGCCGATGCCGTAAATCACCGCCGTGAGCACGACCACTCCGGCCAGATAGCTGCGGCTGCCGTTTTCCAGAATGCCGTTGACCACCGGGCGTATCATATAGGTGCCCAGCAGCGCCGCCAATGCGCTGACCGCCGCCAGAAAGCCCACCACCAGCAGCATGAGCTTGTGGCGGCCCAGATAATCCATAAAGCGGCGCAGGGTGTGCCGCAGGTTCTGCGGGCGTTTACCGCCGTATGCCTTCGCCATCTGCGCCGTCTCCTTTCATCTGGGAATTGTAAATTTCCTGATAAATCGTATCCTTTGCAAGCAACTCGGCGTGGGTGCCCACGGCGTGCAGCCGCCCGTCCTCCAATATGACAATCAGGTCTGCCGACTGCACAGAAGAGATGCGCTGCGCAATAATCAGCTTGGTCACGTCGGTCAGCTCCGCCAGCGCGTGGCGGATGCCGGACTCGGTGGCGGTGTCCACCGCGCTGGTCGAATCGTCAAAAATCAGCACCTTGGGGTGCTTGAGCAGCGTGCGCGCAATGCAGAGCCTCTGTTTCTGCCCGCCGGAGACATTGCAGCCGCCCTGGCCCAAATCAGTGTCCAGCCCCTGCGGCATCCGCTGCAAAAACTCATCCGCATGGGCGGCGCGGCAGGCGGCCCACAGCTCCTCGTCCGTGGCGTCCGGGTTGCCCCATTGCAGGTTTTCCCGGATGGTGCCGGTGAACAGCAGGTTCTTCTGTAGCACAATGCCCACCGCGTCGCGCAGGGCCGTCAGGTCATAGTCGCGCACATCGCGCCCGCCGACCATGACCGTACCGGCAGTGGCATCGTAAAGGCGGGGAATCAGCTGCACCAGCGTGGTTTTGGCCGCACCTGTGCCGCCGATAATGCCCACCGTTGCGCCCGCGGGGATGTGGAGCGCAATGTCAGACAGCGCACTTTTCTCCGCTGCAGCGTTGTATTTAAAGCTGACGTTCTCAAAATCCAGCTGGCCACTGGCAACCACCGTCTCGGGTGCGGCGGCGTTGGCAAGGTCAGGCTTTTCGGTCAGCACCTCGCGGATGCGGCGAGCGCTGGCCAGCGAACGCGACATCTGCAGGAACACGCCGGAGAACATCATCACCGAGTTGAGCACCTGCAGCACATAGCTGAGGAACGCCGTGAGCTGGCCGACCGTCATATCCCCGGTCAGGATGAAGTTGCCGCCAAACCAGAGGATGCAGACAATCGCCGTGTACATAACGGTCTGGAACGCCGGAAGATTGAGCACCGCAAAGCGGAAGGTCTCGGTCGAGGCATCGCTCAGCTCGGTGTTGACGGCGTCAAACTGCTCGTTCTCGTAGTCACCCCGCACAAACGCCTTGATGGCGCGGATGGCGGTCAGCGATTCCTGAATACGGCCGTTCAGGTGGTCCACCGCCCCCTGCTGCCGCCCATACAGCGGGCCGACCCGCGTGACGATCCACGCCAGCACGGCCGCCAGAATCGGCGTTGTGACAAGGAAAACCACCGTCAGCCGCGGGCTGAGCAGGCAGGCCATGCCCAGCCCCATAAAAAGCATAACCGGGCTGCGCACCAGCGGCCGCAGGCCGGAGTTGACCGCGTTGAGCATAACGGTCACATCGGTGGTCATACGTGTGACAAGCGATGCATCCGAGAAGCGGTCAAGGTTGGCAAAGTCAAACCGCTGCACGGCGGCGTACTCGGCTGTGCGCAGCTCAGCCGCAAAACCATTGGAGAACCGCGCCGCGTACCGGGCATACAGCTGCCCGGTCACCAGCGAGAGCGCCGCGCAAAGAATCATCAGCCCGCCCTGCCGCATGATAACCGCCATATTATGGCCCGGCACACCCTCGTCCACCAGCGTGGACATCAGCATGGGGATAATCATTTCAAAGACACATTCGATAAAGACCAGCCCCACCGCCGCGAAGCAGTCGCGCCGGTACGGCTTTCCGTAGCGGAAAATCATGCGCAGGTCTTGCATAGGGCACTTCCTTTTATAGAGGGTAGGGGTCAGGTGCGGTCACGCTTCTTCTCGGGCAGCTGGCTTGCCACAATGGCGGCAAACATCAGTCCGCAGCCGCACAGCTCGGCGGCGCTCAGCGTTTCGCCCAGAATCAGCCACCCGGCCAGGGCACTGAACACGCTTTCCAGGCACATGGCCAGGCTGGCGATGGTCGGGTCAAGGGCCTTCTGGCCGACAATCTGCAGCGTGTACGCCACGCCGCTGGACATAATGCCGCAGTAGGCAATGGACACCGCCGCGCCGCGCAGCTGGGCAAGGGTCGGCGTCTCAAACACGAACATAAACACGGTGGAGAGCACCGCCACCACAAAGAACTGCGCAAAGCTCATCTGGATGCCGTCCAGCTTGGGGCTGAAGTGGTTCACCAGCAGAATCTGCGCCGTGAACAAAAAGGCGCAGAGCAGCAACTGCCACTCGCCGCCGGTCAGGCTCAGGGTATCGCGCCCCGCCAGGCAGAGCAGATACAGCCCCACCACACTGGCGGCCACACAGCACCACAGCTTGACGCCGGGACGGCTGCCGAGGAAAATCCCCGCCACCGGCACCAGCACCACATACAGCGCCGTCATAAAGCCGGCCTTGGCCGTGCTGGTGGTGCCAATGCCCATCTGCTGCGCCGCGGACGCCGCAAACAGCGCCACACCGCAGCAGATACCGCCTTTAATCAGCACCGGCTTGTTCTGCCAGAAGCCCTGCGCCGCGCTGTTGGTTTTGCCCATTTTGCGCAGCACCGCCATAAGCCCCAGCAGAAAAACACAGGCCAGCCAGCTGCGGCTTGCCAGAAAGGTATACGGCCCCACGTAGCCGCTGCCCACGCTCTGCGCCACAAAGGCCGTGCCCCAGATAAAGGCCGCGCCGACCAGCAGCAGCGTGTTGCGCATCTGTTTTTTGTCCATACTTCCCTATTCCCCTTACGTTACCAAAAAAAGCCGCCCGGCCACTTTGCGGCGCGGGCGGCATCTTTGCCTTTTTATCAGCTGTTTGCAGTATCGTCGCCGTAGGTGTTCAGCTCGGCGCTGCCCAGACCTTCCACCTTCAGTCCGCCGGTAACGTAGTATTTGTTGCCGTTGTCGTAGCTGATGGTGATTTTGTACTGTTTGCCCGCCGTCAGCCCCGTCACGGTATACTGGGACGCGCTGCCGTCGGCATAGTAGTAAATGGTGGAGCCGGGCACGTAGCTGGTCATCGTCTTATCGTCAGACAGCTCCCAGAACGCAATCTTGAAGTACATATACCGTTCACTGCTGGCCTCGGTGGTGGCATAGCCGGTCACGGTCATGCTGTCGCCGCCCGCCACAAAATACTCGGTGGAACGGTTGGCAATGCCGTTGAAGGAGACATACAGGGTGCCGTCCTCCGGGTAGCTGACCACGCGGGCCGCCTCGGTGTCCATATCCGCCGGGAACTCCACACTGCCGCCAGGCGCGGCCTTGGTGGTGGCGTCGGTCTCGTCATCGTCCGATTCCTCCACAAGACCCAGCTTGTGAACCAGATTGACAACCAAATCCTGCGCGACCTGCTTCGGGGAGCAGGCGGTCAGGGAAACTGCCAGCAGCACGGCCATGGCCAGCGCCGCGAGCTTGCGGGATAACTTCATATCGTAAACCTCCATTGGGTGCGTTGCAACAATACATAGAGTATTATACTGCAAATTGCCGCCAAGTACAAGCATAGCACACGGTTTTCACAGATGTTTTTACATTTTTCCAAAGCCACTGCTCTGTAGGGGCCGATGCTCGCATCGGCCCGCCGGTTACCCGCAGGCACCCTCGCACAGGTCAGCCTCCCCCGCCGCCGTTCCACTCCTTTATCGCGTCAATCAGCAGTGAGGACACCGTGACCGTGACGAGCGAGAAGGCAATGCGCCAGAACGGAATGTAGGACAGCGAGGCAAAAAGCACCGTTAAATCCGTGAAAAGATAGGCGCGGGAGAGCCGCCACCCGGTCAGCTTGTGGATGACCAGCGCCAGCGCATCATCGCCGCCGCTGGAGCCGCCCTGCCGGACGATGAGCCCCACGCCCACACCGACAAAAACGCCGCCCAGCAGCGCCGCCGCCAGCGGGTACGCCGTCAGGTCGGGCAGCATCGGGGGCAGGCACTCCCACAGGCGGTAGAAGCCCGCCAGACTGACGCTGGCCAGCCCGGCCGAGAGCAGGAAATCCCACCCCAGGAACCGGAACGCCAGCGCATAGCTGGCCGCGTCCAGCAGGGGCGAGGCCACCGATGCCGGAACGCCGAGCCAGTGGTTGATGAGCAGCACCAGCCCGATGATGCCGCCCTCGGTGATGGCGGTGCGCTGGTGGATATTGTGGATGCCGAAGGAAAGAATGGCGGTTCCCAGCAAAATAAGGGCTATGCGCTTTGCCGTAAAGCGGCGCAGCGCACCGCGGATTTTTTGCTGTAAAGTTGTTTTTTGCATAGGTGCACCTCAAGGGCAGTGATACAATCAGTATACCACACGCGTCAAGCTGCACAAAAAAGGCAGGGCGTGTGCCCTGCCACAAGCTGCAATTATTTTCCTGCCAGCAAAATGGCCAGCACGGCTTTTTCGATGTAAATGCGGTTCTCGGCCTCGTCAAAGATTTCGTTGGCGTGGGCCTCCAGCACATCGGGGGCGATTTCCTCGCCGCGGTGGGCAGGCAAAGGATGCTGCACCATACAGGCCGGCTTGGCCAGCGCCATGCGGGCCGCGTCCAGCGTAAAGCCGGTGAAATCCCGGCGGCGCTGCTCGGCCTCGCGCTCCATGCCCATGCTGACCCACACATCGGTGAAGAGCACATCCGCGCCGCGGGCCGTGTCCTGCACAGGCTCGCCGCGGGCGGTCTGCAGATCGTTGGCGCTCAGGTAGGTGCCCAAGCCGCCCATCTGGTAGATGCCCACCTCCAGGCTGGTGCGGGTGCGGGTGGAGTTTTTGGCAAAGACCAGCGCCACCGCCTTGCCCTGCAAATCCTTGGGGTCAATGCCGTCCTTGTGCAGCCGCTTGTAGTCATCGGCCACATCCAGAATGTGCAGAATTTCCTCGGGCGTCAGACCGCCCAGCTTCAACAGATGTTTCATACGCAGCTCTCCAGCACCTTGCGCAGGGTCTCCAGCGCCGTGTCCACATCGGCGGGCGTCAGAATCAGCGGCGGCAGCAGACGCAGCCGGGTCTTGGCGGGCAGCCCCAACCCTTGCTCTTATA
>ERZ1034901.2260-NODE-2260-length-12378-cov-14.235251_pt1 | contig 12378 bp, 16 predicted proteins | sample MGYA00520628_ERZ1034901 | MGnify/ENA primary metagenome ERZ1034901 (study PRJEB33766, sample SAMN09781783) | gut metagenome | biome: gut microbiome | host: Homo sapiens | place: Madagascar | study: EMG produced TPA metagenomics assembly of the PRJNA485056 data... | reverse complement strand
AAATTATATATAATAAATAGTATATATGTGTCGTGTGTGCAAGAAAGGAGAAAAACATGACGAAAGAAAAAGAGCCTAAGCTGAGTTTCAGCGTAGACCCGAAGAAGATGGAGAATAAAAATTGTGACTACAATGCGATGGGTAGTCTAATGTTGGATACTAAATTGGAGAAGGATAATACGCGAGTGTTATCTATGAAGGAGAGTCGCGCTAGGTTGAAAAGCGTTGGCTTGACTAATTATCAGATTAAGAACGTGTTAAGTTGCTTTGAATCTTTGGATGTTATTCAGATAAACGGTATGAATGTTATTGTGCAGCCAGTAGAAGGACAGTATGTCACTATTCCTGTGGATACAGCTAGGTTTTGTCTAAATGCGTTAAGTGCGGATTGTTTCAAGACGTATTGCTATCTTAAAAGGTGGTACCAGCTACACGAAGCGTTCTTTGAAGGTAAAGAGAATTACTTCTTTTCCCGCACTGAAATTTTGAAAGCTCTTGGATATTATAAGGATGCAAGAAATATTCGTAGGGTAGATGAATTTCTGATTGTGCTTAGGGATGTTGGACTTATTGAATACGCGGCGAAGGCTACGTATAGGAAAGGAAAGCGCGGTCTTTATACTGAACTTTACAAAGTAAACGATTACGCTCATGCTCAGAAAGAATCTATCGAGAATACGTTAAGAGAACTTAAAGTATTTACCGAGTACAGTGAGTCTGGTTGGTTGACTTTGCAGCAGGTAAAAGAATGTTATGGAAATCTAGACGAACCTGTTGGCGATCAGTGGCTTAAACACTTGGCTAGGTCTAGGGGAAATGAAGAAAAGGTAGATGCTATCTTGTCTTTATCTGAAAACAAGCTGAATCTTGATAGGTTCTGTGATAGTTATTTAGAAAATGGTGCAGAACTGATTAGAGAAGCTGTCCAAAAGCTAGAGAGAAAGCCCATATAGGGTTAAAAATGATTACATTAACTGATGGTGTGAAGTGGCGTATTTTACCAGTTCAGCAAACAAAAGTCAAGAAAAAAATCTTACCCTTACTAATTAATTTTCGATTCCAACGCGCTATTGGTTTATGAAAATGGTTTTCAATTTCAATTTTGATTTTCATTTTCGATTTGCTTTTCATTTTCAAAACCAAATTCATTCTGAAAAAGTTCTTGCGGCCAGTGAAAACTTATAGTATAATATAATTAAAGAAAGGGAGGGGATAAGAAACCTCCCATGGGTTCCAAGAGAAAGAAGATTAACATGACCCAGTTTGAGATTTACAACACCATCAAGTCCGCCATGTCCGACAACGCAGACGTGGTAGAGTTCTGCGATAAGCAGCTTGCGGCTATCGAGCGCAAGCGTGCCAAGGATGCTGAGAAGTCCGCAGAGAAACAGGCTTTCCTTGACGAGATTTACGCAGCTCTCAAGTCTTTTGACGAGCAGGCGGGAGTCACCTCCAAGACCGTAGCCATGCACATGGGCGAGGATGTCAGCTCCCGCAAGGTCGCAGCCAACATGCGTTTCCTCGTTGAGGACGGTCGTGCCGAGAAGGTGGCAGTGAACAGCAAGACCTTCACGTACAAGGCTCTGTAGCGAAATATTTAATAGGTAGGGTCTACTTATTAGAGTTTTTAATTAGAAGGGCTGTGGAGTCCATTTGACGAGACTCCCGGCCTATTTTAAGAGATAGAAGGAAGTAAGCATATGCGGCACACCTACTATGATATGAAAGGTAACGAGCATACCATAGAGATTCCTGACGAGTATATCGAGTCCAAGAGACAGCAGGCAATACTCAAGGCAAGTGCGGTCAACCTCTATCTGCTAGAGCATGGCATCGAGTATGACGCAGCTTATAGGCCCGATACAGACAAGAAGGAGCAGAAAGTGTCTGAAAAGCGATTGATTATGAATTTCATTGCTGACGCACTTGGAGAGCTTACCATGACCATCGGTGACTGGGAGGATTCCCCACACGGTATCGAGGTCGGCGATGATGGTAAAATCCGATTCATTCTTAATTCCAAGACGTATGAGATGTCTATGGTATGCAAGCGTAAGCCTAAGGCAAAATAGGATTGCGGCCAAAATTTTTGGGCAGGAAAGTGTAATTTATGTCTTAATAAAAACATATATTAAAAAACACATTTTAAATGTAACTAATTTAGTCACATTTCCGCATTGATTTTCACTTACAAAGGCATGTGCCGCGCACTTCTTTTCTTCTGTCTCTTGGTTTATATGAACCTATTTGGCGATTGACTTTGAGTTTCTACTGGCCGCAGGAATCAAGACAAATCGACTTATTTTTTCTGTGCAGCACAGGGGTACGCAGAAAAGAGATTAAAATTCATTTTAGAAACGCTCTTGGCTTACACCCGTGCCAGTTCTATCCCTTCTCGCCATATAGGCGGGGAGGGATTTTTTTATTTAATTTTATGACGCGCAAGCGCGCCGAAGGCGATTGACTTTCGTTTTAGGATTTTGCGGGCGCTGGGCTGGTAGGCCCCATTTCTACACATTTTCGCCATATAGGCGCAACGGCAGCGGCAGTTCCAAATATGGTATTATTGTATAGTATTCCTCTATTATAGTATACCATACATTTTCTGATTTGTCAATACCCTTCACAAAACTAACACGGAATCTCCATAAATAATAGTTAGGTACCTCACAACGATTCGAAGTTAACCTAGGGTAACACTTGCTCGGGTCGCTCGGTACCTAAATTAATTTTTTTCTTGTTTGCGGCCCTGTAATGGCCCTAGGGCGGGCGATAGCCAAAAGTGCCTAGGAACGCAAGGGCATAGGCCGCAAGGCCGTTAAAACGCGTTTCAGGAGGTCAAAAAGTTGTGAAAAAGTTGTGTTTTTGCTTGAAAAATCTTGACAATAAGGTACCTAATCGTGTAAAATCGACCCAACTATGGAATTTCTGTGAATTTTTTCAAAATATCTTGACTTTTCCGCACGTTTGTGCTAGGCAGGGCAATCTTTTTTCCTACCTTTTTAGTAGGAATTAAACGCAAAAGTAAAGCGCCCTACTTTAAAAGTAGAGCGCTTTTATTTAATTGTGTTATTTTATTGTAAATTGCGTTAGTAGCATTTGCGCGCATTGCGTGAGCGTTTCGGCGTTTTCAGTTTCCCCGCTAGCGTAGGCGTTGCCCGCCAAATGCGTAAGGTCGTGTACTATCTCTTATGAATCTCGGTAGGCAGCAAAACTACCTTGCCGCTTTTCATCGCGTTTAGGTGGTGGGCTTGCAAGTCGTGCCCTAGCTTGCGGAGTTCCGTATCGGGCAAGTTCCCGAATACCTCAATCAATGCCGCGCGTCTATAATCCATCGGCTAGCCGTCCTTATGCTGTTCTATAGGTGCAAGAGGAGCGGGCGGGGATTATTTCCCCGCCCTAGCCCGTCTACGCTACGATAACGTAAGCAGTCTTGTTATTAATAGGTGCCGCCTTGCGCACGCGCTTCTCGGCAAGCAGAACATTCACGACTACGCCCGCCTTGCTAAACGTCTTGATCTCGTTGGGGTGCTTGCTCATAACGTCATTGAGCGTGAACGGCTCACCGCCAGCGAACTCTGCCGCAACCTTTTCGGCAAGCGCCTTATTCAACTCAGCCGTTTTAGACGGAGCCTTGGGCTTGGTAGCGTTCTCCTTGAGAACGTGGAACTTATGGGAGACCTTGCGGGCAAGGTTCTCGGGAGTGTGCTTCTCGGGGTCATAGTTATCCCCCAACGCGGACTTGATGACCTCGGGAGAGACTTCGCCCGCCACGTTCACGAGGGCCGCGAACATCTGGTAGTCGGTGAACTGGAACTTAGTGCGAGTGGTAGCCATGAGCTAACCCCTTCCGTCCCCGAGACGCGAGTGAGCCGCCGTTCGGCTCTTTTTTCTCTGTCCCCTTTGGACAACTATTACTTTACTATTGCATAGACTTTTTGGCAAGAACTATTTTAAAAATTGTGTTCAAAATATGGAAACCCCAGGTAAATGGGCTAGTTTTTTCAGATTCTCAAAATATCGGCACTGTAGCCAGATAAAGCAAAATGAATAGAATCAGGCCATTTGCGGCAAAACTTGCATAAAAAAATTTGGGTTTCGGGTTGTGTTATGTTTGTGTTTTTCTGAAAATTGTCAAAAGATTTTTCTTGACAAACCTATTTTGGCGGGTGTAAAATTTTTGACCCAACCTCGGGTCTACGGTTGTTTAAACAAGTGTATTTAAAACGCTTTAAGAGTCGAAGCGTTTCAATTGTCTATTTTAATTAGTTAGGTACCTAACGATGATTCACGGTTAACCATAGCTAACTTCTTGTCGGATGATAAGGTACCTAAATAAAAAAATATCGCCATAGCGGCCATGAGACGCGTTTTAAAGTGCCATTAGGGTAAAAGCCTTATTTTAATAAATGGGTTTGCCGCACGCCCTAAAGCCTTAGAATCGCTCTAGCTCTTGGCAAAAAAAAGGGGAACCGTTAGGTTCCCCAATCTCTAAAGCTCTAGCACTTTAAACGCCGCGCTTGCGTCTCTCCAACCTTGACCACGTGAGCCGTGGCGCGTTTTCTTGTGCTTAGCTTTGGCGGCAAGTAGGATAGCCGCCTCAATTCGCGCGTCTGATAGCGCGGTGTGGTCTTCTGTAAAATCGTGCTCCTTATTGATGAAACGGTAAACCGACTCCGCGCTAGTAGACGGGTTTCCGCTAGGCGTAAACGCGCCCGTCTCGATACAATACTTTAGATAGCGCTTAGAACTAGTAATGTTACTTGCGTAGTCCCAAACGTCTTTAAGTCGTAGCTTAAAGGGCATGAACCATGTGGCGAAACCGTTTGAATACGTGCGCAACGTATTGTTTAGTGCTATTTCGTCAAACCGACAATTGTACGCCCATGCGCTTTTAACGTTGCACTCTTTACAATCAGCCTTGAACGTGCGCCAGACCTCATTAAAGGACGATTCAATCCATTCGCCCGTCTTAATTCCCTCAAGATAAGTAGGGATTTTATCGGCATAGTAGGCGCTTTTCATGAGGTCAATTTGATAAAACGTATCGGTGACAACAAACGAACGCTCACGAATAACGTGGTTGTCGTTGTCGCGGATAGTATAGCCAAAGTCGTACACCAAAGACGTCTCGGGGTGCGCTTTATTATCCTTGTGATTGACAGTGGGCGCGGTCTCGGTATCGAGCACAACAAAATTAGCCATTGGAAACTCCTTAAACGTTTGGGCTAATCACTACACTTATAATAATAGCTGTTTGCGCGAATAATGCAAGAACTATTTTAGATTATTTTTGTTTACCCTAACTAACTTTGGCAAAATTTACCTTAGCTAACTTAAAGTACCTAACTGTAGAGAACGTGTAAGTCATAATGAGTGGGCTATGTTCGGTGCCGTTATCCTCCCGACTAAGGTTAGTATAGCACTTTTAGGACGTGCCGCACGCGAGAAAAAAGAAAAAGTTTTCTAATTTTTCTCTTGCTTTTGGTTGTGTGTTGTGGTAAAATCGCCGCCAACTATGGTTAGACGGTTTCACGTGAAACCATGATAAGAAAAGGGGAACGTTTCCGCTCCCCTAACTCTATTCTAGCTCTTGGATAATAAGAGATTCTAGCGCGTCTAGCAAAGTAGTATCGTCTTTAATACGTACCGCTCTACCGCTTGACGTATCGCGTTGCCAACCGTGAACGTTTGCACTTTCATCGTCAAACAAAATGCCGCCCTTGTAGTTAGATACGCGCCACTTGTTAGTGCCATGTTTGACCACGTGAACGTTATTCAAGTCGATAGCAGGGTAATACTTGCGCAGCCATGCGCGTTTATTCTTGCGTACCGCGCTATCAAACTGTTTCGTGGTTTCGCCCTTTGCCAACCAACTTACGACCTCGACCGCATAACCGTAGCCCTGTAAGGCGGCAAGTAAACCGTTTAGCTTCTTGTAGTCTCCTAAAGGCTTGGCGATTAAGTAAGGCGCGGCGTTGCTGTTCTCAAGCATAGGCAACCAACCATTTACGCCGTAAAGGTCACAAATAGTACCGTCAAGGTCTAATACAATTGCTTTCATTTATTCCCCTTGCAATAGTAGGACGTGGAACGTTTACCCCACGTCCTTTATTGTATCAAATGTTTGCGATTAGTGCAACTGAACAAAAGCGTTTGCGGCAATAAGGCCAAACGTTAGCGCAAACATAAACCAACCCTGCACTTTATCAGCTCTTGGACGGTCTAATTTAACGTTTCGCGTAACAGTGATGGCATTTGCAAGTAACCATGTACCTTGGCCTAAAAAGTAGTTAACGCCAATAAGAATCTGCCCAACCACTGTAAGGAATAAAACAACGTATTGCACGTTTTCCCACGTAACAATTTTTTTCATCGGTCCGTATCCATTTTCAAAGAGTGGGTAGGGCTTGCGCCCTACCCTTTGACTAACTAAAGACGTTTACCCTTGCAAATGTATTCAAGGCCAACGTTGTAGTCGAACTCTTCGCCCAACTCACGCACACGCCAAACAGAACCGTCAAGCTCTTGAGCGTCCGTACCGCCATTAAGACGGTCGGCAGCAATAGCAGCGGCAAGATTCTCTTCGTCCTCCGCTTCAACGATAAAGTTCTCATAATCGTCAAGCGTCGAACCCGCGCTAACGCCGCTCACAGAAACAAAATACAACATAATAAATATCTCCAATTCTAAAGGTGGTGGGCGGGGAATACCCCGCCCTAGCTATCAGAAACTAACGCGCCTTGTAAACATAAAGGACGTTAGTACCGTTCGACTTAAACACCATCGTATCCACCTCAAAGACCTTAGCCTTAATCAGACGGTCGAAGAACTCTTTGAGAGTGTTGCGCGCGTTTTGGTTATTAAGCGCGGTATAATACTTATAACTCCACGCCTTGCGGCATTTGCTAGTCGAGATAGCGCCCGAACGACCGCACAAATCGGAGAACGTGAACCATTCATCACGATTTGCGTCGAGGAATGCAACAATCAAGTCAAGCGCATTTGCTTGAGTATCGTTCATACCGGCAGGCGCGTTACCAACCAAACCAGAAGTACCAACCGCCGCACGGTAAAGTGCATCGAAAGCCTCGTCTGAAAGCTCAACTCCCGTGGCAAGTACACGCGTCTTAGTGGTGTTGTACTTGTCGGTGTGGGACTGAGCTGCGAGACTGAGAGCCTTATTGTACTTCTTTGCGTTAGACATTGCTAACTCCATTCCGTCCCCGTTCGGGCGGGCTAGCCCTTTGCTAGCTCCTTACGCCCTCGCCTTTGGACAACTATTATTATGCGGTAAGCTGCCTAGTTTGGCAAGTACCAATTTGCCGCACACAATTCCTCCATAACTCTTTCGGTCTAACCTTTTAGTGTAATACAAGTCAAACGAAAAGTCAAATCGTGAGAGCGTGAATAAGCGATTACATAGAAAAAACAACTCTATCAGGTTGTGGCCACTAATTCATAATTTTTTACCTCTGTAAGCCCACAGAATCGCCTACAAGGTGCCATTTGCTAAAATGCCTACGCGCATAAGGGTACGCCAAAAGAGCCAAAATAAAAGGCTCCCGTGGGAGCCTTTAGTTAATGCGCCAAAGCGACAAATACCACGTTGCCGTTAGCGTCTATGACCTCGCATGTAACGCGCTCATTGTCTGCTACCGCTTGCGCTCTTGCCTTATGTGCTGCAAGTGGTGCGCTCGAATCGTAGCTCTTGCATTGCTCAATGCTAAAATCTTTAACGTTGTGGCGTTTGAGATAATACATTGCTCTATCCCTTCTTTTGGTCTACGACCTAAGTATAGCACCTTTGCACGCGATAACACCAGACAATCTTGAAAAAGTTTTTATGTTTTTTCAGATTGACGCTTGACAGAAAAATCGCCCTATCCTATTATTATTATTAAGCTAGAGGACTGTGCATTTTTTAGCTAGTTGGTCAAAGAAAAGCCCACCCTTGCGGGTGGGTTTCTTTTACTCGTCCTCGTCCTCAAGATAGAAGTCGCACGGCTTGTCCGGATAATAGGTTTCAAGCTCGTCAATGTAGTCGGAGAAGTATGGGCTGTTTGGGTTCATGGTTTCAAACATTGCAAGTCCTTTCTGTTCCTTGCTTGCTTACAGCTATTATTATACACGCTTTGAGTGTGAGCGCAAGCGAAAACCCAATTATTTTAGGATAAAATTATTTTTATTTTTCTCAAGTTTTTTCGATTTGACGCTTGATAAACGTTTCGGGTTCATGTAAAATTTTCTCCCCAACTACGAGCTTTTGGTGTGAAATTGTTTCACGTGAAACGTAACAAAATAAACCGTCCACCTTTTCAGATGGACGGTTTACTATCTGCTAAAGCATGTTCTTGAGCTTTTCAAGATACTTTTCATCGCTTTCAATGCGTGCAGTCACTCTATTAATCTCATACTGAATTTCGCGCTTGCAAGTCTGAATAACGCTCTCACAGCACTTAGTGGTATCCATGCGGTAAAGATATTGCTCAACGATTTTAGATTCGGGTTTGGTTCCAACCCATTTACTAATTTCATGTTGAAAGTATTCACTGTAAACACGTTCGTAAACATCACGAGAACTTATAATCGCAATCTTGCGTGAACCAACCTTAGTAATGCCCAAAAGGTCAGAATGGTCACTAACCCAGCTTGCGCTATAGCATGGATTAGAGTTACTATCACTGCCGCCAAAAAGCTCGTCAACCGTTGCGGCAAGCTCCTTATAGTCGCGCATGGTAAACTCGTGCCCATCGCCAAAAGCATCAAGCAGAACCAGAGTCGTATTCAGCTTCTTGATGGTCTTATCGATGTTGTTCATAGCGATTATCCCTTCTGTTGTTGCTTCGCTACGCTTATTATTGTATCAGATTGTGACGGCTATTGCAACCGCCATAATTTCTACAAATCCCAATAGGCGCGATACATTTGCATAGGGAACGCCAACGCCGCTGCTAATAAATTAGCGTTGACCGCTGCGTTTGCATCCGTGAGCAGGAACCAGACGAACGTTGCGGCATAGACAACCCATGCTACAACCTCGACAACATCGTACCACTTTGCCATCGTGCTATCCTTGAACATTACTAATTCCTTTTGAGTTGGCTTCTTGCGTTACACTTTTAGTATAGTTTAATGTTGCGTCGAACGCAAGAACTTTTTTCTAAAAACTTTTTTGTTTTGTGGCAACTTTTTTCAAATTGACTATTGCACTATAAGCTGCTCCGATGTATTATTGATTTATCAATTAGAAACGTAAACGAAAGGGCTTTCAAATGGACAATACATACAATCTACTTGTGATTCGTGATGCTCTCGATTTAGCAATGGAATTAAAAGAAATACAAAAACAAGAGCTTGCGGCAACAAACTACGAAAAGTTAAAGGCGGTGAAAACACACAAACAACAGATTTTAGACACAATGCAAATAATTGTTAATATGCTAAATCAGCAGATAGAACAATTTTCATAAATTTGGCTAGGCTCCCCTCGGGGAGCCTTTTCTTTTTTGAGACTCGGGCAGCAAATGCGCCAAAAAATTTTTTGAAAAAGTTCTTGACAAAACTGAATCACGGCATTATAATTTTCTGCCCATAAATGGGCTTTTTGTGATTAAGTTTCACGTGAAACATGCAATCGTTTTCAGATTGAAAATCAGATTCAGATTCAATTTTCAAATCTGAAATAGCTTTCAGATTCGTTTTCAAAATCAGATTCAAAATCATTTTCAGCGCAAAAGCAAAAAGGCGGCAATTGAAAATCGCCCTGCTTTTTGTCTCACGCGATGCAACGCAAAAGTACGCTTAGTTTCGGGATTGTGGGCGCTGTGTGAAGAAAGTTTTTTTGAAAAATCTCGGCAAAAACTCTTGACAAAGCTATGTATGCGTAGTATAATTTCGCGGCCATAAATGGCCTTTTTGTGGGCTTCGCCCTTTTGCATGGTCAACCAGAAGAGCAACTAAAACAGTTGCATCCGACCAAAAGCAACTAAAACAGTTGCGTGATTGTGCGTAGCTTGGTCGTGATTTCAGGATACCGCTAATGTTTCACGTGGAACATGGGCCGCATACCATGAGACTAAAGAACTGTAGCATTGCGGCAATGCTTTGGCTAATCTAGATAAATAAAGGCGCTACTGTTTAGTAACGCCTTTGCTTGTATCTATTTAGCTATAACTTCAATCTGTTCAAGAACCTTCTTAGTAACATACTGATAATCTAACTTAGTTCGTTGTTTATCATCTAAATCGGCATAGCTATATTCTTCTTCTGCTTCTTGTTCCATTATGTTCTCAATGTACATGCGTACAATTATACTTGCTTCTGTTATAACATCGGCAACAGTATAATCATCCGGTCGCGGCATTGAATAGAGTATTTCACGAACGGACTCGGTAATACTATTAATATCATTGTCGCATAGTATTACTGAATAATCAGAAGTGATATAAATCTCGATGCTGTTGTTCATTTTTGAACCTTTCTCTTGGCTGCTTTCCTTACTATAAGGTATAACACTTTAATCGCATGAGCGCAACTAAAAGTTTTGACTATTTGTGTTGACGTTAATGTTTGTATCTCTTGGATTATGTAACGACATCTAATCACGCATAGCAATAAGACGCTACACCTTTACAAGTGCAACGCCTTATTCTTTGGTCTACTGGATTATAATGTTTATCTTGTCAAGTATTTCAAGTGTGAAGTACTTTTCATCCTCGGCATTGACGTACGTGTAGTCTACTTCTTTACCTACGAATACCTCATTTGCCAAACGGTTGACAAGATAAAACTCTAGCTCGCAATTAGCAATACCGTAAAGCTGACCCGCTGTATAGTTGTAATGCCCTAGCTGCTTGCTAACATAACGAATGACCTTATCGGCAACACTGGTGAGGTCATCACCGCCGCCCTGCTGGTTGCTGTCGTTGCCCTACTTGCCGTTGTGCTGGTGTCGACTCCGCGTCCTCACACGTGCGGCAGGTGCGGCTCTAGGACTTATGACGTGTATACCATCCATGCCGACACAGATGACGGGTTATTAGATGTATGCCCCACGTGCTACGCCGAAGCTAGCATTAACGACTACCAAAACGGTATCCAGTAGTTATCAGTATCCATTATCAAAAAGGAGTTCTAAAATGAAAAAGTCCACTGTTCGCCTGCTCGCCCGTTCCATCCGTCCGCTGTGCATCGCACAGGCTACCACTAACGCGGGGCACGTTTTGCGCGTCTGCGTTGCCGCTCACGGGGACGTTTTGACGTTAAAGGCTACTAGGGACGGTCAATCCGTCCGCGCCCTGTCAGTGGCGTTTGAGGGCCGCAAACCGGTACTTGATAGCACGGTATCCGCTATCGCCGCGCGTCTAATTAATGACCTTGAGACGTTCGACCGTGACGCCGTGGAGACGTTCGCGGACGCGCTCATTGGCGGGTGGGACTTTGATTATTCTGCTTACGGTGCCGCCGCCCAGGACGACTCGCGGCGGCTAAACTGCTGACCCGCTAGCGGGTCAGCCCCCCCTATGGGGGGGGTGTTTCCGGCGTTGTCCTGTTTTTTCACAGGGTACGCCCCGCCCTGCACAAATTACCGACCTCAGTTATTTTTTGAAATACCATAATACGACTTTGCGCTAAGCTCCGTATTATGAGGATTTTCGCAGACCACAATAAGCCTATCACTTTCCTCTTCATTCTCTCTATTGGCCTTCTTGACATTTCCGATTACGGCATTAAAAAATTTTCACGAAACTATTGAAAAGCGCTGAATCTTTTGCTATAATATATACAAAACTAACCATAGCGCCGTTCCCAGTCGGCTTAGGAGCTATCCTAAATCAAAAAACCCCAATGAGGTGAATAACTGGGTTTTAAACGTTACAGATTTATTCTGCCGTGAGAAGTGTTGATGCACTCTCACTTGCAGCGGCATATTTCTGTAACCAAGCGGTCTTGCGTTAGTTTATTAGTTTACATGAGACGAACGGTATCTCTGCCGTGCCGCATACAGAGGGGATAGGATACTCTTAGAAAAGTAGCACAACCAATAGGTTCCATGCAAGGGGAGAGTGAGCATGGGTAATAGTGCGGAATTTTCTATACATCTTTATAGGTACATCTCTATAGATTTTAGTTATAGGCGATATGCGATGTCCGTTACTATGTAACGTTCATCGCTATAAACTTTCGCTACGCCTAAGTTTTCCAAGAGAAAAAACAAACCGTATAATGTTGGCGCCCGCGACACATAGCGGAGCGCCGACCTATAACCGCACAAAATAAATGTAATCATTTTAGGCGAACGAGCTTGCGAGTGTAGCCATTTTATGGGCAAAAAACGGTAATTTAATTTGTCGCATCCTTAAATATAATATACAT
>ERZ1034901.2258-NODE-2258-length-12401-cov-146.778390_pt1 | contig 12401 bp, 8 predicted proteins | sample MGYA00520628_ERZ1034901 | MGnify/ENA primary metagenome ERZ1034901 (study PRJEB33766, sample SAMN09781783) | gut metagenome | biome: gut microbiome | host: Homo sapiens | place: Madagascar | study: EMG produced TPA metagenomics assembly of the PRJNA485056 data... | reverse complement strand
GCGAAGCCAGAAGCGTAAAGAGCGGAGCCTTCGCAAAGAAATATCATCTCCCGTCACCAAGCTCAGTGAATTCTGCTCTGAAGGGATTGCTGGAGAAGGATTTCATCACCCAACAGGATGATGCCTATGTGGTATATGACAAGTTCTTCGATTTGTGGTTGAAGAAGTATCTGAAATAGTATAAGGTGATTCCAATATTTTTTGTTATCTTTGCACCCAAATTTAAATACATATTTTAATATGGCTATCATAAAGACAGTAGAAGGAAAAACTCCCCGTTGGGGAAAGAATTGTTTTATCGCTGAGAACGCAGTGCTGACCGGCGACTGTATTCTTGGTGATGACTGCAGCATCTGGTATAGTGCGGTATTGCGCTCTGATGTGGATGCCATCAGATGTGGAAACAGAGTGAATGTGCAGGATTGCGCCTGTATTCATCAGACTGGTACGATGCCTTGCATCCTAGAGGATGATGTATCAGTGGGACATGGTGCCATCGTTCACGGAGCGACAGTCAGAAGAGGTGCACTCATCGGCATGAATGCCACCGTGCTAGACAAGGCAGACATTGGCGAAGGAGCTATCATTGCTGCAGGAGCTGTGGTTACCCATGGCACCAAGGTTCCTGCACATGAGATTTGGGCAGGTATTCCAGCCAGGAAAGTAAAGGTCTGCGCTCCTGGACAAGCCGAGGAGTTTGCCAAACATTATTCCGGATATATCAAAGACTGGTATCTGAAGGAAGACTAATAATCACTTTACAATTATCATAAAATGATAATAAAACGCCATATTTTATCTTTTATAGAAGATAAAAACAAAATATTTTCGATTTTTATCCATTATAAAAGATAAAAATATGGCAACTATCATTCGTCAATCATATATCGACAGGATAGAAACGTATCTTGGCAAAGATGGAACTCTATCTTTCCACCTTGAATATGGCGGCACTTATGCCTGAAGCTTTAATCACATCAGTCTTTCTTCCTGATTTATACACAACCTTTCCTGTGGAAAGAACAGAAACAGCCTTACCACCTACGGAGCTGATATTGAGAGAGGCTGCCTTGGCACCAGGATTCACGACAACAACATACTTCTCCTCACCCAAAGTACGCTCATATACCATCGGATATTCCTGCCCCTTACGGTTCAGGAGCTTCCAATCACCCTCATTGTCAAGAGCCTTGGCTGAATGACGCAAAGCGGTCAGCTTACGGGTATATGACAACAGAGAATTCTGATCTCCCTGCTGAGCTTCAACGGTCAACTTTCCGTTTTCCGTATCTACAGGGAAGTAGAGCTTATCGGGTGCACTCGTAGAGAATCCGGCATTCTTGCCCTTGGTCCACTGCATCGGAGTACGGGTACCAGAACGCTCATTGCTACCCTCCTTGTTAGGGAGATTCATCTGATACTTCATACCAATCTCATCACCATAATAGATAAACGGAATACCTGGCATGGTGAGGAAGAAGGTCATCGCCACCTTCAACTGGTCAGGCGTATTGCGGGTACCGATGTTAGGGCGCTGGTAATCGTGGTTGGCAGATGGAACAGCGATGTAGCCGAGATTCTTGGTGGCATTGAATGCCTTGGTATAGTTCTCGCTAAATTCCTTAAGCGAACCCTTGCCCTGCTTGTCGAAATAGCAGTTCTGGTAGCTCTGCTCCCACTTGCCCCATGGAGTCTTGCGGTCGAAGAACAGAGAGGCATAGCCCTTGAGACCGAAATGGATGTAGAAATCGATGTTGAAGCCGGCAGGAATGGCTTGCTGCGGATTAGCCCACTCTGAAATCAAGACGGTCTCTGGATAATACTTATCCTTCCAGGCACGCATCTCCTTCCAGAGCTTGGAAACCTCCTTCTTGTCGGGGTCGTTCTTGATAAGCGATGATGCCATATCTACACGGAAGCCATCCACACCCTTATCAAACCAGAAAGCCATGATGTTACGTATCTCCCTGCGGACAGCCTGTGGTCCTGGAGCATCTACGCCCTGCTCCCAAGGATGATTTGGATCTGGATGAGCAAAACCATAGTTCAAGGCAGGCTGGCACTCGAAGAAATTCTTCTCATAATACTTGGCACGAGGAGCATTAGCCTCCACATATCTGCCTCGGGTACTAGACTCCGGACTTGCCTCCTGATGACGGGCTTCTATTTCTTTCTTCTCACTCTCAGGGATATCATTCATCCAGATATAATAGTCGCTGTAACGCTGGTTAGGATCTTTCTCGGAAGACTCCTTGAACCAGGCACACTTGGTGCTGGAATGTCCTGCCACCAGGTCGAGACAAACCTTGATGCCACGCTTATGGGCCTCATTGACCAAAGTAACCAAATCGGTATTGGTACCGAATCGAGGATCCACCTTGTAGAAATCGATGACATCATAGCCACCATCAAACCATCCCGACTCAAAGATTGGATTGAGCCAGAGGGCGTTCACACCCAGAGACTTGATGTAATCCAACTTGGAAGTGATACCCGGCAGATCGCCAATACCGTTGCCATCAGTATCCATATAGGAAGATGGATAAATCTGATAGAAAAGTGCATCACTCAACCAAGCCGGTCCCTTCTTCTGTTCTGCCTGAACAGAAAGTGTGGTTGCCGCCAAAGCAGCAACCAACAGCATTTTATTCATTCTTTTCATGAGCAACATTATTTATTCAAAAAAAACTTTCTTTCATAATAACTCAAAATTCTGCATTTTATTGTGCAAGAATGCTAATTGCAAATCCGCCACCTGCAACAGAGTTCAACTTCAAGACAGACTTGCTGGTCACAGTCTTCTTGGTGATGACATAAGCCTGAGGATTTGTCTTGTAGTTGGCATTCTTTGCATCCTGATAGATGGTAGCCACATACTTCTTTCCCTTGTCGAGGAAATCGAGCTTTACGGTAGATTGATGAGCCTTCATGCCCGTAACGCCACCGACAAACCAGTTATCAGAACCCTTTGCCTTGCGGGCAGCGGTGATATACTCCATTGGTTCAGCCTCCAGATAGATAGACTTGTCCCAATCTACGGCCACATCCTTGATAAACTGGAAGGCATCCATGTGCTTCTCGTAATTCTCAGGGAAATCAGCAGCCATCTGCAATGGACTATACATCGTTACATAAAGTGCCAACTGACCGCAGATGGTAGAGTTGCAATGTGAACCATTGGCACAATCCATCTCAAAGATACCAGGGGTATAATCCATCGGACCACCCTGCAGACGGGTGAAAGGCAAGATGGCGGTATGTCCCGGTTTGGTTCCTCCGAAAGCCTGATATTCTGTACCGCGAGCACTCTCGTTGCCAATCAGGTTAGGATAAGTGCGGCAGAGACCGGTAGGACGCACAGCCTCATGGGCATTTACCATAATGTGATAATCGGCAGCACGGGTTACGGCATGCTGATAGTGATTGATTTCCAACTGACTGTAGTGATGCTCGCCACGAGGAATGATGTTGCCCACATAACCGCTCTTCACTGCATCGTAGCCATAATCCTTCATCAACTGGTAAGCTCTGTCCATATACTTCTCGTAGTTCATCACAGAAGAAGAGGTCTCATGATGCATGATGAGCTTCACTCCCTTGGAATGTGCATACTCATTGAGCGCCTTGATGTCGAAATCAGGATATGGAGTCAGGAAATCGAATACCTTTTCCTTCATATAACCACTCCAGTCTTCCCAACCGATGTTCCATCCTTCTACCAAGACTGCATCGAAACCATGGGCTGCAGCAAAGTCGATGTAACGGCGCACATTGGCATTGTTGGCAGAATGCTTGCCCGATGGCTTGGCATGTACATAGTCGGTTCCATCCAACTTCACGGTAGGATAATCATGGGTATAAGCCCACTCTCCCTTACCGGAAATCATCTCCCACCAAACACCTACATACTTTACAGGATGAATCCAGGAGGTATCCTTGATCTTGCAAGGCTCATTGAGATTGAGAATCAGATTGGAAGACAGCACCTTGCGGGCATCATCCGTAATGACCATCGTACGCCAAGGGCTCTTGAACGGAGTCTGCACATATCCCTTCATTCCCTGTGCATCAGGGGTAAGCCAAGAGGTAAAGGTCATGGTCTTGTCATCCAGGTTCAGATGCATGGCTGGATAATCTACCAGGGCAGCCTCATGCAGATTGATGTAGATACCATCATCTGTCTTCAACTGGAGTGAGGTCTGTACACCGGTATCTGAAAAGACAGTCTGTGAGAGATTGCTGCTGACAGCAGCATGCAGTGCTGGACGGATGCCAGACAGACGGGTCTTGGTGTATTCATATTCCTGGGTATCGTAATCACCAGGAATCCACCAGGCGGTATGATCGCCCGTCATGGCAAATTCAGTACGCTCTTCCTTGATGGTAAAGTAGTTGAGACTGCCTTTCTGAGGGAACTCATAGCGTAATCCTACTCCATCGTCATAAACACGGAAGCGAACGTTCATATAACTGTCGGTGGAATTCTGCTTCAACTCTACCAGCATATCATTATAATGATTGCGGATAGACTTGTTCTCTCCCCAAACAGGAGTCCAAGTCTCATCGAAAGTGGAAGTCTTCTCATCGATAACACTAAAATCGGCAAGCAGGTCCTTGCCATCCTTACCGCCCTTGGCGAGCTGATAACCCAGACGGCTAGGCTTGATAATGGTCTTGCCCTGATAGGTCACACTATAGGTAGGCACAGTGCCATCCAAGGTGAAGTTCACCTTGATCTGTCCGTTAGGAGAAGTAATGTCTCCAGCATCTGCCGAGATGCCAAAAGCCATCAGAAGGCCTGCGAGCAAAAAGATTTTTTTCATATTTTTTTGTTTAAAATTGTTTGTTGCTGCAAAAGTACGGCAAAAATCAATAAGTTGGTGCGAATAGTAGGCTTTTGGTAGATTGTCGGTATCTAGAACCAATCTCACAGCTCTGAATATCAAGATTTTGCGAATTCTCAAAAAAAGCGGCTAGTAGATGCGAGATTCTCAATGTTTTTTATTATTTTTGCAGCGGAATCTAAAAATATAGGAAATATGAGACATCTTATCATTATAATCATCACCCTGATGCTACAGCCGATATACGTAAAAGGAGACAACAACCAGTTATACAAGCAACTGGATGCTGCCCTGGCACAACGTGCCCATTATATAGAGTTAAAAGAGAAAAGCTTGAATGACATCAAGCAAGGTGCCAAATATGTAACCAGCAATGAAGACAAGCTAAAGCTATACGAACAACTCGCCAATGACTACAAAGCCTACGAGTACGACTCGGCGATGACCTACGTAAACAAAGGCCTTCTCCTTGCCCAAAAGAGCAACAATATCTTATTTAACAAAAGATTCCGCCTTAGCCAAACCAGGTTACTTATCACACGGGGATTCTATGCTGAAGCAAAGGAAATTTTGCAGAAGATAGCCCCCCAAGAAGATTCACATAACTACCAGTTTCTATATTATTATACACTTTACGAACTATACAACAACTGGGCAGCCTACTGTGAAAACAATGAATTCAGCAAGAATTACAACCAGAAGAAAATGGAATACCTGAAGAAAGCAATAGAACTATCTCCAAAGAAAGATGCGTTCTATTACTATCTGATGGGAGAATTATACTATTTCAGCAATCATCCCAACAATAACAGGACCATCCAATACTACAAAAAGGCACTGAATATGGAAAAGGGCAACAGCCGTCTGCATGCCATGACCGCCTTTGCGCTTTCTGAAGTCTATAAGAAAGCCAACAACCTAAAGCTAATGGAGCATTACCTTCTGGTTGCAGCTATCTCAGACATCACTTCTGCCACAAAAGAAAACTTAGCCCTGCAAGACATCGCTCTCTTCATCTACAAACATAAGACAAGAAGTCTGAAAAAAGCACAGGAATACATCAACCTATCCCTGGAAGATGCTTATGCATACAACAACCGGTTACGCCGCATTGAGATTTCATCCAAATTACAATTGATTACCAATGCCTATACAGATGACATCAAAACAACTAACAGATTGCTCAACATCGCCCTATTGGTCATTATCCTGCTCCTACTTGGAGTAGGTATTAGCAGTCTGTTCATCCGCAAGAAGAACAGGCTGCTGAAACAAAAGAAAGATGAAATCTCGGCAACGTCTGACAAAATGGAAAAGCTCAACGGTCAGCTACATCTCATCAACGACGAACTGAAGGATACCAACCAGAAGCGCGAGAGATTGGTAAAGGTGTATATTGACCTTTGCTATAAGAACATAGAGAGAAACCAAAAGCTAAGAACATTGGCAGTAAGAAAGATAAAAGCCAACCAAAGCAAGGAACTGCTGAGTCTTCTCTCTTCCTCATCAAGTACAGAAAAGGAAAACAAGGAGTTTTTGACGGAATTCGACAAAGCATTCCTATCTCTGTACCCAACTTTTGTAAACGAGCTGAACCAGCAACTCACCGAATCGGCACACATCAAACTGAAAGAGAATGGGGAAATGCCACCCATCCTTCGTGTGTGCGCCTTGTTGCGATTAGGCATTACTGAAAGTTCCAAGATTGCCGGCATCCTGTCTTATTCGCCACAAACCGTATATAACTACCGTTCCATCCTCAAGAACAATGCCATAGACAAGGAGCACTTCGAGGAGAACGTACTCAAGCTCTGTATGATAATCGCATAAGATCCACTCAAGAATATCAAAAGAGTGTGAGTCTTCTATCCGAGAAAGCTCACACTCTTTTTTATATTATCACTTATTCCTAGGAATAAAAGTTTTTAAACTACGAAGAAATCTATGTTCAGCAGTGTTGAACATAAGTTCAGCACTGCGAAACATAAGTTCAGCACTGCTGAACATAGGTTCAACAGTGCCGAACATAACTTATTACTAGGAGAACAGACTATTAATACTCATTCTGCTTTAAAGTACCCTTAGCAGCCTCTATTTCATCCTGTGGGATTGGCAAGTATTTCTTGCTTTCCGTCCACTGGATACGCTCAGGCACACCAAGCACATCGTATGCAGTCTTTGCCTTGTTGAGTACCTTTCCTCCACCAGGCTTCAATACCTCGGCAGCCTTGCCAAAGCGAATCAAGTCGTAGTAACGCTTGCCCTCGCCAACAAATTCCAAACGGCGTTCCTCCAAGAGATTATCAAGAGAAACAGTACGGGCAGAAGCATGAGCTCGATTGCGAACCTCATTATAATATCCCTGTGCCTTGGCTACATCACCGCCAGTGCGGAGAATCAACTCAGCGGCATTGAGCAGAGTTTCAGAATAACGATAGATACGCTGGTTGTTATCCCAACCCATGTCGACTTCACCCACAGCCCCATCATTACCACCATGGCGGCCCAAATACTTCAAAAGGAAGATTCCTGTGTTCTGATAACGGCCATTGTAAGTTACCTCATCACCCGTACGAGCCTTGTAATCGGCAGCATAATCAGCCATGTTAACAATTCCACCAGTACGGCGAATGTCATCTTTTTCATAAAGATCGTACACCTCCTTGGATACATCGCCGAAGCCCCATCCACCATTCAGCTCCTGTTTAGGAGCGTAGGAAGGATTTTCTGCCAGATGGGCAGCAGAAGCCTTATAGCTCAAGCCATCGATACCAATCAAGGTTGGCACTACGGTACCACCAGCCGCATCGGGATTTCCCCAACTACGTTTACTACCCTTGGCACAATAGTTGATTTCGTAGATTGACTCATCACACCACTCACCACTCTGTTCCCAGATGCCGGCATAATCGCTCATCAGTCTATACTTCCTGCTATTGATGATACCCTCCATATAACCGAGTGCCTGCTGATAGCGGCTCTCATCCTTCTGATACATCACGTAATCGGCAAAAAGCATCTCGGCAAAAGCCTGAGTAGCATGTCCGCTGCGGGCAGCAGTTTCCTTCATCGGCAGGGCATTGCTCTTGATAACCTCTTCCAACATGGCTATTACCTTATTATATACCTCGCTGGCTGAAAGCTGCTCGGCAATATAAGGGGACTCCAGATTCTTCTCGTAATAAGGCACATTGCCCCAGAACTTCCAAAGCTGCAGATAATAAAAAGCCTTCAAGGTCTTTGCCTCTGCAATATAAGTAGCCTTCTCGGCATCAGAAAGCACTGTAGCCTCATCGACATCTTTGATCACCAAGTTGGAACGGTTGATACCCGAATAGCTGGTTGTCCATGCACCCTTGAAGTTCAACAGACTGGTACTCTTATACTGCGAAGCCAAGTGAATTTCTGTCTGGTCGCTAGTATTGCCACCACCCACATAGATATCATCGCCCTGCGCATCAGATACCAGGAAGAGAGGACACATGCCATTATAGAGATCATACCAAGCCATAGGAGCGTATGCTGCGGTAAGCGCCTCATCCACATGCGCCTTGGTGTTGTAATAACCATCGATAGGCAAGCTGCTTGCTGGTTCTACGCTTAGGAAATCATCGCCGCAAGAAGACAACGACAATGCCATACCTGCCATTGCACTATATAATAATATATTTTTTGCTTTCATCATTGTTTCTTTTTAATATGTTCTACTTAATTCTGAATGATATTTATTTAGAATGTCACATTGGCACCCACGGTGATGGTTCGATTCTGCGGATAGAATCCACGGTCGATACCCGACTGTGTACCACTGTAAATCTCCGGTTCCATACCCTTGTAACTTGTAAAAGTGAGCAGGTTTTCGGCTGCTACATAGAAACGGAGATTAGAGATGAATACCGTCTCCGTCCATTTCTTCGGCAGAGTAACACCTAGCTGGATGTTCTTCAGACGAACATAGGAACCATTCTTGATGTAGAGGTCAGACACCTTATTATTATCATTGGCTGTTGACCAGGCGAAACGCGGCATAGTATTGGATGTGCCCTCACCGTGCCAACGACCCATAAACTCTTCAGGAAGATTGGCATAACGGAGATCTATACGGCGAGTGGTATCGAAGATCTTGTTGCCGAAGGAACCTGCCCACAACATAGAGAAGTCGAGCATCTTCCAGCTGGCCCCCAGATTGAAACCGAAAGTCCAATCAGGATCACCCTTACCGATATTAGTCTTATCGGCATCATCAATCTTTCCATCACCATTATAATCTACAAAGATTACATCACCCGGCTGCGCATTTGGCTGCAATTTCACTCCCTTATCATTCACATAAGCATCTACCTGAGCCTGATTCTGGAAGATACCAGCCGTCTTGTAACCATAGAAGAAAGGATATGGCTGACCGTTTTCTGCACGGCTCACATTACCGATCAGGTGAACCTCGTCCGATGTTTCATAACCGGTATCATTGCCCAGATTGATCAACTTGTTCTTCAGATAACTGGCATTGGCGTTGATGTTGAAAGCCCAATCGCCCTTACGGAACTTGTATCCCAGTTCAAACTCGATACCGCTATTCTCCATATCGCCCACATTACCCCAAGGCTTTGATTCGCCCAAGTAAGAAGGCACACTCATGGTTTTCAGCATACCATTGGTTTTCTTCTTAAACCAATCTACCGTGAACGTCAGGGCATTATTGAAGAAGCTGAAATCCAATCCAGCATCATACTGCTCACTCTCCTCCCACTTCAAGTCGGCATTAGGAGTTCCCGATGGCTTACTACCACCCATGATTACCTGGTTGCCAGCACCACCAAAGGTATAGTTGTTGCCTATAGCCACATTGGCAGTATATCTGAAAGCACCGATAGCCTCGTTACCATTCTTACCCCAACTCAGGCGGAGCTTCATCTTGCTAAACCACTCAGGACGTTTTTCCATGAACTTTTCATTCGTCACATTCCAACCCAATGATACAGAAGGGAAGGTACCCCACTTGTTGTTCGGGCCGAAATTGGAAGAACCATCACGGCGAATGGTAAACTGAGCCATATAACGCTCGGCATAGTTATAAGAGAGTCGACCGAAATAAGAAGCCAAGGTATGAGGGCTGAACAATCCACCCGATACATCCCGCTTGCCATCGGTAGCCATACCAGTGGTGAAATCAAGGTTTGCCTTGCCAGGATCCAGAGCTATCATATCCTGAGCAGAGCCACTAATATTACGTCCGGAATATTTGATAGCAGATTGTCCAACTACAGCCGAGAAATTATGCTCTCCCAACTGCTTATTATAGGTTAGGATATTCTCAACCTGCCAACGGTTGCCACGATTCATGGAACTCCAGACAGATGACTTGTCATTATGCCGATCAGCATTCAAATAGTATGGAAGAGTCCATCCGTCAGTCCCCCAGAAACTGAGATCAACGCCATAAGAAGTCTTAAACTTCAGGTTATCCCAAATGCCCAGCTCTGCCCAGAAGTTAGCAACGAACTTATCAGAATTATTCTTTTCTCCAGGCAGAGAGAGCCATCCCAAAGGATTGGAAAGATCATTGAAGTTCTTGTTTGGCACATTAAGCAACCTGCCCGTTTTCTTGTCTCTTACCAAAGGACCATATTTCGCAATTTCTCCAGCATACTGCGAATTGAGAGCATCCTCATCTTCTGCATAGACACTCATCAATGGAGAAAGGAACATGGCATTACCAAGGGCAGAAAGACCGCCAATATCGTTGATATTCATACTGGTATTGTTGATGCGGGAATAAGCCAGATTAACACCCACCTTACCCGTCTTGAGCCAGTTACGCACCTTGCTCTGGTCGAAGACAACATAGGTATTGTTACTTCTTATTGTCATACGCTCGTAGTTGGCACGTCCATAATCGCCACCTATCACACCTTCACTCTTATAGTAACCCAGAGAGAGATAGTAATTAAACTTCTCTGATGCACCGCTGATGCTCAACTGATGATTCTGTACAGGAGCATTATCATTGTAGAGCACATCCTGCCAATTGGTATCGCTGGAACCCATATTCTTCAGGATATTATCAATATCTTTTTCACCAGCGTATGCAGCAGCTTCCTTCATCAGGGTAGTATATTGCTCGGCATTGAGCAGTTTGCGCTTACGCCAAGGATTCTGCCATCCTATGGAGAAATCATACTTAACCATCGTCTTGCCGATACTACCAGTCTTGGTGGTAACAAGAACTACACCATTGGCTGCACGCGCACCATACACAGCACCCGAAGCAGCATCTTTCAGGATTTCGATACTCTGAATATCACTAGGATTCAAATAGTCGATACCACCCTCAATAGGCATTCCATCTACGATGTAGAGAGGGTCGGCACTATTCACGGTACCCGTACCACGTATGCGAATCTTGCTGCCAGCACCAGGCTGACCACCGGCAGTAGTAACCTGTACACCAGATACCAATCCCTTGAGAGCAGCATCCACACGCACAGGCTGAGTTTTTCCCAGTTCATCAGCTCCAATCTTGGCAATAGAAGCGGTAACTACGCTCTTTTTCTGCGTACCATAACCTACTACCACCACTTCGTCGAGGGTTTTATCATCTTGTTTCAGGGTGATGCGCATATTAGCAGATGGCTTCACCTCTACATTCTGATAACCCACATAAGTAATTACCAGAGGTTGGCTGGCATCTGTCTCAATGGAGAAGTTACCATCCAGATCGGTAATTGTACCTGTTCCCCTATTGCCTTTCACCTGGATGGTGGCACCGATAACAGGTTCACCTTGGTCATCCAACACAACACCTTTAAAGATGTTCTTCTGTGCAAACGTTGACGCCGACATTAATAATGCGGAAGCCAGCAATAAACTTTTTGTTTTCATATTTTGAAAGTTTGTTTAGAATTGATTTTATTCATTATTAATATATGTTAGTTGCGAAGTATTTCTCCGTTGTTGATACGAAGGTTGGTTTCGTGCCAGTTGGAGAATGCACTTAGGCATTTATGCGATTGCAAATTTAATAGGATTTTTCGAACTTTCCTAACCCCATTAATAGAATAGTGGAACGAAAACAACCCTAGAACGCAATAACGACCTCATTTACAAAAGGTTTTCATAATCTTCCATACCATTGAAAGTGGATGGAATAAAAATTGTATTTTGTACCCTTCTTATCCATCAATTATTTCTACAACTCTTTCAACATTTTCATTTATTTTCACTTTTAGCCACATTTCTATTTTTCATACCTCACTTTTTATCAGGCACTTATAAAAATCACAGATAATATTTTTCCACTTTTTCTTTGCAAGCACTCGGTTTATACCTTATTATTTAGTAACTTTGCATCCGAAAATGACAGATATGCATTTTCATAACTAACAATTTAATATTCATAAGAAATAATATTCACAAGAAACATGAAACATTTCATTCTATCCTGCGCACTGTCGATGGCGGCTATAGCCACCTCCAGCGCACAACAAACTGGTCAGTTGCCTGTCTATCTCGACAACACCAAACCTGTAGAACAACGCATCGACGATGCCATTGCCC
>ERZ1034901.2257-NODE-2257-length-12411-cov-17.935416_pt1 | contig 12411 bp, 7 predicted proteins | sample MGYA00520628_ERZ1034901 | MGnify/ENA primary metagenome ERZ1034901 (study PRJEB33766, sample SAMN09781783) | gut metagenome | biome: gut microbiome | host: Homo sapiens | place: Madagascar | study: EMG produced TPA metagenomics assembly of the PRJNA485056 data... | reverse complement strand
CTTATCCACCAGGATAACAGCACCGATGCGATGGAAGAGATCAAGAAGATCTTTACGCCAGAGTTCCGTAACCGTCTCGACAACATTATCTGGTTCGATCATCTGTCAACCGACGTAATCCATCAGGTGGTGGATAAATTCATCGTCGAGTTGCAGGTTCAGCTGGATCAAAAAGGTGTTTCTCTGGAAGTGAGTCAGGAAGCACGTAACTGGCTGGCCGAGAAAGGTTACGACCGGGCAATGGGTGCACGTCCGATGGCTCGCGTCATTCAGGACAACCTGAAAAAACCGCTCGCTAACGAACTGCTGTTTGGCTCGCTGGTGGACGGCGGTCAGGTCACCGTCGCGCTGGATAAAGAGAAAAATGAGCTGACTTACGGATTCCAGAGTGCGCAAAAGCACAAGGCGGAAGCAGCGCATTAATCTGATGGTGTAAAGCCTTTTAAGTAGGTTGATAAAGTCCGTAATCCTGTATGGGGTTACGGACTTTTTTGTTTGTGAGGTGAGGGCGGTTGTAACCCTAATTTTTATGGTTGCTGTAACTTATTGATAATTAACGCTGCTGGAAGGCAAGGATAAAAAAGGGTGGCAGCAGGGAAATTGAATAGTTTTACTTTATTAACAACGGGCTAAACGTGTAGTATTTGAGTTCACTGCCGTACAGGCAGCTTAGAAATGGAAAATGAGCACTCTTTGACGCCCGTTAGAGTTCACTGCCGTACAGGCAGCTTAGAAAATATCAGGAGGATAAATGAAAGTTCTTATTGGGTTCACTGCCGTACAGGCAGCTTAGAAAACTCCGCGCAGGTCAAATCCTCACGGCTACCCGTTCACTGCCGTACAGGCAGCTTAGAAAGCTCGAACAACTCGCAGATCTGGCGGTGCGTCGTTCACTGCCGTACAGGCAGCTTAGAAAGCTGTCTTTATCCAGGACGCGCACACTGCCGGGTTCACTGCCGTACAGGCAGCTTAGAAAAGTAATTTGCGCTCCTCGCTGTTGAGCGCCTCGTTCACTGCCGTACAGGCAGCTTAGAAACAGGGCAACAGAGCCGAACTCAATATCATCCTGTTCACTGCCGTACAGGCAGCTTAGAAAAGCCTCAGAACCTTGCGCGCGGCTACTACCACGTTCACTGCCGTACAGGCAGCTTAGAAATCCTTTGCGAAGCTCTGCGGCGAACGCTACTGGTTCACTGCCGTACAGGCAGCTTAGAAAGTTTACGCCCGTGTAATTCGCAATCCCCAGCGGTTCACTGCCGTACAGGCAGCTTAGAAATGGGAGTCACTCGGCTGGCAGCCTGCATGGTTGTTCACTGCCGTACAGGCAGCTTAGAAAACATGATTTTTACTGAAATGACAGCGCGATTCGTTCACTGCCGTACAGGCAGTTTCACAATACGTAATGGTAGACGTTTGGTCATATCATGATGCTCTCAACGTCAAAACATTAGCCTTAGCACACAATAACAATTGTAATAATTGCGACAGAAATCAATTTCCTGCACAGAAATCAATGTTGTACTAATCCTAACGCCTTAAAACAAAAATAATCACAGGATGTGTTTATGTCTTCAAATTACCTTACTCCTTCTGACCTCAAAACTATTCTCCACTCCAAACGCGCCAATATTTATTATCTGGAAAAATGCCGGGTGCAGGTGAATGGTGGGCGGGTGGAGTATGTTACCAGTGAAGGCAAGGAGTCGTATTACTGGAATATCCCCATTGCGAATACCACGGCGTTGATGTTGGGGATGGGAACTTCCGTTACCCAGGCGGCGATGCGTGAATTTGCCCATGCGGGGGTGATGGTAGGATTTTGTGGTACGGATGGCACACCGCTTTACTCCGCCAATGAAGTAGATGTTGATGTCTCCTGGCTCAGCCCACAAAGCGAATATCGTCCTACCGAGTACCTTCAGCAATGGGTTTCTTTCTGGTTTATTGAAGACAAACGACTTGCCGCCGCGAAACGTTTTCAGTTAATCCGCCTGACACATATTGATAAGCACTGGACCAGCGCGAAAATGCAGCGTGAACACGCATTTCAACCTGATACCAGCGTGCTCCAGACCTTGATAAATCGTACTCGCGAAGAAATAGACGCGGCAGAAAACCATACGCAGCTTATGCTCGTAGAAGCCAAAATGACCAGGGCGTTATACAAAATGGTCAGTCAAACAGTGGGCTATGGCGATTTCACCCGCGCAAAACGGGGCGGTGGGATTGATATGGCCAACCGTTTCCTCGATCAAGGGAATTATCTGGCCTATGGCCTGGCGGCAGTGGCGGCGTGGGTAACAGGTATTCCCCACGGTTTAGCGGTAATGCACGGTAAAACACGTCGCGGTGGGCTTGTTTTTGACCTTGCCGATCTGATTAAAGATGCCCTTGTTATGCCACAAGCATTTATCGCCGCAATGGCGGGAGAGAATGCTCAGGAGTTTCGTCAACGCTGCATCAATATCTTTCAACAAGCGGATGCGCTGGATGTCATGATCACCTCTCTGCAGGAAACGGCTCAGGCACTGGCTAAGGGTGACCAATGAACGTCCTGATTATTTCGCGATGCACAAAAAATGCTCGTATTGAGAGTTGCCGTATTATTGATCAGTTTGCCGAACGCACAGGTGATGCCGCATGGCAAACGGTGATTACTCTGGAAGGGATTAATACACTTCGCCGTTTACTGCGCAAAACGGCAAGACGAAACACAGCGGTTGCTTGTCACTGGCTGAAGAAGAATGGGCAAACGGAGCTGATGTGGATTGTCGGCAATATTCGTCGCTTTAATGCTCAAGGCCGCGTTCCCACAAATCGAACAACGCAAACCAGCCTGGTGAACAAAGAAGAACATCGCTGGCAGTGCGCGGAAAGCATTGCGCTGCTGGCGGCTATTGCTGGGTTATTTCATGATTTTGGTAAAGCAGGACGCAGCTTTCAGCAAAGCCTGACCAAAAAGAGTGCACGAAGTTATCAACCTTACCGGCATGAGTGGATTTCGCTGCGGCTTTTTCAGGCTTTTGTCGGTAAGCAGTCAGATGATGTGTGGCTGGAAAAACTTGGGGAATTAACGGCAGATGATGAAACCGCGATTCTTGAGCGCCTGCAAAAGGACACGCCTCATTTTTCCAATAGTCCATTCAGTTCGCTGCAACCACTCGCCAAAACGGTAGGCTGGTTGATCCTTTCCCATCATCGAATGCCGGAGAATCTTTCGCCACAACCGGAACAATCATGCAAAGGCTGTGAAAGTTGGCTGGAGAAGCAACTCAATGCTGACTGGAATGCCGTTAACCACCGTAAGAATGACTGGTCACCTCAGGATTTCGAGCAAGTCTGGCAGTTTCCGGCAGGCACTCCGCTTCAAAGCGCGAGCTGGCGAGAAAAAGCGCGTCAGATTGCCCGTCGGGCGCGTAACGCTGTCGGTTTAAAGGAATGGGGGCTGATGGAGCAACTGTTTCCATTACATATGGCGCGTTTTTGCCTGATGCTTGCCGATCACTACTATTCATCTAACGACGCGCAGCAAAAATGGCAAGATCCGAATTATATCGTCTGGGCAAATAGCGATCGGCAGAGCGGCACGCTCAAACAACGGGTAGATGAGCATCTTGTGGGCGTCGCGCATCATGCGTATTTGCTTGGGCGGCAACTGATGCACACACGGGCATCGCTTCCGGCAATTGCCCGACATAAAGGTTTTAACCAGCGAGCTACAGATGCGAAATATCGCTGGCAGGACAAAGCCTGGGATGTGGCGCGTGCGTTACGTGAACGCAGTCGGGAAGATGGTTTTTTCGGTGTCAATATGGCCTCGACGGGGTGCGGTAAAACCTTTGCTAACGCCCGCATTATGTATGCACTTGCTGATGAGCGTGAAGGGTGTCGTTTTACCATCGCATTGGGATTACGTACGCTGACTTTACAAACGGGTGATGCTCTGCGCAGCCGGCTTGGACTCGGTGAGGATGAGCTGGCTGTACTGATTGGTTCGGCGGCAGTCAAACAACTCTGGCAGCAGGAAAAAACAGACAATGATTGTGGAAGTGCTTCGCAAGAGTCGCTGGCAGAGGAGCAACAGTTTGTTAAATACGAAGGCAGTCTTCATACCGGGGCGCTGGAAAAATGGTTGAAGGATGACAGCAAACTTAAGGAGTTAGTAAGCGCACCGATTCTGGTAGCAACGATTGATCATCTTATTTCCGCGACCGAAGGTGTGCGTGGCGGGAAACAGCTTCCGGCGATGTTGCGTCTGTTAACCAGTGATTTAGTGCTCGACGAACCTGACGATTTTGATATTGCCGATCTCTATGCAGTATGTCGTCTGATGAACTGGGCCGGAATGTTGGGAACGCGGGTATTACTTTCTTCCGCGACGTTGCCGCCAGATTTGATTCAGGCTCTGTTCGCGGCTTATCTTGCCGGGCGCAAAATGTGGCAGGCGTCATGCGGCACGAACGGCAGACCCGTCAATATCTGCTGTGCCTGGTTTGATGAAAAAGATGCCGATGCCACACAAATTGGTGATGGCGCTACTTTTCGTGAGACGCACAAAAAGTTTGTTGCGCGACGAGCGTTAATGTTGGCTGAAAAAGAACGACTGCATTTCGGGCGTATAGCTTCGATTTCATCCCCATCAAGCGCGATTCAGGATGTTATCGAAAGCGTGGCTCAGACGGTACATGAGCAAATGCTGAAGTTGCATCAGGCGCATCGCCAGCAACACGAAAGCGGCAAAACTGTTTCGCTGGGTCTGGTGCGCTTCGCCAATATTAATTCTCTGGTCGCGGTGGCCAAAGCTCTGATTACCATTCCTTCACCAGAAGATGTCTGCATTCATTATTGCGTTTACCACTCCCGACATCCGCTGGCGGTACGTTCAAATATTGAGAAGCGGCTGGATCGCGCTTTTACTCGTCATAGAGAAGATGATTTCTGGAAAAACGAGGATATCGCTGAAGCCTTACATAAAAGTCCGGAATCGCACCATATTTTTGTGGTGTTGGGCACATCAGTTATAGAAGTGGGGCGTGACTGGGATGCGGACTGGGGAATTATTGAACCGAGTTCTATGCGTTCGATTATTCAATTTGCCGGACGTATTCAACGCCACCGCAGAAATGTGCCAACCAGTGAGAATCTGGTTATTTTGCGGAGCAATATCAAAGCATTGCAGAAAAAATGCCCCGCATTTTGTAAACCGGGTTTCGAAACAAAAGATCGCGTGCTGAATAGCCATGATATTTGCGAGCTGATACCACTCACGGACTACCGGACGATTAATGCCTTACCACGGATCTTACCTGCCAATAATGAAAATAAACTGGCGGAACTTGAGCATAGTCGTTTATTCACCGAGTTGATGAGTAGTAAAAGCAAACATGTGGTAGCTGCGCAATGGTGGCGCGCACCGCTAAGCTGGAACGGCTGGATGCAGCGCCAGACGCCTTTTCGTTATTCGTCGTTACCGGAAGCGGTGTTTTTTCTGCATATGGATGACGAAGAAAGTAAAGCGAGTTTCTATTCCCGCATGGGCGACAACGAGCGTAAAGAGCAAGGGAATTTCAAACGAGAAGACGTGATATGCGCCAGCGGCGTTGCTTGCTGGGGCATGATGGATTACCAACAAGTTTTGTTGGATCTGGCTGTTGAGCACAGTTGTGAGATTAATCGTGTCGGGGAAAGGTTTGCTGAAGTGAGAGTACCCGTCTGTGACGAAGATGCGCTCAACGGCTGGCATTATCACCCATGGTTAGGGGTGTTTCGCGCCCCGTGAAGGGGCAAGGAGGGAATCGTTTGAACAACAATTTAGTAGATTTTATAACTGACTACATCGCTTCGCGAAGGCAACCCAAAATCGATGCCTTTGAAAAAGAAGCAGCAAAGAGGCTAGAGCAGGGCGATGATGCCAGCGCCATCGCTCAGGAACGGCAGGAACTTGAAGCACGCTACCTGCCACGTAACTGGTTAACGGATGCGGCGAAGCGTGCCGGGCAAATTAAGTTAGTCACTCATGGTGCTAAATTTAGTCATGGTGATTCTAAAGCCAGCAGCTTTTATCTGGACACCTCCGCTAACGAAAGCTATTTAAACACAGCATCGTTGGCGAAAGTCGCCACTGACGCCATTGGCAACGCCGCCGCACTGGACGTTGCAAAACTGCTACAAACCGATGTCAATGGAGATTCATTGCTTGCCAGTCTTAAGCGTGGCGATTATCAGGCATTAAGCACGTTTGCAGAGGATGAAGCTCAACTGGCGCAGTGGATTGCAGGGTTTCGTCAGGCATGGACACTTGCTCAGCCTGTCAGCCATAAACTGGCAAAACAAATCTATTTCCCTGTCGATGATGGCTATCACCTTTTATGCCCTCTGTTTTCCAGTTCACTGGCGCAGGCGATGCATGAAAAACTAATTGCCGTGCGTTTTAGCGAGGAATCGAAAGCCATTCGCGATGCCCGCAAGGCGGGTAAATGGCACTCACAGCCAGATATTCGTTTCCCTAATCTTGCCGAAATGCATTTTGGCGGCACAAAACCGCAGAATATTTCTCTGCTCAACAGTGTTCGTGGTGGTCGTATCTGGTTGTTGCCATCAATGCCCCCCACTTGGACGACGCAGGAGCGCGCACCACAAAACATGCGCAGTATTTTTGCCTTACGCGGCGATTTCAATCGCTCAGCTTCGGGCACTATCGCCAGGATGACCTACTTACTGAAAGTTGACATAAACAATGTTCATATCCGTACTGCGCGCGCGAAATATATTGATGAGTTGATAGATTTGCTGTTCATGCAGGCATCCTCTTTTCAGCAAGAAAAATGGCAGGGATGGTCAGCACAATCACCAGAATTACCTCGTCACCAGCAGCTTTGGCTGGACCCGTGGCGAAGCTTGTCAGATGAGGCTTTCAAACTGGAGCGTGAGAAAAACGACTGGCAGAGGATAGTCGCTGATGACTTCGCGCGCTGGCTGAACTATCGCCTGAAAAAAGCAAGTTTCGATGTGGGAGCCGTCGAGCAAAGAGAGTGGCGTAGTCAGTCCCTGTTCACTCAACGGATGCGTGAAATGGAAGCCGTTTTGCAGGAGGCGCTGAAATGAGTTATCTGCTCTTGTTACCCCATATACGCATAGAAAACGCTAACGCCGTTTCCGGGTTGACCTGGGGATTCCCGGCGATGACCCATTTTCTCGGCTATGTTCATGCGCTTTCTCGCAAAGTGGTGGATGAATTTGGCGTAAGTTTTGCCGGTTGCGCAGTCGTTAGCCATGAACAGCATATTCAGGCGTACAGTTCCGGGCGCGATTTTCAGTTCGCTCTCACCCGTAACCCATTAACCAAAGAAGGTAAAACTGCCTCGTTCAATGAAGAGGGGCGTATGCACCTGACGGTTTCTCTACTTGTTGAATGTAATGGCGAAATTACTAATGGTGAATACGGTAGAAAAGCCCTGTGTGACCATCTGAAAATGCTTTGCCAGAGCCATAAACTGGCGGGTGGCAGCATTGTCAGTATGCGCGATCCGCAGCTTTTTCATGCACCAGAAGATGAAAAGCAACTGCGTAAAATCATCTGGCGTTTAATGCCGGGTTACGCGCTTTACGATCGCAGCGAATGGCTGGCTGAACATCACCAACAACATCCTGACATATCGTTGCTTGATGCCTGGCTCGATTTCGCCGCCATTAAATATCAGGCCGAATCCCCGGCTGAAGACAATACCGCACAATGGACATACCAGCCGAAGCCAATGCCCGGTTTCCTCGTGCCATTAATGTGTGGTTACCAACGTATTTCTCCTGTGTACGCCTCTGGTGAAGTTGAAAATGCGCGCGACACCGTGACGCCATTTGCTTTTGCCGAAGCCGTTTATGGGATTGGTGAATGGCGCGGATTACATCGCATTACTGACCTGCAACCGCTGATGTGGCGCTACCGTACAACGGACACTGGATACTATTGCTCGGCAATACCACTCGTTGACGACCCTATAACTCATGAAGATGACGATTCAGAATAAGGACATAATTATGGCAAAGGCTCCTGTAGCAATAAAAACAGCATCGGTACTGGCATTTGAACGCAAACTGGCAACCTCTGATGCGGTGATGTATGCCGGTAACTGGCAAGGAAATGAATGGCAACCCATTGAAATTCAGGAGAAAGCGGTTCGTGGAACCATCTCTAATCGCCTGAAGAACACGATTACCAGCGATCCCACCAAACTGGATGCTGAAATCCAAAAAGCCAACCTACAACGGGTGGATGTGGCTTCGCTTCCGGTAGATGCAGATACGCTAAAAGTGGTGTTTACGCTGCGAGTGCTGGGTAATTTATCTTCACCTTCAGTATGTAATGATATGGCCTATCAGGAGGTGCTTTCCGAGGTCATTGAAGGTTACATCAGCGAGCATGGCTTTAAAGAGCTGGCGTTACGCTATGCGCTGAATCTGGCAAATGGTCGTTTTTTGTGGCGCAACCGCATTGGTGCTGAGCAGATCCTGGTGAAAGTTACTGCGAATGATACTTCATGGACTTTTAACAGCCATGACTTCTCTTTACGTCAATTTGGTCAAGGCCAGAGTAGCGTCACAGAACTGGCGGCAACGATTGAACAAGGGTTAAGCGGAAAAGAGTGGGTCATGCTTACGGTTGAGGCACAGGTTCGCCTCGGTGCCGGGCAAGAAGTCTTCCCATCACAGGAACTGGTGCTCGACAGTAACAGTAGCAAAAGTCGTGTGTTGTACCAGGTTGCAGGCATTGCCGGTATTCACTCCCAAAAAATTGGCAACGCTTTACGTACCATTGATACCTGGCATCCGAAGGTTGATGAGTTGGGAGCTATCGCTGTGGAACCTTATGGTTCTGTAACCAGTCGCGGTGTCGCTTGTCGTCAGCCAAAAGAAAAACTCGATTTTTATACCTTACTGGATAATTGGGTGACTAAAGGCGTCAAACCGGAAGTTGATCAGCAGCACTACGTGATGGCTGTCTTGATTCGTGGTGGTGTTTTTGGTGAGAAAGCGGAATAAGGAGCTGCCAATGGATCACTATCTTGAGATCCGTGTTCTGCCCGATCCTGAATTTTCGAGTGAAATGTTGATGGCGGCGTTATTTGCCAAATTGCACCGGACATTGGGTGCAAGAGGGCAAGGTGATATCGGCGTGAGTTTCCCGGACATAAACGTTACGCCAGGAGCGCGCTTACGCTTACATGGTAGCGCCCCGGCATTGCAGGAGCTTGAAGCCTCAACGTGGCGTAAAGGGCTTACGGATTATTGCCAATGTTCGCCTGTCACTCCCATTCCTGAAATTAAAGGCTGGCGAGTGGTAAGTCGTGTGCAGGTTAAAAGTAACCCACAGCGTCTGTTAAGGCGTTCAGTGAAAAAAGGCTGGCTTACTGAAGAACAGGCGATTGAGCGACTGGCGACGCAAGCTGAACAGCGGACCGATTTACCTTTTCTTAATATGAAGAGTTTGTCGAGTCAGCAACAGTTCAAGTTGTTTATCCAGCACGGTGATTTGCGCGCAGAACCGGTTAAAGGGGAATTCAGTAGTTATGGATTAAGCGCAACAGCAACCATACCCTGGTTTTGATGTTTTGCAATTATTAAGATGCCTGGCCGTGCGGCTGGGCTTTTTTTTAGTGTGGCCTGGCCGTTGAGAAGATGTGTTGGATATTAATTGTTCATATCCGGGATGTTGTTTTCTTTGCTAAAAAAGTTTTATTGCTAAACCATTTCCTGGAGAGAGAGTTATTGAGCTGGGAGGTATACGAAGCCATCTATATGCGAAAAAAAAAGCCCGTACTTTCGTACGAGCTCTTCTTAAAATATGGCGGTGAGGCGGGGATTCGAACCCCGGATACGTTGCCGTATACACACTTTCCAGGCGTGCTCCTTCAGCCACTCGGACACCTCACCAAATTTTTGTTGCCTGACCTCATGGGGGCAACGGGGCGCTACTATAGGGAGTTGGAGTAAAACGGTCAAGAAGAATTTATTTAGATTGGTTTGTTTGGTTATGCATTGTTCATGCGGTTCATCCGTCCAGGATTGTGACTGTACATGCTCTGGGCAAGTATTTATCAAAAGCTACGCTGGAAATATGAGATTGAAGGCATTCCAATCGACCCTTTTTTCAGGGTGAGATGTAACGCATTGATTTTATTTATTACTATTTTGATGCCTCGAAAAAGGGTATGAATTGGAGATTTTGTAAGTTTTAACAGTAAATCAATAGGATAGTCTGCTATTATTCCAGTTCACTGCCGTACAGGCAGCTTAGAAAAACGCGTTTAGCCTCCCGCATCCACGCCGAATGTTCACTGCCGTACAGGCAGCTTAGAAATCGGAAATGAGGGCAACCCCCAGCAATTGGTGGTTCACTGCCGTACAGGCAGCTTAGAAACCGAGGGTATCACAATCACTATTGAAGATGCTGTTCACTGCCGTACAGGCAGCTTAGAAAGATAACCGTCAGGGCTGGACGGATGCCATCAAGTTCACTGCCGTACAGGCAGCTTAGAAAGAAAGACGATCCGTACACGTTCGCAATCAAAATGTTCACTGCCGTACAGGCAGCTTAGAAATCAGAAAATCACTGTTTATTGCCATTCATGATGTTCACTGCCGTACAGGCAGCTTAGAAAGGAGGCATCTCGCGACAGGGCGGGCAATACTTGTTCACTGCCGTACAGGCAGCTTAGAAATGGCGACTACAAGAGTTCACTGCCGTACAGGCAGCTTAGAAAAGCATCACCGCGTTGGTGGTTACGGCGTAGCTGTTCACTGCCGTACAGGCAGCTTAGAAAGTATCCCGTTTTTGGGATCGTTTGACGGAAAAGTTCACTGCCGTACAGGCAGCTTAGAAACAGGGGCAGACATCATCAGGAACACCGTGCCAGTTCACTGCCGTACAGGCAGCTTAGAAAAATGAGATGAAAAACTACACAGATAACTCGTCGTTCACTGCCGTACAGGCAGCTTAGAAACGTGCATCATGAATCATGCTGTTCAGCACGCGGTTCACTGCCGTACAGGCAGCTTAGAAAGCCGAAGCCCGGCGTAGTCGGTACGGATCATCGTTCACTACCGCACAGGCAGTTATAAAATCCATAACCCAATATTTATTTTCTTCCTTAACTCCAGACGCAAAAAAGGCCGGTTAAACCGACCTTTTATTCGTTCTTTCTCTTCGCCCATCAGGCGGCAAAACAATCAGCGACTACGGAAGACAATGCGGCCTTTGCTCAGGTCGTACGGGGTCAGTTCAACAGTCACTTTGTCGCCCGTCAGGATGCGGATGTAGTTTTTGCGCATTTTACCGGAGATGTGTGCAGTAACCACGTGACCGTTTTCTAACTCTACGCGGAACATGGTGTTAGGCAACGTTTCAAGAACGGTGCCTTGCATTTCAATATTGTCTTCTTTGGCCATCTAATCCTCTGGGGTATCACTACCGTAATTTGAACCGGCAAGATAATGCCGAAGTTCTGTAAATAAGTAAAGATTTGCGCGCTAAATCGCAACAAACAGGTTTGGCACATAACTCCGAAAACACACGGCTAAGCCGCACCAAAAGCGCAACGTATAAGGGAGCGGTGAGATAAACGATGGGCGTTACCTGACGCGAAAAATTCCTTATCGGCAGCGGAGTAATGAGCGTAACCAACTCTGCGACCGCAATTATAACACTCTGGAGAGAAATGTGCCGAAAACATTCATTTCTGAGGCGAAAACAATTGCCGTGGCACCCAGAAGTTATTCGGCAATCGTTCCGGGCGCATTTGATTAAGATAATTGAGGTAATCCCTGCGGGGAATTTCGCAGGCGCCAAGCGAAGCTGTGTGATCATTAAGCACCTGACAGTCGATTAATTTGCCACCGTGATGGATAAATTCTTCGCAGAATACCAGGAGCGCCGTTTTGGACGCATTTTCCATGCGGCTGAACATCGACTCACCACAAAATAACGTTCCCTGCGCCACGCCATATATGCCGCCGACAAGCTCGTCTTCACGCCAGACTTCAATCGAGTGGGCATGACCCAACTCGTGCAGGCGGTAGTAAGCTTCAACCACGTCGCGCGTGATCCAGGTTCCTTCTTCGCGATCGCTGGCACAACCTTCAATAACCTGACCAAAGGCGTAATTCATTGTGACACGATAGGGCGAGCGTTTATGAAAGCGTTTCATACTGCGACTAATATGCAGTGATTCTGGCCATAATACCGCGCGAGGGTCGGGCGACCACCACAGAATAGGGTCGCCAGGAGAAAACCACGGAAAAATACCGCGTTGATAAGCCATTAACAGACGCGCAGGGCTTAGATCGCCCCCCAGCGCCAGCAAGCCGTTAGGCTCACGTAATGCGCCTTCCGGGGAAGGGAAGGCTATTGAATGGCGA
>ERZ1034901.2256-NODE-2256-length-12431-cov-11.644716_pt1 | contig 12431 bp, 14 predicted proteins | sample MGYA00520628_ERZ1034901 | MGnify/ENA primary metagenome ERZ1034901 (study PRJEB33766, sample SAMN09781783) | gut metagenome | biome: gut microbiome | host: Homo sapiens | place: Madagascar | study: EMG produced TPA metagenomics assembly of the PRJNA485056 data... | reverse complement strand
CTAAAACAGCTACGCCAGTGGGTAACCTGGGGCAAGCGTGGCAACGATAATAAAAAAATGCCCTGGAACCCAAGAACAGGCTACGGGGCTAAGGCAGACGACCCCAGCACCTGGAGCGACTACGAGACAGCTTTAGAGGCCGTAAGGCGTGGAGACTATGAGGGCTTAGGCTTTGAGTTTGCTAATGGCATTGTAGGCATAGACTTAGACCACGTTATAGAAAACGGCAACCTAAAAGCAGAGGCTATAGACATTGTGGCCACTATGAACAGCTACACAGAGTACAGCCCAAGTAAAACAGGCCTGCATATACTTTGCTATGGCAATATGCCAGGGAAAAATAACCGAAAACACAAAGAGCACGGAGTTATAGTTGAGATGTACGAGAGCGGGCGCTATTTTCGCTTTAGTGGTGAAATCTACGGCCAGCCTAAGAAGATAGAGCAACGCCAGGCAGAGCTTAATACAGTTTATAGCAAGTATTTAGCAGACCAGGAAAAGCCCCAGCAGGTTACACAGCCACAAGCTAATTATTTGCCAAGCGACAGCGACAGAGAAATATTAAGCCGTATGTTTCAGTATAACCCAGAGGCCAGAGCCTTATATAACGGCGATATGAGCCACTACGACAACGACCACAGCAGGGCAGACCTGGCTTTAGTCTCTTACCTTTGGTACTGGACTAACGGCGACGTAGATAAAACAGACAGCCTTTTTAGGGCAAGTGGCTTAATGCGTGATAAATGGGAAAATAGAGCAGACTACAGAGCCAGGACAATAGAGAAAGCCCAGGCAAGCGTACAGCTAAGACCTGCCTATAACACTTACGCACAGCAAAGCACGCCACCAGAGCCCGCAGAAACGCCCCAGGAGGCCATAAAAGAGGCAGACGTATTAGAGGCTAGCAACCTTGCAAACTACCTTAAAAACGGCCTAAAAAGCGACCTACAGGCCTTTAGAAACTACAAAGAGCGTAAAACAGGCTTTAGAAACCTGGACGAGCTAAGCGGTGGTTTATATCCTGGCTTGTATGTACTGGGTGCTATTAGTAGTTTAGGTAAAACAACCTTTATACACCAGGTAGCCGACCAAATTGTAGAGCGAGACCCTAACGAGCATGTACTTTACTTTAGCCTTGAGCAGTCTAGGCTTGAGTTACTTACAAAGAGCATAGCCAGGAAAACCGCCCAGCTTGAGGGCGTAGAGAACGCTATAAGCTCTATAGCCCTGCGTTGTGGCAATATTAAGGACTGGCAACAGGGCGGGCTTGCTAAAGCTTATGAGGCCTACGAAAAGGTAGCCGACAGGGTAACTATAGTAGAGTGCAATTTTAATACAGACATAGACTTTATAAGAGAGACAACAGAGCGCTACATAAAGCTTAAGGGAGGTAGGCCTATTGTTATTGTGGACTATTTGCAGATTATACCCGCAAGGAACGACCGCCAGACGGATAAACAGAAAACAGACGACATTATAAGAGGCCTTAAGAAAATGCAAAGCGATAATAAATTAGTATGCTTTGTAATAAGTGCCCTTAACCGTAGTAACTACCTGGCACCTGTAGACTTTGAGAGCTTTAAAGAAAGCGGAGGCATAGAATACACGGCCGACGTAGTTTTAGGCTTACAGCTTGAAGTATTAAACGACGAGCTTTTTACAAAGGCTAACAAGCTTATAGAGCAAAGGACAAAGGTAAAAGAGGCAAAGAACGAAACGCCACGCCGTATAGAGTTAGTATGTTTAAAAAACCGTTACGGCCAAAGTAGCTATAGCTGTACTTTTGAATACTACCCAGCCTGTGACCTATTTGTAGAGGCATAAAGGTAATAAATGCACCATGTAAATAAATAAACAGGGTGCTTTTATTTTTATTAAATATGTAAACAAATCACCTTATAATAAAGTAAATATATTGCTTTATAAACACGGAAATAGTACAATATAGTAAACTAAGTTACTTGTACGTATATAAACAAGTAACTAAAATTTAAATGTTACATGTAAACATTATTATATTATTATATGTAAACATTATTATAAATATACAAGTAACAAAGTAAGGAGGTAACGCCCACGTGAATATTTTACAAAAACTGTTTAGACCTAAGGCCAGGGAATACACCAGGGCAGAGGTTTTAGACAATTACCCTATTATCTTTACGGCCTGGAACGGCGGGGCGTATGCTAACGACATTTACAGGGGAGCGGTAGACGCTATAGCCCGTAACGCTGGCAAGCTTAAGGGTTCTCATATTGTGAAATACGGCGACATTAAAAAAGCAGGGAACGACGGCAGGCTAAACAGGCTTTTACAGGTACAGCCTAACGCCTATATGAACGCCTACGACATGCTTTATAAGCTTACTACACACTATTACTTATATAACAACGCCTTTGCGTACTTACATAGAGACGAGACGGGCAACGTAGTTGCTATTTACCCTATTACATGCACCCAAGCAGACTTTATAGCAGACCAGAGGGGCGAGCTATATATAACGTTTAGGTTTAAAAATGGCAATGCTTATACACTTCCTTACTGTGACATAGTCCACCTAAAAAGAAACTTTAACAGCGACGAGCTTTTAGGCGACGACAACGGGGCAATATTGCCAGCCCTGGAGCTTGCACACACGCAGAACGAGGGCATAGTAAACGGCATTAAAAGTAGTGCCAATATTAGAGGTTTGCTTAAGTTTACCCAAATCATGGCACCCGAAAAGCTACAGGAGGCTAAAGACGCCTTTATTAACGATTATTTAAGCATTAACAATAGCGGGGGCGTAGTTGCAACCGACCAAAAAATGGACTATCAGCCTATTACTGTAAGCCCTGCAACGATTGACGCAGAACAGCTTAAAACAGTACAAAGCAAAATTTATAACTACCTGGGCGTTAGTGAGCATATCGTAAACAGCACCTACAACGAGGACGAATGGGGGGCATTTTACGAGAGTGTATTAGAGCCTTTGGCCGTACTGTTTAGCCTGGAGTTTACACGTAAAATTTTCACAGATAGAGAGCAGGCTTTCGGTAACTCTATTGTGTTTGACAGTGGCCGACTTATCTATAGTAGCAACCGCACTAAGCTAAACCTTATTAAGGAGCTTATGCCGTACGGAGTTATTAGCGTAAACCAGGCCTTAGAAATTCTAAACTTACCACCTGTAGAGGACGGCGACAAGAGGCTACAGACGCTTAACGTAGTAGACGCCACAAAAGCCAACCAGTACCAACTTAACGAGGATGAAGAGGGCGACGACGGGGCTAACAATGAGTAACTATTATTACACGAGACAAAAGCGAACTATGGGCGGGTTTTATCATATTTGCCCGTACTGTGGGGCTAACTTAGACCCTGGCGAGCGTTGCGACTGCCTGGAGGAAAAAGCAGAGCAGAAAAAGAGCCAGGAAACGCCAAAGAAAGAAAAGAGGGCGAGCTAATGAAAGAAATTAGAACAGCGGAGATAAGAGCCCAGGCACCAACGGCAGAGGGTGCTAACGGCCTTATTGTAGAGGGCGTGGCTATTGTGTTTGACACGCCTACAACGATACACGACCCAGCAGGGGACTATATCGAAGTAATTAAAAGGGGAGCACTGGACAAGGCAGACCTTAGCGACAGCAGGCTACTTTATAACCATGACTTTAGCAGGGTGCCACTTGCCAGAACGCCTAAAACTATGCAATTTGAAGTAACCCAGGCAGGGCTACAGCTTAGGGCAGAGTTACCAAACACAGAAGAGGCTAAAACAGTCCACGAGGCGGTAAGGCGTGGAGACCTAACGGGCATGAGTTTTGCCTTTACGGTGCCTAAAGGGGGCGACATTTTCGACCCAGCTACTAACACACGTACTATTAACCGTATTGAAAAGGTTTACGAGGTTAGTATAGTACCTTACCCAGCCTATGCTACTACAAGCGTGGAGGCCAGAGCTGAACGCCAGGAACGCATAGAGAGCTATAAAGCGTTACAGAACGCAAAAATTCTTTGTAACAAAATACTACTTAATGGAGGTAAATAAAAATGAACTTTAAAACAGTCGCAGAGGCTTTTAACTACTGGAACGGCAAAACCGTTAAAGAAATTGAAACAAGAGCCCAGGAAATCAAGGGCACAATCGAAACAGACCCAAACGTAGATATTAAGTCTTTGAATATCGAACTAACAGGACTTGCACAGGCAAAGGAAAACGTACAGGAAAAGGAAAACCAGGCAGACCCAGAGGCTAGAAGTTTTAACCCTATTACTAAGGCCAACTTTGAAACTGGAAGTTATGAGGCTACACAAGGCGACGTATACGCCAGCAAAGAGTACCGCAGTGCTTTTTATAAGTCTTTAATGGGTAAGGAACTTAACGCAGTAGAAAAGCAGACGCTAAACCGTGCTATCGAAATGGAAAAGAGAGCAGACGCTTATACTACAAGCGGTAACACACCTGTAGTTATTCCAACAACAACATTAAACGAAATCATTAGCAAGGCGAGAGCAGAGGGGGGCGTTATTGGCATTGCAAGAGCATTTAACATGCCTACAAAAATTGCTATCCCTGTGGCTACTCCAAGCTCTAAGGCGTCATGGAATACAGAAGGGCAGGCAGTAGACAGCGAAAAGCCAACTATTGCACAGGTTACTTTTGATGCCTACGAAATTATTAAAGTATTTAGCATTAGTGCTAAGGTACGTACTATGAGTATTGACGCTTTCGAGGCTTATCTTGTAGATGAGTTACAGCGTTGCGTATTTGAGACTATCGCAGACAGCCTTATCAACGGTACAGGCACTAACCAGGGTACAGGCCTTGAGCACGGCGTAACATGGGACACAAGCAACAGCGTAACAGCTACAAAGGCTAAGGGCATTACATTTAAGGACGTTGTAGCTACTGTGGCTAAGCTTAAGAGAGGCTACGGCCGTGGGGCTAAGTGGGTGCTTAATAACGCTACACTGTATAACGCTTTTTACGGCATGGTAGACGATAACGGTAAACCTATCTTTATTGCAGACCCTAAAGACGATACAGTAGGCCGTATTTTAGGCTTTGACGTTGTAGTAGACGACTACGTAGCAGATAACGTTTGTTACTTTGGTAACTTTAATTACTTAGGTTACAACTTGGCTAACGGCATTGCAGTAGAAAGCTCTACACAGTCAAGCTTTAAATCTGGCAAAGTAGATTATAGAGGCATGGCTATTGCAGATACGCAGGTTATCGTACCAGAGGCGTTTATTAAGCTTAGCGTAGCTACTGCCTAAGAGATAGGAGGCTAAAGCATGCTAACAATAGAAGAGGCCAGGGAATGGCTAAGACTGGACAATAGCGACAACGACGACGTTATTAGCGGGCTTATTACCAGTGCTGTAGAGTATATTACTCTTACTACAGGCCTAAGCGAGGAAGACCAGGCAAATAGCACTTTAGCCGAAACAGCCCAAAAGTTTTTAATAACGCTGTGGTATGACCCGCAGACAGCGGAAACCGACCGCCTACAGCGAGTTATAGATAATTTGCTAAAGAGCATTACCACACTTAAGGGAGCGGGATAACTTATGAAAGACTACGCAAAAGGGTTTTATACAAGTAAAGCCTGGAGGGACACCCAAAAGGCCTACATGCTTAGTAAAAACTATGTATGTGAGCGGTGCGGGCGTCCTGCCTGCATAGTCCACCATAAGACATATATAACGCCTAATAACATTACAGACCCTAATATAACGCTTAACTGGGATAACCTAGAGGCACTATGTAGGACTTGCCACCAGAACGAGCATTTTATTACAGGGCGAGTAACAGCTAAAGGCGTGGGCTTTGATGAACAAGGCAACTTAATAAAGCTATAGCAAGTGATTGTTATAGCCGTACGTATAGGTGCTTGCGAAAGTGTACTATATGCAAACCGAACTAAAAAGACTGTGAGTGACTGGTGCGCAGTCTTGCGGGATACGTTCACCCGTTCGATAAGCTCATAGGCAAGCATATACAGGCACGGACGCTATACAGCAAAATTAAATAGTTTTTTCTCTCTGTTTTCCTATTCCGGTTAAGCTGAGGCATTTATACGTACTGCTATGACAATTACATACCCCCAGGGCAGAAAATAAAGAAGGCCTGGAAGTAATCAAACGCCCTACATTAGGAAACCCCTACGAGGTTTATATAGGGAGGGGGGTTACTAATAACAATGTAAACAAATAAACAAAGTTAGGAGGTTATAGCGTGGACTTTGACAAAGATAAAGTTATTAACGCAGAAATGCGAAAACTTAAAAAGCTTATAAAGACCGTGCCAGCAGACAAAGCCACTATAGCTAATAGCCTTGTGACTGAACTAGCTTTTATGGCTGGAACACTGGCCGAACTACGCCAGCATATCAACGACGAGGGAGCTATAGAGCACTTTAAACAGGGCAAACAAGAGTTTTTTAGAGAGAGCCCAGCACTAAAAAGCTACAACATGACTATTAACCGTTACGGCCAGATATACAAGCAGCTTAACGACCTTATGCCAAAAGCAGACCCTAAAGCCCAGGAGAGCGAACTTTTAGACTTCTTAAATGGGGACTAAATACATGAACTATATAACAGAGTATGTAAAGCAGATTGAGGCGGGCAATATTGTTACCAGCAAGCGGGTTTATAAGCAATATAAAAAGCTTGCAGAGGAAATAGCAAACCCTGGGCAGTATATTTTTGACGAGAAAAAAGCGGACAGACCTATAGAATTTATAGAGCGTTTTTGTAAGCACAGTAAGGGAGAATGGGCGGGGCAACCTGTACGCCTGGATTTATTCCAAAAGGCCTACATTAACGCTCTTTTTGGCTTTGTAAACAAGGGAACAGGCTACAGGAGATATAAAGAAAGCTTTTTAATGGAGGCCCGTAAAAATGGAAAAAGTACCCTGTTAGCTGGCTTAGCCCTGTATATGCTACTGGGAGACAAAGAGCCAGGGGCAGAGGTTTACAGCGTTGCTACTAAAAAAGACCAGGCTAAAATAGTTTTTGACGAAACTTGTCACATGGTGCAACAGTCACCAGAGCTAAAAAAATTCATAAAAAAGCGTAAGAGTGACCTTTATTTTAGCCTTGCTATGTCTAAGTTTATGCCACTTGGTAAGAATAGCGACACCTTAGACGGCCTAAATAGTCATTGCGTAATTATTGACGAGTTGCACGGAGTGAAAGACCGTAACTTATACGAGGTTATGAAACAATCACAGAGTGCAAGACGCCAGCCCCTGCTTATCATGATAACTACAGCTGGTACAGTTCGTGAAAATATTTTCGATGATATTTACGACTATGCCACAAAGGTAGTAGACGGCATTATAAAAGACGACACTTTTTTACCTGTTATATATGAGCTGGACAGTAAGGAAGAATGGCAAGACCCTAAAGCCTGGCCAAAGGCTAACCCTGGCTTGGGTAAAATTAAAAAAGTTACAGACCTTATAGACAAGGTAGAACGTGCAAAACAGAGCCCTAAAGACCTTACTGGGGTACTTTGTAAAGACTTCAATGTAAGGGAGACATTAAGCAACGCCTGGCTAAGCTTTGACGACATAAACAACGAGGAAACTTTTAACCTGGAGGACTTTAGAGGGGCTTACGCAATAGGCGGAGCAGACCTAAGTATAACTACCGACCTTACTAGCGCTACTTTGCTTATGATTGACAAGGCCACGGGTAAGCGTTGCGTTACTCAAATGTACTGGCTACCACGTGACAACTTTTATAAGCGAGTACACCAGGAAAAAATACCTTATGACAAATGGCTAGAGCAAGGGCTACTTAGACTGTGTGAGGGCAATACAATAAAATATAGCGACGTTACAGCCTGGTTTATGGAAATGGTACAGGAGCACGGCATAACGCCCGCCTGGGTTTACTATGACAGCTACAGCGCCCGTTACTGGGTGGACGAAATGGAAAACGCAGGCTTTAACATGGTTAGATGTATCCAGGGAGCAAAAACTCTTAGCTTGCCTATGCAGAACTTAGGGGCAGACTTGCAGGCTAAAAAAGTAGTCTACAATAATAGCCCTATGCTTAAGTGGTGCTTAACTAATACAGGGGTGCAGACAGACCGCAACGGCAACATAGTACCTATTAAAAACCAGAGCCCTAAACAGCGTATAGACGGCACGGCCAGCCTATTAGACGCTTACGTAGGCCTATACGAGCATTACACAGAGTTTATAAACGCTTTATAGGAGGTAATAAAAGCATGCAGAAACTAAAAGACAAAAAAATAGTTATTTATAAAAGTGGAACATTTGAGGACGAGGACGGCTTTCAAACAGAGGGCTATATGCCAATACACCCACAGGCTAGCTTATGGGCTTATTTTAAACAGCTTTCAGCAAGCCTGCTTTATGCAAACAATACGACGACCACACAAGAAGAATGTTTTTTTAGAATTAACTGGACAGGAGCAATAAAAGCCAACTACGCCAGCGACTACAGAGTTTACTACAACGGCCTTTTATACCAGGTAACCAGGGTAGACCCTTACGAGGGTTACAAGCGAGACCTTGCTTTATACTGCAAGCTTACGACGGATAAATTAGGCACTGTAGTACCTTACGACCCTACTAAACTATAGAGGCTTTGTTTTAGGCCGTTTTTAGCCGTTTTAAGGCACTTTAAGCCGTTAGACGTATAAACTACCACACAAGCAACTAAAAGCCCTAAAAACGTCTTATATGACGTTATACGGCACATGCTGACACAAAGCACTACAACCAGCTTTATAAAACTAATAAATGTATGCTACGAGCATACAAACTAATAAAAGTATGCTACCAGCATACAAATACAGGGCTTGCTTTTAAGGCAAGCTCTTTTTGTGTTTATTAGTTTATGTATTTACATAGCCACCTTATTTTTTGTTTTACTATTGACAATCAAAAATAACGTCTTTATAATACAAATTAGTTACATGTAAACATAAAAATACAAGGAGGTAAAAAAAACATGAACGGCTACAAAATGACAGCAGACTCTTACAGAACATTAAGAGGCAATAGCAAATTAGACCAGGCAGACGTAGAAAGCAATATTAAAGTGCTGGACTTCTTAGCAACATGCACACAGGAAGATATTTACAACCTGTTTAACAGTACCGCATTTAACTTTATTTGCTTAGGTTACGTCAAAATGGCATTAAATGGCTTTAAAGAGCTGGACGACGACACAAAAGACAGAATAATTAACCGTGTATGGGCTATGTTTGACGAGAAAAACGCAAAACAAGCGGGAAAATATTCCAATGATTAGGAGGTGGAAACATGAAAACAATAGCCATAGTAAACCAAAAGGGAGGCGTAGGAAAAACAACCAGCACTATAAACATAGGGGCAGGCCTGCATAATAAAGGCTACAAGGTGCTTTTAGTGGACTTAGACCCACAGGCCAGCTTAACTATAAGCCTGGGCATTAAAGCCAACGAAATAGACCACACAGTAAGCGAGGTATTAACGGGAGCCTGCAAGCCCCAGGAGGCAATTATAAGCAAAGGCTACGACGTATTACCCGCCGACTTGAGGCTAACAGTAGCAGAGAAAAATATAGCAGACCAGCCAGGCAGGGAGTTTTTATTAAAAGAGGCCTTAGAGGAAATAAAAGAGGGCTACGACTATATTTTAATAGACAATAGCCCAAGCTTAGGAGTATTAACCCTTAACGGCCTTACAGCATGCGACGAGGTTTTTATACCAACACAAGCAGAATATTTAGCCCTGGCGGGCTTAACGTCCCTGCTTAACACTATAAACACTATAAAAAAACGCCTTAACCCTGGCATAGAGGTAACAGGCGTAATAGTGACCTTATACGACGGACGCAAAAACCTTAGCAAGGACATTTTGACAAAGTTAGACAAACTTTTTAACGGCAAAGTCTTTGCTACTAAAGTACGCAATAACGTAGCCTTAGCCGAGGCACCTATAAACGGGGTAGACATTTACAGATACAACCATAAAAGCAACGGGGCTAAAGATTATAACGGTATTGTGGACGAGATTATAGAGAGAATAGGAGGCAAAAACTAATGACTAATAAAAGAAATTACACGGCTGGAGCACTGGACGAGCTTATAAATGGGGTGCAAGACAACGCAAAGCCAGGGCATACGGCCAGCGGTGCTAAAAAGGGACGCCCAGCAAAGTACACGACAAAAGAGAAGTCAAGCGAGGCAGGGCTACCAGACGAGCTTACAAGGGCTACATTTATTGTTAAAAAAGAGCTTTTAGAAAAGCTTAAAGGCTACGCATTTTATGAGGGTATGAGCTTAAAAGACACTATAAACGAGTGCCTAGAGCAGTATTTAAATGGCAAAGAAATTGCACAGCGTAAGAAATAGGGAGGCTATAACACAATGATTAAACTAGGTGACACTACAGCATACAACATACAGGAAGTAGCCCAGGCTTTTAATATATCTACTGCAACCGTACGAACATACATCAAAGAGGGCAAGATTAAGGGCGCTAGATTCGGTAAACGTTACTACATGACAGAGCAAGCCATAAAGGACTATTTAGAGACCCTACAAAAGCCTAAAGAACAGTAAGGGGGTAACATAATGACCGACAAACTAAAAGAGCATGCAAAACAGATTATAAAAGACTTGGACTTTATAGACGAGACCCAAGAAAGCTACAAGGTGCTAAAATTTGTAAGCGATAAAGTATTGAACGACACCAGAATACCTAAAGACAAAAAAGCATTTGTTTCGGCAAGAATTATACAAATGTACGCCCACGAAGAACACACAGAGGGCGAGACGTTAGACGACTTTATCCCAAGGTACGAGGATTATTTAGCTAAGGCTACGGACTTTTACGGCATTGAAGAAAAATATAGGACAAAAGCAAAAGCTGGGGGCCTGGACGAGATACCTACAAGCCTGGCGTTTCCTACTATGGCTAAATATCAATACAGCATAGGCTTACACAACGAGGGCGACGCCTATATACAGCCTTTAACGAGCACAGACGGCCTAAGCTTTGACGACGGCAAAATGTTTTTTGCAAACAACCGTATAAAACAGATTAGCGAGGTAGAGCTACAGAACATGAAAACCAAAGAGGGCATAGACACTATAGACTTGCCTTTATTGAGGACTTTTTACAGCATTATTTTTAATGCTTTTCAAAAAACCAACTACCAGCAGTTCAAGCCTGTAATTACTCTATACGTGCCAGAGCTTGCTAAATACTTAGGCATACGCCCAAGAGGGCTTAACCGAGAGGATATAGCTAACATTATCATTAAAACACAATCTTTTCATAACATAGTAGGCATACAGCACGGCACAAGGAACGGCAAGCCAACACAGAGTATTTACCCAGTGTTAAACTTTGAGGGATACAGCGAGGAAAAGAACACAATCAGCATAAGTAGCCCTTACTTTAACAATCTTATAATGACTCTTTACAACCTGGCAGTTAAAAAGGATAAGGACGGCAAGCCCAAAATAAAACGAAACGGTAGCCCAGCCTTTGCCATACCTATGAACTCTTATTTAGTGAACGCAGACATAGCTAAAGAGCGTAACAAGGTAGCAGTAGAGAACGTTTTTATAATCGTGGCACTAATTGAGCAGGCGGGCAACAATATACCAAGGATAAAGGCCAGCACAATAGTAGAGCGTAACGTACAGCTACAGGAACGCTTAAGCAACCACGCTAAGCCTAATTTACTATTAAGCAGAACGTTTAAGAAAACCTGGGAGCTATTGAGGAATAAAACGACCTTAGGGCAAAGCTATTGCAACATACAGCTACCAGACCCAAAAGACCCCGCTAATATTCCAACTATGAGCACCTTAGAAACTACCGTTTTCAAGTTCCAACATGACGGGAAAATTAAGAAAAAATAAAAAGCTAAAATTACACAGAAGTGTTCCAAAAATTACACAGAAGCGTTCCAAAAATTACACAGAAGTGTTCCGAAATTACACAGAAGTGTTCCAGGGGCTAACGCTGAAACCATTTATTTATGCGGTTTTTTGGCATTTTTCAAGAGCCTAATATTTAAATACTTTAGTAATTTAAATACAAACGGCAGGGCTAAACAATAGCCCGCCCTGCCTGTGATAAAAATAAACATGGAGGAAATAAAAAAATGAAGTATGACACACCTATATTAATTATGCCACTGTGTTATATAGAGCCTTTAGGAATATGGGCGACTATATACGAGTACGAACCAGAAAACTACTTTGCCTATATTCGACAAAATGCAGAGGACGTAGCTATAGTAAAGTCTATTAAATTTACGAGCCTATACGACGACCTGGAGGCAATTAAAGAGGACTTTATAACAGCTTACAGGGAGGCTTAAAAAATGTATGATTATATACCGCAGGAACTAAAACAGCTACGCCAGTGGGTAACCTGGGGCAAGCGTGGCAACGATAATAAAA
>ERZ1034901.2253-NODE-2253-length-12469-cov-18.742629_pt1 | contig 12469 bp, 10 predicted proteins | sample MGYA00520628_ERZ1034901 | MGnify/ENA primary metagenome ERZ1034901 (study PRJEB33766, sample SAMN09781783) | gut metagenome | biome: gut microbiome | host: Homo sapiens | place: Madagascar | study: EMG produced TPA metagenomics assembly of the PRJNA485056 data... | reverse complement strand
TGACTACTGAACAGCGTGAACCGCTCTATGCGTCCACTGCGAAGCCCTGGCTGAAATACTACGACCAGAAGTTCATTGACCTGCCCCTGCCGGAGTGTTCGGCCTTTGAGTACGTCTGCCGCCAGAACAAGAACCACCTGCCCGAGACTGCGCTGGAATACTATGGCCGCAAGATCACCTTTGCAGACCTGATCGTCAACGTGAAAAAGACGGCCGCCGCCTTCCGCGGCATCGGCGTGAAGAAGGGCGATATCATCACCGTGGTCAGCGTCATGACCCCGGAGGTCATTTACTCCTTCTACGCCGCCGACATGATCGGTGCCTCGCTGAATCTGGTGGACCCGCGCTACAGCGCCGAGGGCATCCACGAGTACATCGAGGAGGTGGATTCCCGCCTGCTCATCTGCCTGAATGTGACCTATGAGCGCTGCCATAAGGCAGAAAAGCGCACCAATGTGGAGCGGGTGCTGGTCATCAGCCCGGCAGACTCGCTGCCGCTGCATCTGGCCATCGGCTACAAGATGACGAACCCCGACCGCAACAGCTACAAATCCAACGTCCTCCACTGGAAGGACTTCATCGCGGCCGGCAAAAACCAGAGCATGAACGCCGAACCCTACGACCCGCAGCACACCTGCGTGGTGGTGCACACCGGCGGCACCACCGGTTCGCCCAAGGGCGTCATGCTCACGGACCACAATTTCAACGCACTGGCCCATGAGTTTGCCGCCCAGAGCCGTCTGTTCCACCGCGGCCAGAAGCTGATGAACATCATGCCGCCGTTCATCGCCTACGGCTACGCCTGCGGTGTGCACATGCCGCTGGTCATGGGCCTGCATGTCATCATCATCCCCAATCTGGACCCCGACAAGCTGGGTGCCCTGATCTGGAAGCACAAGCCCGAACACATGTTCGGCGTGCCCGCCCACTACCAGCAGATGGCCGCTTCCCTGCTGCTGAAGAACAAGGACCTCTCCTTTATCCGCAACTACGCCGCCGGCGGCGACTCGCTGCCGCTGGGTGCCGAGCAGACCGTGAACGAGTTCCTCAAGGAGCACGGCGTGGAGTACCCGCTGGCCAAGGGCTACGGCATGACCGAAGTTTCCTCGGCCGCCACCATCGCCGCCGGCAACGTGACCAAGCCCGGCAGCGTGGGCATCCCCATGCTGAACACCGTGGTGTCCGTTTTTGAGCCCGGCACCGAGACCGAGCTGCCCATTGGCGAGCGCGGCGAGATCTGCATCTGCACCCCCACCGCCATGAAGGGCTACTACAACAAGCCCGACGAGACCGCCATGGTGCTGCGCCGCCACGCAGACGGCCAGCTCTGGGTGCACACCGGCGATGTCGGCTACATGGACGAGGACGGCTTTGTGTATCTGGACTCCCGCATCAAGCGCATGATCATCCGTCACGATGGCTTCAAAGTGTTCCCCTCCATGATCGAAAACGTCATCAGCCGCCACCCCGCCGTGCACCAGTGCTCGGTGGTAGGCTGCACCGACAAGGACCATGTGCAGGGCCGCCTGCCCTTCGTCTATGTGGTGCTGGACCCGGAAGGCGACAAGAAAAAGCGTCAGATCGTGCGCGAACTGCGCCAGCTGTGCAAGGAAGAGCTGCCGGAGTATGTGCAGCCGGTGGGCTACAAGTTCATCTCCGAAATGCCCTTTACCCCCGTGGGCAAGGTGGATTACCGCAAGCTGGAGGAGGAGATCACCTCCCGCGATTACTGAATTTGAATCTGGGGGGCATGCCCCTCTCCGGCGCCAACGCGCCCGCTCCTCCGTTTGGGGGAGCTTTTTTATTTTTGCGGGTGCAGCGCGCCCTGCACGGATTTTGAATTTTGTCAGTTGACAATTTTTGCTTTCCATTTTATCATAGAGACAACAGCTGTACCGCGCAGGTGCAGTCATTCCGGAAAGAAGGAATCACAATGAAAAACAAAAAATTTGCCAGCTTTCTGGCCGCAGCAGCAGCGCTTGTGCTGCTGGCCATGCCTGCATTTGCTGCCGACGAACAGACGGAGCTGCCTGCTTCCGAAGCGGCAGAGGTGCAGCAAGAGCAGACCGCAGCGCCTGCCGAGCAGGAGACCGCCCTGCCCGCCGATGCACAGACAGACGGCGAACCGGAGCCGCAGCTCACCTATGTGGCGCTGGGCGACAGCATCGCGGCCGGTGTGGGGCTGCCGGGGGTCCTCTGCACCCCTACCGAGTCCGGGCTGGACTATTCGGCCAACTTTGAGGGCTACCCAGACCAGAGCTACATCGCACTGGTGGCCCAGGGCCTTGGGCTGGACCGGCAGCACGCCATTGATCTGGGTCTGCCGGGTCTGATGAGCGCCGACCTTCTGGACATGGTGCGGGACAGCGGGACGTCCCAGCCGAATCAGGCTACCGGCAGCTACTACATCTACCCCCAGTTTCAGGACTATCTGCGCAAAGCCGACATCATCTCCATCCAGATCGGCTCCAACGATGCGACGGTGCCCTGCGTCATGGGGCTGGGCGAGGCGACCCACTGGAAGAGCGAGAAGCTGGTTGAACTGACGGTTAGCGGCGATTTGCGGAACTTCAGCCTTGAAAACCTTCAGGCCATGACCAACGCCTTGCGCCAGCTGCGCCTGACCCCGGAGGAGACCCGGGACACCAACCGCCTGCTGTTCCACGGCATGGACGTCATCTGCCGCGATGCCTACACGCAGGTGACCACGAACCTGCCCCTGATCCTGCAGGAGATCCGCAAGCTGAACCCGGACGCGACCATCCTGCTGGTTGGCTGGTACGACCCGGTGCCCCTGCTGCCCGCATGGAACCGCTATTTCTGCGACCTGAACCGCTTTGCCAAAGAGCTTGCCGCGCAGCAGGAGGGCGTGACCTACGTCCCCGTGACCTTCACGCAGACTTCCAGCGATGCCCACCCCACCGTCCGGGGGCATCGGTACATCGCAAACCAGATCCTGAAAGCCCTGCAGTAAGCCAAAACGACCTGCTTCCACCCCGGAAGCAGGTCGTTTTTTGTCCGCTCCGCCGTTTGCCGCACAAGCCCCTTCCGTAAAAACACAAAGTCGGACAACCCGCAGGCTGTCCGACTTTTTTGTTTGTTCAGCTTACTCTTCCGCTCTCCACCGAGAAGCTCACGTCGGCTGCCGCCATGGTGGACTTGCGGTGCGACACCAGCAGCACCGTTTTGTCCCTGCACTCAGCCCGGACGGCCTTGAGGATCACGCCCTCGTTCAGACTGTCGAGGTTCGAGGTGGGCTCGTCCAGCAGCAGGAAGGGTGCATCGTGCAGGAAGGCGCGTGCCACACCGATGCGCTGGCGCTCGCCGCCGGAAAGGGCTCCGCCCAGCTCTCCCACCGGGGTGTCATACCCTTTGGGCAGGCTGCGGATAAAGCCATCCAGTGCCGCCTTTTTGCAGGCGGCTTCCACTTCCTCGCGGGTGGCGTCGCGCTTGGCGATGCGGATGTTGTTCTCGATGGTATCGTCGAACAGTTCCGTCTCCTGCGTCACAAGGCTCTCCTGGGCCCGCAGCGCGGCGGTATTCACGCGGCGGATATCTTCCCCGCCAAAGCGGATGCTGCCGCTGGAAACGTCCCAGAACCGCATCAGCAGCCGCAGGAAGGTGGACTTGCCGCTGCCGGAGCGTCCCGTGATGCCCACGATCTTCTTTTCCGGGATGGTCAGGCTCAAATCATGCAGCACTTCCTCGTCGGCGTAAGCAAAGCTGACGTTCTGTGCCTCGGCCCCGGCAAAGGCAGTGTCGGTGCCGTCGGTCACGTCGGCGGTGACGGGTTCTTCGTCCAGCAGGTCCAGCACGCGGTCTGCGCTGGCGAACACCTGGGTCAGGCTGGCACCGAGGTTTGCCAGCGCCACCACCGGGCCAAAGGAGCTCAGAGCCGACAGGGTACATACCAGTACCCCCTCCACGCCCAGCTGGCCGTTCTGATACAGGCGCAGGCTCACACCCAGCGCCGCAATGACGGTGAACAGGATGAGGGTATTGGTGATGGCCACAGTGAGGCCCTCGCGGTACTTGAGGGCCTTCTGCTTTTCGCCCAGCGTCTCGCTGTGGGCGTTGATGCCCTCGGCGCGGGACGCCGTGTCCTGATACTGCAGGGTGTCCCGCAGGCCGCGCAGGCTTTCCAGCACATAGCTGTTGGTGTCGGCCAGGGCCTGCCGGTACTCTCGGGCCACCCGGTCGCCGCGCTTGGCGCTCCAAACAGGCAGAGCCACGCCCACCAGCAGGTAGCCTGCCAGCAGCACCAGCGCAGGCAGGATGTGGTAGCTTGCCACAAAGCCCGTCATGCCGATGACGCAGAGGAAGGCAATGCAGATGGGCGAGATGGTGTGGGCGTAGAACACCTCCAGCGCCTCGATGTCGGCCGTGATGAGGGAGATGAGGTCGCCGCGGTCACGGCCCTCCAGCTTTGCCGGTGTCAGGCGGCGCAAAGCACCAAAGACCTTATCCCGGATGAGGGCCAGCAGCTTGAAGGCGATATAGTGGTTGGACGCCTGCTCGGCATAGCGCAGCACGCCGCGCAGCAGGGCAAACACCAGAATGCAGGCAAAGGCTGCGCCCACAGTGCCCACCGGGCTGGCAAGGCCCAGCGCACGCAGGATGCCAAAGCCGCCGAAGATGGTGATGAAGGTGGCGCAGAAGTGGCCCGCCACACCCATGACGATGGCCGCCAGCATGATGGGCAGCATGGGCTTGACCAGCACGATGAGCCGCCCCACAATGGCAAAGGGGCTGCGGTGATTTGTGTTCTTGTTCATATCAGGCATCCTCCTTTCCCAGTGTTTCCAGCTGTTTCTGAGCAGTGTACAAGCGGCTGTACGCGCCCTGTGCCGCCAGCAGGTCGGCGTGTTTGCCCTGCTCCACGATGCAGCCCTTGTCCAGCACATAGATGCAATCGCTGTCCACCACATTGGCCAGACGATGCGAGATGAGGATGACTGTCTTTTTGCCCGCCAGACTGTGGATGGCAGTCATGATGTCGTTCTCGCTCTCGGCGTCCACATTGGAAGTGGCTTCGTCAAACAGGTAAATGGGCGTATCGTGCAGCAGCGCTCTTGCCATGGCAAGGCGCTGGCGCTGGCCGCCGGATAGATTCGAGCCGCCCTCGTGCAGGGCCGTCTGCAGGCCGTTCTGGCTGCGGCAGAAGTCCGCCAGATTCACCTGTTCCAGTGCAGCCCAGAGCTCGCTTTCGGCGGCATCGGGCTTTGCCATGCGCAGGTTTTCTTCCACGGTGCCCTTGAAGATGGTGGCATTGTGAGGCACCACAGTCAGGGTGTGCAGGCGCTGCTCCTGCTGCAGCTCCCCTACCGGCACGCCGCCCAGGGTCACGCTGCCGGTGTAGCCGGTGCGGCTGCCCGCCAGCAGGGCCGCAATGGTGCTCTTGCCGCAGCCAGACTCGCCCACCAGCGAGACGAAGCTGCCCTGCGGGATGGTGAGGGACACCTCGTGCAGGATGGTGCGGTCCTTCTCATAGCCGAAGGTGACCTGTTCCAGCCGCAGGGCGGTGTCCTCGCCGGGCACGCGGTCGCCGTCGGCAGGCTCGTCTGCCGCCAGCAGCTTGAAGATTTTCTCGGCCGAGGCCGCACCGTTCATGGCGATGTGGAAGTAGCTGCCCAGCAGCCGCAGCGGCAAAAAGAAATCTGCCGCCAGCAGCACGATGGTCAGCGTGGCCGTCAGGCTGAGCTGGCCTTTGGCAAAGGCTGACACTGCACTGATGATGCCAAGGCCCGCGCCGCCGTAGGCCATCAGGTCCATCAGGGTCACCGAGTTCAGCTGCATGGTCAGCACCTTCATGGTGATCTTGCGGAAGCGCTCGGCCTGGGCGTTCATCTGCTCGTGCTTCCAGCCGTCGGCCTGATAGATCTTCAGGGTGGTCAGGCCCTGAATGTTCTCGAGGAAGCTGTCGCCCAGGGTGGTGTACTCGCCCCAGTATTTGTTCAGCAGCTTTTTGGCGAACTTCTGCACCGCCACGATGGACATGGGGATCAGCGGCACGCAGCACAGCAGAATGACCGCCGACCGCGCGTGCACCCCCACCAGCAGCGCAAACAGGGTGATAGGCGCCAGCAGGCTGTAAAACAGCTGCGGCAGATATTTTGCAAAATAGGTGTCGATCTGCTCCACGCCCTCGCTTGCCAGCATGACCACCTCGCTGGTGGCCACCGTGGCGGTATAGCCGGGGCCAAGGCGGGTGAGCTTTTCGTAAATTTTGCTGCGCAGAGTGCGCTTGACATCCCGCGAGGCCTGATCGCTCATGCCGGAGGCCAGCATGGTAAAGGCAAAGCGCAGCGGCACCGTGCCAAGGCAGAGCAGGATATTCTGCCGCAGCGCGGCAGCTGTCAGGCTGCCCGCAAAGGCCGCCCCCACCAGCCGGGCGACCGCCCGGACAAAGATGATATTACACACCAGCCCCAGCCACTGGAACGCCACGTTTGCTCCCACATACCGCAGCGCCGCCCGGTCGAAGGACAGCAGTTTTTTGTTTATCATGGGTGTTTCTCCTCCTCCTCTTCCACCATCCGCTCATAGTCGGCGGTAAAAAGGCGCTGGGGCAAAGCGCTGGTCATGGCAAGGGCGGCGTTCCACTTTTCCTCGCCGGTCAGCTCCCCGCTCACCGGCGGAAAGTGCGCCAGAATGGCGTCCAGCTCCTGCTGCACCCGCTTTGCCACCCAGATGCCGCGGTCGGTCAGGTAAATTTTACCGTAGTATTCCTTTACGATCATGCCCTGCTCCATGAGCAGGTTCAAAATGCGCACCACCGAGGGCTTTGTCACCCCCAGCTTTTCCGCAATGCTGCGGGAGCTGATGTCCAGATGGGTGCGGCTTACCTCGTAGATGGCCAGCAGATAGCGCAGATGCGCTGCGGTCAGCTGCATACCGGTCACTCTCCTTTTTGTGCGCCGGGGCTTGCCCGGTGTTATCATAAGCTAACTTTATTTTGCTTAAAAAAGAGCGCGAGCCGAGAGGTTCAGCCCGCGCCCTTTGCGGATCATTTCAATGCTCAGTGACAGCCGCTGCAACCGCTGCAGCTGCCATTGCAGCCGCCTTCGCCGCAGCCGCTGCACCCACTGCAGCCGCCGCCATGCTTGTGGGAGTGCCATGTGATCCAGCCCACACCGCCAAACACGACGACTGCCACAATGATGGTAGGCAGATTAAAATTCGCGGCGAGAAATTCCATCATACAAAACACACCCTTTCAGAATGCAAAGCGTTTTTACTTGATCTTGGAGACGTCGATCTTGACCTCGTTGTCACCAACGTACTTGTTGGGACGAACCAGCAGGTAGATGAAGCCAACCAGAACCACAGCAGCCACGATGGTGAAGAAGTTGAAGCCGATCTCGCCAGTGATCAGGCCGCCGATCTGGTACACGACCAGAGCAGCACAGTAAGCCAGAGCGCACATATAACCAATGGCGATGGCGGTCCACTTGCCGTTGTTCATCTCACGCTTGATGGCACCCATGGCTGCGAAGCAGGGAGCGCACAGCAGGTTGAAGATCATGAAGGCGTAAGCAGACAGGGCGGTGTAATCCTGTGCCACAGCGGCCCAGATCTCGTCGCCGTTCTCAGACAGCTCGCCGCCGAAGTGATACAGGACACCGAAGGTACCAACGACGTTCTCCTTTGCGATCAGGCCGGAAACAGAAGCAACGGTTGCCTTCCAGTTGCCGAAGCCCAGAGGAGCAAAGATCCATGCGATCTTGGTTGCGATGGCAGCCAGAATGGAGTTATCCTGATCCTCGATCATGCCAAAGGCACCGTTCTCGAAGCCGAAGCCCTGCAGGAACCACAGGATGATGGTGGAAGCCAGAATGACGGAACCGGCGCGCTTGATGAAGGACCAGCCGCGCTCCCAGGTTGCACGGAAGACGTTGCCCCATGCAGGCACGTGGTAAGCGGGCAGCTCCATAACGAAGGGAGCGGGGTCGCCTGCGAAGATCTTGGTCTTCTTCAGGATGATGCCGGAGCAGATGATGGCAGCCATGCCGATGAAGTAAGCGGAAACAGCCACGATGGAAGAACCACCGAACAGAGCACCTGCGATCAGGCCGATGATGGGCATCTTCGCGCCGCAGGGGATGAAGCAGGTGGTCATGATGGTCATACGGCGGTCGCGCTCGTTCTCGATGGTACGAGAAGCCATGATGCCCGGGACGCCGCAGCCGGTGCCGACCAGCACGGGGATGAAGCTCTTACCGGACAGGCCGAACTTGCGGAAGATACGGTCCATGATGAAGGCGACACGGGACATGTAACCGATGTCCTCCAGGATGGACAGCAGGAAGAACAGGACCAGCATCTGGGGAACGAAGCCCAGGACCGCGCCGACACCGGCGACGATACCGTCCATGATCAAGCCGTTCAGCCAGCCTGCCACGCCGATGCTGTCCAGGAAGCCGCCCAGTGCGCCCGGCACGATCTCACCGAACAGGACATCGTTGGTCCAGTCGGTAGCGAAGGAGCCGATGGACCAGCCGCCGTCTGCAATGGAAGTGCCCATGGACAGGGAGTACATCAGGAACATGACCAGCGCGAAGATGGGCAGAGCCAGGATACGGTTGGTCACGATCTGGTCGATCTTATCGGAAACGGTCAGGTGCTCGACGCGGGCCTTCTTCTTGACGGCCTTGCCGACCACGGTGTTGATGTAAGCATAGCGCTGGTTGGTGATGATGCTCTCGGCGTCATCGTCCATCTCAGCTTCGCAGTCCTTGATGTGCTGGTCGATGTGGTCGATGAGGCTCTTGTCGAGCTTCAGCTCGTCCATGACCTTGTCGTCGCGCTCGAACAGCTTGACGGCGTACCAGCGCAGGAAGCGGTCATCGACCTTGCCCTGAATGGACTCCTCAATGTGAGCGATGGCGTGCTCCACGCTGCCGGTGAAGACATGGGGCAACTCAGCAGCCTTGGTTGCCTTTGCGGCAGCCACAGCAGCCTTTGCAGCAGCCTCGGTGCCCTCGCCCTTCAGAGCGCTGATCTCGACGGCCTGGCAGCCCAGCTCTGCGCTGAGCTTCTTCAGGTCGATCTTATCACCGTTCTTGCGCACCAGGTCGATCATGTTCACAGCCATGACCACCGGGATACCCAGCTCGATCAGCTGGGTGGTCAGGTACAGGTTACGCTCGATGTTGGTGCCGTCGATGATGTTCAGGATGGCATCGGGCTTCTCCTTGACCAGGTAGGTACGGGAGACGACTTCCTCCAGCGTGTAGGGAGACAGCGAGTAGATACCGGGCAGGTCCTGGATGATGACATCCTTATCGCCCTTCAGCTTGCCTTCCTTCTTTTCCACCGTAACGCCGGGCCAGTTGCCGACGTACTGATTGGAGCCGGTCAGATTATTGAACAGGGTCGTTTTACCGCAGTTCGGGTTACCGGCAAGTGCAATCTTAATGCTCATTGCGTGTTCCTTTCCTCCCTTTGGAATCAGACTACTTCGATCATTTCGGCATCGGCCTTGCGAACGCTCAGCTCGTAGTTGCGCACGGTCAGCTCCATGGGGTCGCCCAGAGGTGCCACCTTGCGGACATAGATCTCAACACCCTTGGTGATGCCCATGTCCATGATGCGGCGCTTCACGGGGCCTTCGCCGTGCAGCTTTGCCACAGTGACGGTCTCGCCGACCTTGGCGTCTTTCAGAGTCTTCATTGTAAATCCTCCTCTACTTGTCTTTATTGGAGACGAGTCCAGTTTCGGAGTGTCTCCCAAACGGTGTTGCGGACACCGTTCAGCCAAATTTAACCGATCATAATGCGATTTGCCATGGTCTTGTCCAGCGCGATGCGGCTCTCCTTGACCTGGATGATCAAGTTGCCTGCGATCTCGTTGACCACGGTCACCTCGCTGTCCACCACAAAGCCCAGCTCTGCCAGATGCAGGCGGACTTCATCCTTGCCGGTGATCTTTTTGATGGTGACAGTCTCGCCCGCTTTTGCCATCGTCAAAGGCATCATAATACCCGCTTCCCTTCTCATTGAATCGGAGATGTGCGGCGGTTAGTCAGCCGCAACTATCAGCATGGATAGTTTACGCCTACTAACCGCTCTTGTCAATAATTTTTTCATAATTCAAAGTTAGTTTATATAAACAAACAAATTTTATGCCCCGCAACCTTCCGGATTTTATCACAATCAACAACAACTAACTCAGGTTTTTGAGTTTCCCGGGCATCCTGCTGAAATTTTCTTCATCTCATTCCTGTAAGTTATCCACACAAAAGCGGCCTGTATCCGCATCTTTTGAAGCGTTTTCCCCAAAAATGACACAGCCGCATGGCGCAGTGGTCAGAGCTGCGTCACGCGGCCGCGTGTCAAAAGGAGGATTTCTTTTCCCGTCGGTGCGTGGACACCGCCGGGCGCCAGGATAAAAAGAGAGTATTTGAAAAGAGAATGACAAAGTTTAAGCTGCCACAGCCAGGCGGAGAATGGGCGTTCCGCTGTGGAACAGCCGCAGATACACAGCCGTGCACTTGCTCAGCTGCGCAAAGTGTTTCTGCGCAGCATCCGGGTCGCCGTAGGCTTTCCAGCAGCCGCAGCAGGTGAAGTTCTGGCCGCGGTTCTCGATAAAGCCCACCACATCGTGCAGCGGATAGCCGAGAAAAATGCCGATCTCGTGCGGAAATTCGGCCGAGCAGCACAGTCTGCGCGAAAGCTGGGTGAGCCAGGCCGTGCAGTCGGCCCGTTCTGCCGGCAGATGGTAGCCCTCCTGCCGGAGAAAGCCCTGCACGGTCTCGTCGGTCAGCACCGCGCGCAGCATGCTCTCGCGGTACACATAAACGAGATACTGGTGGGTGCGTGCGCAGCCCTTCAGCACCCGGACCCGCAGGCCCTTGGGGTTGAGCTGGGCGTTCCAGTTTTTCACGCGGCGGGCAAGGTCGGCGCAGTCACCGGTCTCGTAGCGGAACAGGCCCGCAGGCTTGAGCCCCGCCAGCACCGGGGCACATTGCTCCACCATGACCGTTTCAAAATTGCGCTCCATGGCTGTGCCCTCCCGTGTGATGGTTCCGGGTCAGTATGCCCGGACACCCGATGGTTTATGAGTTAGATATTTCTAACCGATTGTTCAAAAAAGAAACGGCTCTGTGCGCGTTTTGTGTGATACACGCATCGTACAGCTCCGCTGTCCTTGTTTCTCTCAGTTAGTTATCTCTAACGTGACTGTATCTTACCACAGCCGGGGCCGTCTGTCAACACTTTTTTCGAAAAAAGTTATTTATGACAAACCATATCTTCTCCGGGCCCAGTTTTTCGGCAGTTGTACCGCCGGGAGCGATTGTGGTATAATGCATTTGAGCCCTTCTCAGGCGCGGACATGTCCGCTGTTCCCCTTCTGGCACTTTGTGCCGCCTTCCCTGCCCGGGGGAAGCTTTTCCCGTGTGTCCAAAAGGCTCTCCCTTTCGGGAGAGCCGGCACTGCGAAGCAATGACTGAGAGGGTTCCATTCCGAACAAAAGGAGCTTTCCCACTATGGCGCAGAACATTACACTCGAGACACTTTGCAGCATCCTCACCGCCGCGCTGGACCAGCACCCCACCAAACCGCTGGTGCTGGCGCTGGACGGCCGCTGCGGCAGCGGCAAGACCACCCTTGCCAACGCACTGGCCCGGCAGTTCCCGGCCAGCGTCGTGCTGCGCACCGACGATTTCTACCTGCCGCCCGCCCAGCGCGCCCACGGCTGGGAGCAGACGCCCTGCGCCAACATGGATCTTGCCCGTCTGCGGGACGAAGCCCTGCGCCCGGCCTACGCAGGCCAGCCGGCGCAGTACCGGGCCTACTCCTGCCGGGAGGGCGCGTACCAGCCCGCACAGGAACTGCCCGCACAGCCGCTGGTGATTCTGGAGGGCAGCTACAGCCACCACCCGCTGCTGACCGGATACGAGACGCTGCGGGTGTTCGTGACCTGCTCGAAAGATGAACAGGTCCGCCGCCTGCAGGAGCGCGAAGGTGAGCGCTACGCAAACTTTGCTGCCCGGTGGATCCCGCTGGAAGAAGGCTACTTTGCAAAGTACCAGATCGCGGAAAACGCAGATTTTGTGGTGGACACCACATTATAACGCATAAAGCAGCGATGCAAAAAAGCACCTGCCGTGGAAAAATCTCCACAGCAGGTGTTTTTCTTTGTTTTTAACGTTTTACAGGCTGTTACTTATTCTTGTACATATCCTGATAGTAGTTCTGATAATCGCCGCTGGTGACGTGGTCCATCCACTCCTGATGGTTCAGATACCAGTCGATGGTCAGCACGATGCCCTTCTCGAAGGGAGTCTCGGGGTACCAGCCCAGATCATTCTTGATCTTGGTGGGGTCGATACCATAGCGGCGGTCGTGACCCAGACGGTCGGCCACATGCTTGATGAGGTCTTCGCTGATGCCCTCGTCCTGCAGGCGGTCGTGCAACTGGTTGATGATGGTCTTGACGATGAAGATGTTGGGGCGCTCGTTGTGGC
>ERZ1034901.2252-NODE-2252-length-12475-cov-8.484461_pt1 | contig 12475 bp, 10 predicted proteins | sample MGYA00520628_ERZ1034901 | MGnify/ENA primary metagenome ERZ1034901 (study PRJEB33766, sample SAMN09781783) | gut metagenome | biome: gut microbiome | host: Homo sapiens | place: Madagascar | study: EMG produced TPA metagenomics assembly of the PRJNA485056 data... | reverse complement strand
CTGTCTGTCTGAGCAATTATCTTGCCTGTTGCAGCATATGTCAAGAGGGCATCACGATAGAACTCGTACTGCTTTTGCCTTGCTTCGATCTCGGCAGGTAGACCGATTTTTAGGTCGGAACAGATGGCATCGAAGTTGTCGAGGACTTGCACAAGACGATTTTGCACATCGAGAGGGGGAACAGGGATTTTAAGTGACAACACTAAAGAAGAATTAAGGTCTCCTCGTGCACCTTGCTTTCTGCCAATAAGTTCATCATATTTACTGTAAACACAGTAATAGATGTACTTATATAGTGCTTTCGTTTCATCAATTTCCAAGTTCAGACAATGCTGGTTGGTAGTTGCCTTGATTTTGTTAATTGCACATCGTCCAGCGGTTGCACCAGAAATAGCGACTATGACGCAGTTTTCAGGTATCCATTTTGCTGCGGTCTCTGCAACGGCTTTTTCAGTTATATAGCTATCTACTTCGGTAATTTCATTAAAGCGAACATCCTGTGTTCTAATCCAAGGAATTGTTCCGTTGGTATAGTATTCAGAAGTTCCTTTGGTCGGAGTAGAACCAGAACAACTTTTCTTTACAACGCTGCGAAGTTCAAGCAATGGTACATTCGTATCGCCGAAGGTCAGCAGCTTATCCCGATAAAACTCATACTGTTTCTTTCTCGCTGTAAGCTCCGCTGTAAGCTCCGTGAAATTGTCCAGAATACGGACAATTTCACTCTGCACAGGCAGAGGAGGCAGAGGGATACTAATATCTTTTAGTTTATTGGGAGTAACTTCAATGACTTTCGTTCCATGTGCCAGTTTTCTCTTTTGTGCAAAGAAAGCTGCTGTGTGAAAATAGTATACTAAGTACTTTGGATTTTGATTATGATGGATAATCGCAGAGTGCCCACTAACAGCCACCTCTCCATCTCCTAACCAAGCAAGGCATTTGCACACATCTTCGATGTTTTCACTTGTCACAGCCATAACGATATCACCCGGAGATGCCTTTTTCTGTTTTTCGGCACACTCAGCATTTATGAAGGTAAATGTATTCTTTGCAAACAGACCGTATCTTGTATAAATCTGTCCATAATGAATACAAGGAAACCCTTCAGCGAGGAAATCCTTTTTCTGAAAACTGCCACCACGGGAGATGGTTGCAAAATCTCCCAGCTTTTTATACTCCACCCCATCCGGGCAGTATTGCTGAATCAGTTCATCCAGCTTGCTCTGCTTTCTCTCATTGCTCATTCGTCCTCACCGCCTTCCTCTATTTGAAGCGGATGCTGCATATAGAAAACCGCCTTCTGCCGTTCAATCTCCTGCTTCAACTGTTCCTTGGTCGGCAAATAAGTCAGATACTTTGACATGAACAGTCTGTCATTATCATGCAAAACAGAATAGCGTGCAATATCCTCGTCTGTTTCCGAACACAGCAGAATACCAATAGTCGGATTATCTCCGGCGGTACGCTTCAAATCATCATACATACGGACATACATATCAATCTGCCCAACATCCTGATGGGTGATTTTGCCCATCTTCAAATCCACCAGCACATAACATTTCAGTTCGATGTTATAGAAAACAAGGTCGATAAAATAATCTTCCGTTTCCGTAACAATATGCTGCTGTCTTGCCACAAAAGCAAAACCCCTGCCCATTTCCATAAGGAAATCACGGATATGGGACAAAATTGCAGATTCCAAATCGCTTTCCAAATAGCTGTCTTCATTCTTAAAACCAAGGAACTCCGCAACAACAGGACTTTTCACAAGCTCAAATTGTGTTTTGGGAAGCTGGGTACTTTTCTGCTTCATTTCTGCGATAACAGCTTCTTTTTTCGGAGATTGCAACAGGCGGTAATAATACTGTGTGCTGATATTGCGGTCAAGCATCCTTACATTCCAGTTTTCGTGAGCCGCTTCACTCATGTACCAAACTCTGGCATCCTCATCCGAAACTCGCAAAAGACTGCGGAAATGCGTCCAAGTCAGATTGTGAACGCATGAGTTCACAATCTCAATGTCCGGAAAACACTGATAAAATTTGCGGAAATACTGGAGATTTCTTTTGGAATAGCTTTTTCCATATTCTTTGGTCAGTTCTGCCGCCAGTGTATCCATCATGGCTTTACCATATTCGGCTCTCTGATTACCGTTCTGCTCCTGCTCTACAATGCGTCTGCCCACATTCCAGTAGGTTAATACCATCGCACGGCTTGTGGCATTGTATGCACTTTCCATGCCGGAGGAAATAATGTCTTTTACATCATCAATAACTGATTGGTAAATTGTAAGCTCATTTGCCATAATTACACCTCGATTTCCGCAATAATCTTTGCGATTTCATCACGGAGCACCTGCTCACGAGCAACGATTTGCTCGATCTCGGCATTGAGCTTTACAATATCGATTTTCTCTCTTGTATCCTCAGCCTCAACATATGTAGGTACAGAAAGATTGAAATCATTTTCTTTTACTTCATCATAAGAAGCAAGGTGGGCGATGTATTTTACTTCCTCACGCTTTGTAAAAATATCAAAGATTATATCGATGTTCTCAGGAGTCAACTTATTGTTATTGGTAACCTTCACACACTCATTGCTTGCATCAATAAAGAGAGTTCGGTTATCTGTTTTATTCTTCTTCATTACCATTATGCAGGTTGCAATAGATGTTCCAAAGAACAGATTGTTCGGAAGCTGAATAATACAGTCGATGAAGTTGTTATCTACTAGATACTGACGGATTTTCTTTTCTGCTCCACCACGGTACATGATACCAGGGAAACATACGATTGCAGCAGTACCATTGCTTGCAAGCCAAGAAAGACTGTGCATGATAAATGCAAGGTCTGCCTTGCTCTTTGGTGCAAGTACACCTGCAGGTGCAAATCTTGGATCATTGATAAGCGTTGCATCATCTGAGCCTGCCCATTTGATGGAATATGGCGGATTTGAAACAATCAGTTCAAATGGCTCATCATCCCAATGCTGTGGAGACGTCAGTGTATCTTCACACGCAACATCAAATTTATCGAATCCAACATCATGCAGGAACATATTAATACGGCAAAGGTTATAGGTTGTGATATTGATTTCCTGTCCATAGAAACCATTACGCACACCTTCTTTGCCAAGAATTTTCAAAGATTTCAGGAGCAAACTGCCGCTGCCACAGGCTGGATCATATACCTTATTGACTTCTGTTTTGCCAACGGTACCAAGGCGAGTAAGAAGTTCTGACACATCGGCAGGAGTAAAAAACTCACCGCCAGACTTGCCTGCGTTTGACGCATACATGGTCATCAGATACTCATAGGCATCACCAAAGGCATCGATATCATGGTCTTGTACAGAACCGAGGTTCATATCAGCCACACCATTAAAAAGCTTTACGAGTTTCTCATTTCTTTTGGCAACAGTGGAACCAAGTTTATTGCTGTTTACATCAAAATCAGCAAACAGTCCGGCAAAGTCACTTTCAGCCTCACTGCCTTGTGATGATTCCTCAATATGGCGGAATATAGCTTCTAATTTTTCATTCAGGTGAGCCTTAGCCCATTCCATATCTGCATTACTTTTCTTCTTTATATTAGCAAAGAGCTCACTTGGAAGAATAAAGAAGCCTTTTTCTTCTACAAGTCCTTCTCTTGCTTCTTCAGCATCTTCATCTGACATCTGAGCAAAATCAAAGCCTGTGTTTCCGGCTTCGATTTCTCCATTATTAATATAACTCGTCAGATTCTCTGATATATAGCGATAAAACATGGTCCCGAGAACATAGTTCTTAAAATCCCAACCGTCAACAGCACCACGAAGTTCATCTGCGATTGCCCATATGGCACGATGGAGTTCGTCACGTTCCTGTTCTTTCTTTGTATCAACCATGGTTTTCCTACTCCTTTTCGTTCGGTATAAATTCCAGAATATCGTCAACGCCACAATCGAGGGCATTGCAAATTTTCTCAATACTATCAAGAGAAATGTAATTGTCACGCTTGATGCGAGTAATAATATTGGCACTAAAGCCTGCTTTCTCCATCAACTCGGCATTAGTCATGCCCTTGTCAATCAGCAGATGAAATAACTTTTTGTAGGTAACAGCCATGATAATCTCCTCCTAATATCATCTACCATTATATCACGAAATCGTGAATTTCTCAGTAGGTTTGCTTGAATTCTTACCCACTAAAAGATTCTGTCAAATATGTGCAAAGGGACTTGCACCCCTTTGGAGCGCAAGTCCCACTTAAAATATTCTGTTATTCTTCCACGACCTCTAACATCATTCGCGCACCCAGCTTAAAGCCATTTTGAAAAATCAAACAGTCTGTATTGGTTTGATGCTCTCGCACACAATCGGTGTATTTCTCAAACAATTCTTTCTGTTCGTCCGTCATAGTAGCTTTAAGTTTTTCTTCGTTCCTGCAAATCAGCTCCAGTAGCTTCTTGTATTCTTTGCAAGAGGATGTGTCATACTCGGTTGATTCGATATTGCCATACCAAAATCCTTCAAGGATTCTCATACCGAATCCTCCCCATAAATCATTTCCCGGAGGATAATTTCCTCGGCTCGGTTGCGGATACTATTCATGGCTCTAACCCATGCCATCTGATTGTGCTACTTCATACACTCTGCCACGCCTTCAGTAGCTTCCTTTTGCTCAATGTTAAATTCAAGACGGTCTTGTGCCTGCTCGTTCAAATCAGCCAGGTACGTCCATAGTTCGTCGCTGAGACACAGATTGTTAAAGCGAATAGGATTATGCTCCTTGATATAATCTCCGTGCATACGTTCCCAACGACCAATGGGTCTGGTTTCCTCTGGTAAGCGAATATCGGGAATATAGTAATCACCGCAACGAATATAGTTAGGTTCTTACTTCATATGTACCTCCAATAAGATTCAAACTTTCTGATAAAGATAGAAAAAAGGCGATACCTGGTTGTGAAAACCAAGTATCGCCAATTTTTCTTGTCGCACTCCTGTACGGCAGCTACCCTATGCCAGTAATGTTCACATACTGTCTTATTGAGAGTCGCCCGAGGGAGCGTTTTCTAGTGCATCATCTTATTCAGATTTTCGCCGACAATGTCGGCGATTTTTTCTGCACCTGCAGCATTGGGATGGATGCCGTCTTCTAGGGTCATGTCCGCACCGACTGTTTGGGCATAGACCTCCGCTACCGGCAAATCCCTTGCCGTCGCCACGCGGTGTATGCTTTCATTGACGGCTTCAAAATAGGCCGGGTTGACGCCGTAGCTGTTTGCTTGCAGCCCTTGTGCCGGTGCCAACGGTGTGCACAATAGCACCTTGCTGCCGTTTTCAAGGTAAGCGTCCACAAGCTGTGCATAATCTGCTTCAAACGCCGTCTGTCCTTGCCAGTAGGCGGTATCGTTAGTGCCCAGCATGATGACAGTGACATCTGCACCCCAAGTAAGGCTATCGGCGTAGGCTTGGGTGTCGGTATAACTCGACGCAGCGCTTGCAAGGGCGGTTGTGCCACACACACCGAAGTTTTCACAGTACAGCTCACCGCGCGCATTGAGCACATCTACGTAACTATTGCCGCCAAAGCCTTGGGTAATGCTATCGCCCACGCATGCCACCCGTGGGGTTTCTGTGATTGGCACCGGTGACACTGGAGTCTTTGCGCCACAGCCCATCAAGAGCAACCCTGCACAACACACCATCGCTGTTAATCCTTTCATACGCTTGCTCCTTCCTTGTGATTGATTCGCCTGTTGTTTCGAAGGCCGAAAAATCGCCCTTGTTCTTGCTTTCATCGTCCCATGCTTGGAGTGGATTTGTCAAGCACAACAAAAAAACCGCAAAGCGCCCACTGCTTTACGGTTTAGTCGGATTTTACAAAGAGATTATCTCGCGGGTGTCCCCGCCATTTAGTAGAGGAAGTAGATTGTCTTACGACGTCTGTTGTAGAGGAGTTGAGGTGTTTCCTGTCAACAATTGGATTTGTTTGTGCAGCTACCTTTGCCCGTTAGTAGCTGCTGTCATCGTTGCTCCCAAAAAGCCCTGCGCTGCTTTTTTTGAGCATTCATCTGTTAAGGGGGTGTATCAAGTGACGCCTTACGATCCGCGTCACCTATTTTGGAGAAAGCAACCTCAGTCACTTTGCTCCGGTGTTTGAAAAATCAATCAAAAAAAGTGAGGTTTACGCACGTGCGATTGCAACGCCAAGAGCAATCGCCGCTTGTTCTTCGTCAGAACCGGATTCCGGGGCGTCCAAAATTGCCAAGCCATCGGATACGAGGTTCGCACCCAAACGAACGGCATCCTGTGCCCAATCGTCCATATATTCGCCACTGTTCCAATTATAGGAACCGAACAGAACCACGTTCTTTCCTTTGAGATCGCCGGAAATTTGGTCCCACATTGGTTGGAAATCTTCTGTTTCCAACTGTTCGCTACCCATGGCAGGGCACCCAAACGCAAAGTTGGTATAGTCCGCCATCTTGCTTGGTTCAAAATCCCATGGCATGTACACATCGGCTTGTGCGCCGGCTTGTTCAACGCCCTTCTTGACCAAGTTCATAATGGCTTCGGTATGACCGGTGCCACTCCAATAAACAATTGCGACTTTCATTGAGTCACTCCTTTCCTATTTAGATTGCTAGGGCCAGCGCTTCCAATGGCTGCCCTTCCCTGTAACGGGACATACATACCGCATGACTTTCGTCGAAGGCACGGAAGCATTTGTCTGCTTGTTCCTCGTCATGGAATACACACCAGTAGCCTTGACGCTTTGCGCATCGGGAACCAAATTGCACAAAGTCCTTCACGTCAGCAAGCGGATACGACAGAAAGAGACCGATTTCGTGTGGAAAGCCATCGTAATGATACAATCGCTTAGCAAGCTGTGTTAGGGCAGACTGCACATCGAACTCGTTATAGCCAAGGGGTGCTAAATACGCCTGTGTTTGTGCATCCTGCAAATCGCGTGCCAAGGCATCAATGCGATAGACATACGCGAGCGGCATCTTTCCTTTGCTGAAAAAGAGTCGGATGTCAATGCCGAAACGCTGCAATCGTTCACGTGCTGCTACTACCTCGTGGCAGAGGGTGTCATACTCCATATCACAGGTATTGAACAGCCCACCGGTTTTTATGCCTGTTAATACCGGTGCACAAAAGCGAACAATCCTTTCGTCTAACATCAACGTCACTCCTTTTCGATGGTTGTTTGAATTAGCTATCGCTAACTCATGCTTTTATTATAGCATGGCTTTTGTTTCTGTCAACACCAAAGTTAGCAAAAACTAACTTTTTTATTTTTGCCTACGTCCACACAAAAAGACCGCCCCAAGGACGGTCTGTCATCGCTATTCATTATCATGAACTTTCTTATAAGCAAACACAAAGAGCAAGGCGGCAAGAACGCCGGAGGCGCCGAAGGCTGTGTGAATCCCGCTGAGGGAAACATCAATATAGGCGCCCTTCATGGTGGTCTGCACGACCATGTACACGGAAACGAAAATAGCGGTCCCTACAGAACCGGCAATCTGACGCATGGTGTTTAATACGGCATTGGCGTGTGGCACGCTTTCGCCGGTAAAGTCGGTCATGCACCAGTTTGTGATTGGCATGATGGTGATGTTAACGCCCAGCATGCGAAGCGAGTAAGCAATAACCAAAAACCACACCGGAGAATTCACGTCAAAGAAGACATAGAAGAAGCTCCCGATGGTAATCAAGAAAATGCCGCTCAGCATCAGGAAGCGTCCGCCGTTTTTGTCGTAGAAGTTCCCAATAACCGGCTGTAAAATCGCCGCCAGGATAGTAACCGGCAACATAATCAGTGCAGCCTGAAAGGCGCTAAAGCCGTGGATGTCCTGCAAGTAGATTGGGGTGAGCACGCCCCCAAAGAGCAAAGCGGCGTTTACCACCATTGAGAGCACCAAACCGGTGGCAAAGCGTCTGTTTTTCATGCAGTCAAAGCGCAGGAGTGGGGATTCAATTTGGCCTTGGCGTTTCACGAAAAGATACACCACCACTGCACCTACAACCAACGGAACGTACACATGCGCAGAGGTCCAGCCAAAGCTCCCTACGGCACTAAAGCCGTAAAGCAAGCCACCGAAGCCGACAGTGGACATCAGCACGGATTTTTTGTCCAATGGGATGCGTGTGGTTTCGCCACCCTTTGGCATGATAAACAGGCAAACGATAATATCAATAAAAATAAGCGGTGCAAATACCAAGAACACGGCGTTCCAACCGTAAAGGTCAACAATCAAGCCGCCGGCGGAAGGCGCAATCGCCGGTGCGATACTAAATACCAGCCCAACCAGCCCCATGGCTTTCCCACGTTGACTGATTGGCACCACCATGAGCACTGTTGCCGAAAGCAACGGCATCAAAATCCCAAAGCCCAAGGCTTGCAGCACACGCGCCAGCAAAAGCATTGCGAAGCTATGCGAAAAGCCGGCACACAGGGAACCTACGCCAAAAATAAGCATCGCCAATAGGTACAAATCACGGGTTGTGAAGCGTGCCATCAAATAAGCGGTGCATGGAATCATAATCCCGTTAATGAGGAGAAAGATGGTGGTCAGCCATTGACCGCTTGCTGCATCAATCTGAAGATCCGCCATAATACTCGGCAATGCCGGGCCCAGAATCATTTGGTTCATACTACCCAAAAATGCCCCGATGACCATAAGAATGATCATGTTTAAATTTCGCTTGGAAATATGCATTTTTTCAGACATAAAATCAACCTCCTCTAATCCATTACTCTTTTATAAATGATCTAGTGCAATGAAATATTATACCATAATACTCGCCTATAAAAAAGAAGTTAGACCTCTAAAATATATTGTTGGCGCGCGACTTTGCCTTCAAATTTTTTTGTGACGTACAAAAAAGCTGCCACCATCGTGACAGCTCTGTATCGTCACCCATTGGCCGAGGCGCGGCGCGGGGTTTCGTGGGTATGGTTAATAAGTAAACGGTCGCCGACACGCAAAACGGTGTTGCCGTCCGGAATAATGTAATCGTGACCGCGCTGAATGAGGATAATCAACGAATTGGAGCGGCATGGGAAGTCTGCCAAGGTCATGTTTGGTTCTAAATCCTCCCTTTCGATGACTCTTTCCACCAAATGAATGTTTGGAATATCTCCTTCTTCAAGGGCACAGAGAATGAGCACGTCACCGGCTTCAAGCACGGTATTGCCCTTTGGCACCATGCGATAGCCGTTGTGAATCATATGCACCAAAATAGAGCCCGGTGGCAGGATAATGTCCATAACACGCTTGCCACACCATATGTGTCCTTCCTCCACCTTGAAGCGAATAAAGTTAATCGGTGTTTCGTCCACATAGTCGGTGAAGGTTTTGAGGACGTTGCCACCCTCTTCAATCATATCGAGGCGTTTGGCAACAAAAGGCAAAAGCGAGCCTTGAATGGCAATCGAAAAGAGCACCACGCCGAAAACGATGTGGAACAAATCATTTTCCATAGCCACCGGCGCCAGTACCGCCATAATCGCAAACACGACCGAAGCGGCCCCACGCAAGCCGGCGAAGGAAACCAAATGTCGGCGCATGCCACTGCCGCCAAAGGGCAGCATCAAAAGATGCACCGTCAGCGGACGTGCCACCAAGGTGAGGAAGAGTGCAATCAATATCGCTGTTGTGCACACGTCCATAATGCGTGATGGGAAGGACAAGAGCCCCAAGAGGAAGAACAGCGCCACCTGCATGATGCCCGTCACGCCGTCAAAAAATGCCACCAAGCTTGGACGCATTTCAAGCTCACTGTTACCAAGCAATATCCCTACAATATACACGCTGAGGAAGCCGTTACCGCCAATGGCTTGAGGAATCCCATAGCCAAAGAGTGCCACTGCCACGATAAAAATGGTTACGGTTTCCACCGAATCGCTGGTATGGCGATTCATGAGGGCGCGCACGATAAAGCCAAGACCAAAGCCGCATGCCAAGCCCAACAGCAGCTGCTGTACCAGCATCAGCCCCACACCACCGGCGCTGATACTGCCTTGCATGGCAGTTAACAGCACCACTGTCAGCATATAGGCAAAGGGGTCATTGGAGCCGCTTTCCACTTCAAGGAGGGAGGCGGTATTTTCTTTTAATGCCAGATTGCGCGAACGCAAAATCGAGAACACCGATGCGGCGTCGGTGGAGCTAAGGAGCGCCCCACAAAGCAAGCCTTCAATCATTGGCATGCCCAGTGCCCAATGGCAAAACGCCCCCACCAGCAGGGCTGTTGCAATGGTGCCCACGCTTGAGAGCATGATTGATACGGCCGCGACCGGTTTTGCAACCTTCCAATTGGTCCCAAAACCGCCGTAAAACATAATGAATACCAGTGCTATCGTACTGATTTGCTCGGCAAAGGCATAGTCATCAAAGGGTATCTTCAAAATCCCGTCACTGCCAAAAAGCATGCCCAAGAAAATGAATGCCAAAAGAGCGGGAATCCCCACACGATTGCTCATGCCCTTAAACAGCGTGCAACCAACAAGCACAATACCTGAGAATAAACAAAAGGTCGTCAATGAAATGGCCATAGGGTGTCCTCCTTGTTGTCGTTTGTAACTCATAAGTTTATCATACCTTTTAATTTGGTAACAGACCCCGCGCACATCTTTTACAAAATCAAAAAAAGCCCCGAATCGCTTCGAGGCTTTCAGCATTTATTCGCTTCTTAGTGCATTGACAGGGTCCTTGTGCGCGGCTTTTTTAGCCGGGAGCAGTCCACCGATCATGGTGATGACCACACTCAGTGCAACGAGAATCCCACCGGCCATCCACGGCAGCTGTACCTGCACGTTGGACGCGTTTTCCAGCAAAGCATGCAGGATGCCATTGATTGGGACACACAATAGCATGCTCACGCCAACCCCCAAAAGACCGGAGAACAGCCCAATAATCAGGGTTTCGGCGTTAAAGACTTGGGAGATATTGCGCTTGGAGGCGCCAATCGCGCGCAAAATCCCAATTTCCTTGGTGCGCTCCATCACAGAGATGTGGGTGATAATGCCAATCATGATGCAGCTAACCACTAAGGAAACAGCCACAAAGGCAATCAGCACATAGGTTACCACATGAACCATCGAGGTCAACGAAGCGGTGAGCATGGCCACAAAATCGGTGTAGGTAATCTTACCGTCTTCACCGGCACGTTCGTTGTAATCGTCAATGCAAGCACTCACGGCTTCCTTGTCTTCGAAGGTGTCGGTGTAAATGCTGATGGCATACGGTGCATCCAAGCTCACCTTGCCAAAGTCGGCGAGATTGTCATCCACGGTGGTATCGCCCATGGTCTTGTCGTAAAATTTCACCAGTGCAGTTTCATCCGGTGTGCTTTCGAGCCATTCGTCCAAGGCTTGTGCCATGCTTGTTTCGTCACCTGCCATTTGCATCATTTCACCGGCGCCTTCATTGCCGTCCTCGGCGGCAGCCATCATCATCGTGGTGAACAGGTTCGCTTTTTCGGTCACGCCCATGGCACGAATGTAGGTCTTGGCATTTTCTGCTTTTTCCGCATCGGTGGACACTTCAAATGGCACGCCGTTTAACACGTTGATAGCCGGTGTCGCTTCTTGAGCAGTGACCACCGGGCTGTTATCGGTGTAGGCAATGATTTCTTTTGTTAAATCAGCGGTATAGCCTACTGTTCCTTGAATCGGACGGTTTTCGGCGCCGTTTTTCGGACGGATAATCCCCACTACGTTCAAGTCCATGCCACTGTTATAGAGGGTTTCCTGATAAGCCGCATCATCGTGCATATCCGCAAAGGTGCCGTCCTCCTGGGCAACATAATAATCGCAAGCCGGAACGAGCTTAAAAGTTTTTCCACAGAGGCTTTGGTAATCGTAGGTGATTCTTTTCGGCTTCTTGTTGGCTTCAAGAGCATCGAAAATGGCATCATAATCGTCTTCGCTGATGAGCCCCAGCTGATAGAGCACGTTGCTTTGAATGCCGTTCTTTTCGTCGAGCACCAGCACCACCTCGTTGGCAGCCTTTGGCCATGTGCCATAAACCACATCGTAGCTGTCGGTTACCACCTTGCTAATGCCCGTGCCATCGGTTGATGGCAGTATTTCCTTGAAGTTTTCCGCGCCCACCTGCGAGCCTGTCATCATCGGATTCATATTCATGCGCACTTCGGCATTTTTGGTATTTTTCACATTTTCCTTCATGTCATCCATAGATGTTTTGGTTTCACGGGCTGTGTTTATAATCTTGCCTTCGGTGTCGATGGTGAGGACATCGAAGTTCACATCATAGGTGTACACCACGCCGTTTTTGCCAAGGTAGGGGTGGATGTCGCTGTTCTTGTCATCCAGATAACGCTTAAAGGCGGTCAGGTCGTTTTCGGTAATGCTCGCATTCATGTTATTTTCCATTTCCAACATGCCGTTTTCTGCATACACCTTGTTGCGCTTTTCGTCAATCTCCGCCGCCTGCTGTGCCATCAGCCCTGCAC
>ERZ1034901.2241-NODE-2241-length-12515-cov-16.246629_pt1 | contig 12515 bp, 10 predicted proteins | sample MGYA00520628_ERZ1034901 | MGnify/ENA primary metagenome ERZ1034901 (study PRJEB33766, sample SAMN09781783) | gut metagenome | biome: gut microbiome | host: Homo sapiens | place: Madagascar | study: EMG produced TPA metagenomics assembly of the PRJNA485056 data... | reverse complement strand
ACAACATCGAGAACCTGCTGGCTGCTGCCGCTGCCGTGTGGGGCGAGGTGCCCGTGGAAGCCATCCAGAAGGTGGGCAGCACCTTCACCGGCGTGGAGCACCGCATCGAGCCGGTGCGCACGCTGGACGGTGTGCTGTACTACAACGACTCCATCGGCACCAGCCCGACGCGTACCATCGCCGGTCTGCGCAGTTTCAACCAGAAGGTCATCCTCATCGCGGGCGGCTACGACAAGCACATCCCCTATGAGCCCCTCGCACCGGAAGTGGTGGCTCATGTGAAGAACCTCGTGCTGATGGGCGCTACCGGCCCCCGCATTGAAAAGGCTGTGCGTGAGGACCCCGGTTTCAACGAAGCCGAACTGCCCATCCAGCACGCTGACAACATGCAGCATGCCGTGGAGCTGGCCCGCGCCTGCGCAAAACCCGGCGACATCATCATCCTGTCCCCGGCCAGCGCGTCCTTTGACCTGTACCCCAACTTTGAGGTGCGCGGCCGCGAGTTCAAGAAGATCGTCAACGAGCTGAAGTGATCGCGCAGGTCAACACGAAAGAACGCTGTGCCCGCTTTGCAAACGCCTGCCGGGGCAAACCGGTGCTGGGGGCAACGCTGCCGCTGGACCTCGCGCTGTTCGGCAAAAGCCAGCCCTGGCGGTTCTACGCCGGGCCCACGCTGGCGCTGGAACTGAGCGGCAGTATGGCATGGCTTGCCGGGCACGCAAACCCCGAAGAACTGGCCAGCTTTCTGGCCTTCTGCGGGTGCGAGAACGCCATTTTAGACGAAGCGGAATGCCTGCCGCCTGTCGGCTGGCACAAAGCCGAGACGCTGACGGTGTTCGGCCTGGCCACCGGCAAGACGCTGCCGCTGCCCGCCGCAGAGGAAGCCCGCTGGGCGCAGCTGACCCTTGACCGGGAGCCACCTGCCATGGCGGTGGCCCGGGCGCTCTACCCGGAGGACACCGCAAAGCAGGAGGATTTTTACTCCGAACTGTGCTCAAAGCGCACCCGCGGCAAAGCCCTTGTATGGGCACTGCAGCAGGGGAGTGAAATGGTCTGCACCGTGGGGGCCTATGCCCTCGCCAATGGGCAGGCCTACATGGCCTGCGGGCAGACGGCAGAAGCTCTGCGGGGCAAAGGCATCGGCGGGAGGCTCATTGCGCAGATGGCAAACGAGCTTGCCGCAGAAGGATACCGCCCGGTTTTTCTCTGCAGCCCGGAGCGGGTGCACTTTTATACTCGGCTGGGATTTGCAAAGCTGGGGGAGTATGCAAAATATAACAATTAAGGAACCACTATAATGTCAATTCTGAACCACTTTTTCGATTATAAACCCGAAGTTCTGGCGCTGGACGAAAAGGCCATGGAACTGTGCCAGCCCTACTTCCGCCATATGGAGGAGATCCGCGATTTTAACCAGCTCAAAATGCTGAAAGCTTTCGCGGACACCCAGATGTCCTCCACCGATATGCTGGGCACCACCGGCTACGGCCTGTGGGATACCGGCCGCGCAAAACTCGAGCAGATCTTTGCCGAGGTGATGGGCGCGGAAGACGCCCTCGTGCGCAGCCAGTTCCAGAGCGGCACCCACACGCTGGCCGTGGCCCTGTTCGGTCTGCTGCGGGCAGGGGATACCCTGCTGGCCGCCACCGGCCGCCCCTACGATACGCTGGAAGGCGTCATCGGTCTGGACGGCAAGGGCAAGGGCACCGGCACCCTGATGGATTACGGCGTGAAGTATGACGAAGCACCCCTCAAGGCCGACTTCACCCCGGATTACGACCTCATTGCCAAAAAGGCACCCGGGGCCAAGGTGTGCCACATCCAGCGCAGCCGCGGCTACCTGCAGCGCAATGCCTTTGATCTGGACACCATCAAAAAAATCGCCGACACCGCCCGCGCCGCAAACCCGGAGATTATCATCTTCGTGGACAACTGCTATGGCGAGTTCACCCAGACCAAAGAGCCCTGCCAGGTGGGTGCGGATATCGCAGTGGGCAGTCTCATCAAGAACCCCGGCGGCGGCATTGCCCCCACCGGCGGCTACATCGTGGGCCGCAAGGACCTTGTGGAGCTGTGCGCCTACCGCCTGAATGCTCCGGGTTTGGGCAAGGAGCTTGGCTGCACGCTGGAAACGCCCCGCGACATGTATCTGGGCTTCTACTATGCCCCCGGCGTGGTGTGTGAGGCCATCAAGACCGCTATCTACGCCCAGTGCATGCTGGAACTGCTGGGCAAGAACCCGGTGCCGCGCTACTGCGACGACCACAACGACATCGTGACCTGCTTTGACGCCGGCACCGCCGATGCCCTCATCGGCTTCTGTCAGGGCATTCAGGCGGCCAGCCCGGTGGACAGCTATGCCGCCCCGGAACCTTCCCCGGAGCCGGGCTACACCGATGAAGTGGTCATGGCAAGCGGCAGCTTTACGCAGGGCAGCACCATCGAGCTTTCCTGTGACGGCCCGCTGCGTGAGCCCTACACCTGCTACCTGCAGGGCGGCCTGAACTTCGCCGCCAGCCGTGCAGGCGTGCTGCTGGCCATCCAGAAAGCGTATTTTAAGGATTGAGTCAAGCCGATCAGCTCTCCCCGGTGCGGGAGGGCTTTTTGCGTAAAACAGTAGAAAAGGGGAAAGTATATGCCTGTTTTAAGTGACCGTGTGGGTACGTTTACAGATTCCGTCATCCGCCGCATGACCCGCATCAATAACCAGTACGATTCCATCAACCTTTCGCAGGGTTTTCCGGACTTTGACCCGCCGCAGCAGCTGCTGGATGCGCTGGCAAAGACCGCCTACAACGGCCCGCACCAGTATGCCGTGACCTTTGGCGCGCAGAACTTCCGTGAGGCACTGGCGAAAAAGACCAGCCCTGCCCTGCACCACGAGGTGGATCCCAACACCGAGGTCTGCGTGACCTGCGGCGGCACCGAAGCCATGATGGCAGCCATGATGACCATCTGCAACCCCGGCGACAAGGTGATGATCTTCTCGCCGTTTTACGAGAACTATGGGGCCGACGCCATTCTTTCCGGGGCAGAGCCCATTTATATCCCGCTGGTTCCGCCGACTTATGAGTTTGATATTTCCCTTATCGAGAAAGGCTTTGCCGAGGGTGCCAAGGCACTGATCCTGTGCAACCCCTCCAACCCCTGCGGTAAGGTGTTCCGCCGGGATGAACTGGAAGCCATTGCGGCCCTTGCTATTAAGTATGATGCCTTTGTGGTGACCGATGAAGTGTATGAGCACATCATCTATGCGCCCGCTGAGCACATCTGCATGGCCAGCCTGCCCGGTATGTTCGAGCACACCATCACCTGCAATTCGTTGTCCAAGACCTACTCTATCACCGGCTGGCGTCTGGGCTACCTCATCGGACCCGCCGAGGTCATCGAGGGTGCCCGCAAGGTGCACGACTTCCTCACTGTGGGTGCTGCCGCACCCCTGCAGGAGGCTGCTGTGGCCGGGCTGCAGCTGCCGGAAAACTACTATAAGGAGCTGCAGGCCCTTTACACCGCAAAGCGCGACCATTTCCTGGCCGGGCTGGACCGGGTAGGGCTGAAGCACAATATCCCGCAGGGTACCTATTTCGTGATGATCGACATCTCGGACTTCCTGGCTCTGCCGCAGTTCAAGGGCTGGACCGACCTCGAGTTCTGCGAGTGGATGATCAAAGAGATCGGCGTAGCTGCCGTGCCGGGTTCCAGCTTCTTCCGGGAGCCGGTGAACCATCTCATCCGCATGCACTTTGCCCGCGGCACCGACGTGCTGGACGAAGCCATCCACCGGCTGGAAAAGCTGGCAGACCTGCTGAAATAAAAGTGGGCTCGCCCTCTCCGTCATTGCTTACGCAATGCCACCTCTCCCAGAGGGAGAGGCAAGAACGTAACGGTTAGGCTTTTGGCTTTTCCCGTAGGAGAGCCGTCGAGCAAAAGCGAGACTGAGAGGGCGAGGACGCTTACAATAAAACATTGTAACAACACAACAGCGCCGCAGGAGATTCTTGTCTCCTGCGGCGCTGTTTCTTTCCCTTACTTCTCTATACACAAAACTCAGGCCGTTACGCGGCGGGGCATGGCTGCGGGCATCGGCTCCACGAGAGCCGGATGCATCCCTTCGCGGTAATCCAGGTCGCCCTGATCCATGCCGCGCAGCAGGACCTCGGCAGTTGCAATGTTGGTGGCGATGGGCACGCTGTGCATGTCGCACAGGCGGAGCAGGTTCTGCTCGGTGATGCTGGCAGCGTCTGCCTTCAGCGGGTCGCGGAAGAACAGCACCAGGTCCACTTCGTCGCAGGCAACGCGGGAGGTGATCTGCTGTACGCCGCCCAGTTTGCCGGAGAGATAGCAGTGCACGGGCAGGCCGGTCGCCTGTGCCAGCATCCGTCCGGTGGTGCCGGTGGCAATGACAGTATTTCTGGACAAAATGGCGCTGTAAGCAGTGCAGAACTGCAGCGCAAGCTCTTTGCGGGAATCGTGTGCAAGAATGGCGATGGTCATAATGCTCTCTCCTTTGTTCTCAGTATAGTGTTGTGGAAGGCGAACAAATTTCAAGCGGAACATGAAATGCTGTGAAATCGTTATCAAAATTTCCAATATAGTTTTACCGCAACGAAATGGGGGTTGTCAAGAGCTTTTTTATACTTTTTACCAGACAAAACCGAGAAAGTAGGACTATTATTTTGTCGGAACTGTAGAAAAGTTGGATACATTCATCCATCCCAATGAGCGATTTGAAACGGGAAATTGAAAACAAAATTCACTTTTTGTGCTTGAGGAAAGAACAATCCATGCATTTTAAACAAAAATACAGGCCGGCGAAAATTACACCGGCCTGTTTCGGAAAAAGCTTTTCAGTTTCGTTTGCAGCGCATGAAGAATATGGACGAAACGCTCACTCCCGATTTTCGCACTGGGATGGTGTGCTTTGGGCCTTTAACGGGTCTGGCCGTCACCGTGGATGACGTACTTGTAGCTGCACAGTTCTTCCAGCCCCATGGGGCCCCGAGCATGCAGCTTCTGGGTGGAGATGCCCATTTCGCAGCCCAGGCCGAACTCGCCGCCATCGGTGAAACGGGTGGAGCAGTTGACATAGACGGCGGCGCTGTCCACAGCCGCCGTGAACAGATCGGCGTGGGCAGGCGTCCGGGTCAGGATGGCTTCGCTGTGACCGGTGGAGTGCTCGGCGATGTGGCCGATGGCATCTTCTACACTGTCCACCACCTTGATGGCCAGGATGTAATCCAGAAACTCGGTGTCGAAGTCCTTTGGCCCGGCCGGGGTGCCCGGGATGAGGGCCGCAGCGCGCGCATCCAGCCGCAGTTCCACCGGGTGCAGGCCCCGGGCCGCGCGGTCCGGGCCGAGACGCTGCGCGAGACGCGGCAAAAACTCCGCCGCGATGGCAGAATGCACCAGACACACTTCCTCGGCGTTGCACACACTGGGGCGGCTGGCCTTGGCGTTCTCAATGATGTCCAGAGCCTTATCCAGATCGGCGGTATCGTCCACGTACACATGGCAGATGCCGGTGCCGGTCTGGATGCAGGGGACCTTGGCGTTCTCCACGCAGGCGCGGATGAGCCCGGCACCGCCGCGGGGGATCAGCAGGTCCACATAGCCCACAGCGGTCATCAAGGCGTTGGCCGAAGCGTGGGTGGTGTCCTCGATCAGGCACACCGCCGTTTCGGGCAGACCGGCCTTGCGCAGGCCCTGCCGCAGAGCGGTGACGATGGCGTGGGCACTGCGCCAGGCTTCCTTGCCGCAGCGCAGGATGCAGGCGTTGCCGCTCTTGATGGCGAGGGCTGCGGCGTCGCTGGTCACGTTGGGGCGGCTCTCGTAGATGATGGCGATCACGCCCATGGGCACGGCGGTCTTTTCGATGACCAGGCCGTTGGGCCGCTCCACCCGGCGCAGCACCTTACCCACCGGGTCGGGCAGGGCAGCCACGGCGCGGATGCCATCGGCCATGGCCTCGATGCGCTGTTTGGTCAGGGCCAGCCGATCCAGCATCACATCGCTGATGTGTCCTTTGGCGGCAGCCATATCCTCGGCGTTGGCGGCGAGGATGGCGGCCTGGTTCTGTGCCTTGCACAAAGCGTCTGCCATGCCCAGCAGGGCAGTGTTGCGGGTGGCGTTGGAAGCAAGTGCCAGCGCGCCTTTGGCGCTGCGTGCGGCTTCCAGAATTTGCGGTGTGGTCATATTCAGTCCTCCTTATGGCCTGCAAAGCGGGTGCCTGCGGGCTTGCCTGCAGCGATGTCGTACAAAAGCTCCGGGTGTGCGCCGTTGGCAATGACCATGTCTGCGCCGCTGCCGGTCACCATGCGGGCGGCACGCAGTTTGGTGGCCATGCCGCCGGTGCCGAGGGCCGAACCGGCCCCATCGGCCAGCGCCATCACCTCAGGGGTGATCTCCTCCACCAGTGGGATGAGCTTTGCATCCGGGTGGGTGTGAGGATTGGCCGTGTACAGGCCGTCGATGTCGCTCAGCAGCACCAAAAGGTCTGCCTTGGCGCAGCAGGCCACGATGGCGGCCAGCGTGTCGTTGTCGCCGATGGAGGTGATCTCGTCGGTGGCAACGGTGTCGTTCTCATTGATGATGGGCAGGGCACCCAGCTCCAGCAGGCGGGAAAGGGTGTTCTGGAAGTTCACGCGCCGCTCGGTGTGCTCCACGTCCACGCCGGTGAGCAAGATCTGCGCCACAGTGTGGTTGTAGGCGTTGAACAGCCGGTCGTAGGTGTACATCAGCTCACACTGACCCACAGCGGCACAGGCCTGCTTGGTGGTGGTGTCCTTGGGGCGGGCAGGCAGCGACAGCTTGCCCACGCCCATGCCGATGGCACCGGAGGACACCAGAATGACCTCGTGGCCCTCGTTTTTCAGGTCGCTGAGCACTTTGACCAGCTGTTCGGTGTGGCGGATGTTCAGCCGCCCGGTGGCGTATGCCAGGGTAGAAGTGCCTACTTTCACAACGATGCGCATGTTTCCGTTAACCCTTTCCCATTTCCTTTGTTTTGTTGTACGATGCGATCACCGCATCCATCACCGCGCCCCGCAGGCCGTGTTCTTCCAGCACGCGGACGCCCTGAATGGTGCTGCCGCCGGGGCTGCACACGGCGTCCTTGAGCTCGCCGGGGTGTTTGCCGCTTTCCAGCACCAGCTTTGCGCTGCCCAGCACCATTTGGGCGGCATACTCCTGCGCCTTGGCGCGGGGCAGGCCGCAGGCCACGCCGCCGTCGGCCAGCGCTTCAATGAACTGGTACACCCAGGCCGGGCCGCAGCCGGAAACGCAGCTGGCCGCGTCGATGAGGCTTTCCGGCACAGCGTCCAGACGGCCTGCCGGGGCCATGATCTTCAAAAATTCCTGTTCTTCCTCGGCGGTGACGTTGGCGGAGCAATACTGGATCATGCCTTCGCCCACCGAAGCCGGGGTGTTGGGCATGATGCGGATGACCGGGAAATCCTCACCGGCCATCTCCTGGATGCGGGCGATGGAAAGGCCCGCCGCCATGCTGCACAGCACGAAGCGTTTGGGGCGCTCGTCCAGCGTGAACTTGAGCGGCTGGAGCAGCGCTTCCATCATCTGGGGTTTCACGGCCAGAAAGATCAGGTCACAGTCCCCGGCCACTTCGGCGTTGGTGGCTGTTTTGCAGCCCAGCTCTTTGGCAAGGGCCTGCGCCTTGGCCGCGGTGCGGTTTGCCAGAAAGACCTTCTTCGGGTCAACTGCCTTGCACACGGCGCGGGCGATGGCACCGCCCATGTTGCCGCAGCCCAGAAAACCAATGGTATCCATCATAAATCATACCCTCCCTTATGGCAGGCATTTCACGTCTGCTTGCTCCCATTCTAAGCGCATGAACGGGTAAAATCAAGGCCCTTTGCCGCTTTTTTGCTCAGGCTCGTGGAATTGACGATTCCGGGGCCGGAAGGCGGGGCTTTATTTGGATGAAGTGCCCTTTGAACCGCCTTGAAACGTTATTATGACCATACCGATGCCGTATGGCAAACCACACGAAGGAACCCGACGTTTTGCGATGCAGAGTAGAAAATCTTACAAAGAATTCAAAAAACAGCCCAAAAGGACACTTGAAATACTGTGCACTTTTGCGGTAAAATAAGGCATGGATAATCTTCTCACGGGATTCAACCGCACACGGCAGAGGGGAGCCTTTGCCGGGAAAGGATGGTTTTTGTGTCACAGACAACCAAACGGGCACTGGAGGCATCGCTGAAAAAGTTGCTGCTGGAAAAGCCCCTGAATAAGATCACGATCAATGATATCACCGAGGACTGCGGCGTGAACCGCATGACCTTCTACTACCATTTCAAGGATATCTACGACCTGGTGGACTGGATCCTCGTGGAGGATGCCGCGAAGGCGCTGGAAGGCCGCCAGAGCTTTGAGACCTGGACGGAAGCTTTTCTGGACATTTTGCACCAGATCCAGGAGAACAAGGTGCTGGTGCTGAACGTATACCGCTCAGTGGGGCGGGAGCAGGTGGAACAGTACCTTTATAAAATGTTGGACCCGATGCTGAAGGACTTTGCCGACCGCGAGTGCCGCGATATCACCGTGCAGGACGATGACAAGCAGTTCGTGGTGGATTTCTACAAATACGCGCTGGTGGGCGTGGTGCTGGAATGGGTGCGCCGGGACATGAAGACCGACCCGGCGGTGATCGTGGAACGTATGGGGCGGATGCTGCAGGGCGATATGCGCCGGGCGCTGTGCCGTCTGGCCAGCAACAAAATACACATGGTGCAGGAGAACTGAACGAAGGCCTGCGCGGCAAAATTTTATCATAATCTGCGCCGTGATGGGTTTTCCATCACGGTGCTTTTTCTGTTTATGGCAGGTTTGCCTTAAAAATGGTATGATGTCAGCAATAAAAAAGGATTTCCGAACATATCGATTGGAGGAAAAGGATAATGAATACTTCGATTGAGAATCTGACACATAAAATGCAGCGCGCCGCCGTCGGCAAGATGGTGGACGTGGTGCTTTCTCATGTCGATAAAGATCGTCAGAAGACCATGGGTCAGCTGGTGGACGTGGCAAAGCAGTTCTACGGCGGGGCATTCAGCGATGAGACCTACGAGCACGCAAAGCAGACCCTGACCGACCCGGACAGCAAGTGGTCCAAACTGATCAACTGCGTGCTGGACCAGACCGACCCCAACGTGGCCCGCACCATGGCGCTGAACCTGGGCTACGAGGCTTTCTTCCGCGGCACCAAGATGATCCGCGAGAACCGCGTCAAGTACCAGTGCAACATCCCCTGGCTGATTTTGTTTGACCCCACCAGCGCCTGCAACATGCACTGCGTGGGCTGCTGGGCCGGTGAGTACGGCCATAAGAACAACCTCAGCTTTGATGATATGGACAAGATCATCACCGAAGGCAAGGAGCTGGGCGTGTATCTGTACATGCTGACCGGCGGCGAGCCGCTGGTGCGCAAGGCCGATATCCTGAAGCTGGCCGAGAAGCACAACGATGTGCAGTTTGCCATCTACACCAACTCCACCCTCATCGACGAGCCCTTCTGTGAAGAAGTGCGGCGTCTGGGCAATATCGCCTTTATGCTGTCCATCGAGGGCACCCCGGAGACCAACGACGCCCGCCGCGGCGACGGCCACTATGCCGCTGTCATGCACGCCATGGACCTGCTCAAGGAGCACGGCATCGTGTTCGGTACCTCCATCTGCTACACCCGCGACAACATCGAGGCAGTCACCAACGACGAGTTCATGCGCTTCCTGTGCGAGAAGGGCGCGCACTTCGGCTTCTACTTCCACTACATGCCGGTGGGCAACGATGCGGCGCCGGAGCTGATGCCCACCCCGGAGCAGCGCCAGTACATGATCAAGCGCATCCGCTACCTGCGCTCCTCTGAGTGTGATATCCCGTTCTACCCCATGGACTTCCAGAACGACGGCGAGTTCGTGGGCGGCTGCATTGCCGGCGGCCGCAACTACTTCCACATCAACTCGGCCGGTGACGCAGAGCCCTGCGTGTTCATCCACTACTCCAATGCCAACATCCACGACCAGAGCATTCTGGAGATCCTGCACAGCCCGCTGTTCATGGCTTACCACAACGGCCAGCCCTTCAACAAGAACCACCTGCGTCCCTGCCCGATGCTGGAGAACCCCGAGCTGCTGCAGAAGATGGTGCACGAGACCGGTGCCCACAGCACCGACCTGCAGTCCCCCGAGACGGTGGAGCATCTGTGCGAGAAGTGCAAGAGCTACGCTGCCAACTGGCAGCCCACCGCCGACGAGATCTGGTCCCACACCAAGATCCGCGAGAGCCGCTACGAGAACTATAAGGATTGGAAGCCCTCGCAGCCCATTGAAAAGTAATCAGCAAGGCATCATATAGACAAGGCAAAGGCCCCGCGCTCGAAAGAGTGCGGGGCCTTTGTGCGCCGCGAACGCGATACACAACAGAAAAGCCCCGCGCCTTTTCGGGCACGGGGCAAGGAAGATGCAGTTACGGCTTCTCAGCGGGAGGTTCCGGGGCAGCGGGTGCTGCGGCCGGAGCATCGTCGTCCGGGTCGCCAAACTTGTCATGATAGGTGCTGAGCAGGTCCAGCTCGTCGTTGCGGCGCAGGCCGTGGATGACCAGCTTTTTGATCACATCGTAGATGACGGCGAACAGCGGCACGCCCACGATCATGCCCACAAAGCCCCACAGGCCGCCGAACAGCAGGATGGCGAACAGTACCCAGAAGCTGGAAAGGCCGGTGGTGTTGCCCAGAATTTTGGGCCCGATGATGTTGCCGTCCAGCTGCTGCAAAACCAGCACGAACAGCACGAACCACAGCGCCTTGATGGGGTTCTGGATGAGGATGAGCAGGGTGGCGGGGATAGCACCGATGAAGGGGCCGAAGAAGGGAATCACGTTGGTCACACCGATGATCACCGACACCAGCAGCGCACTGGGGAACTTGAAGATCAGACAGCCGATATAGCACAGCACGCCGATGATGGCAGAATCCATGATCTTGCCGTTGATGAAGCCGCCGAACATTTTGTCTGCGTACTTCACTTCCTCGGTGATCAGCTGCGCCCAGCGGGGGCGGACGATGCTGTGCAGCACCAGCTTGCCCTGCTGCACGAACCGCTTGCGGCTGGCCAGCATATACACCGCCACGATGATGCCGATGATCAGGTTCTTGGCCACCGTCACTACGTTCAGCACACCAATGGCTGCGCCGCTCACAATGTTCTGCATGGAGGGCAGCAGGGTGTTCTTGATCCATGTGTCCAGATTGGTGGTCATGGTATCGTAGGCGGAGTTCAGCAGGCTCATGATCGTTTCGTTGTTTTCAATAAACTCCACATGGTTTGCCCACTGCACGAACTTTGCAAAGTTGCGCTGCGCAGTGTAGTACAGGGAGGTCACGCTGGTAATGAGCTGCGGCACGATCATCATGACCAGCGCGTAGATCAGCAGCAGACCAAACAGGATGGTGAGTGCTACGGACAGAACATTGATGAGCCCTTTCATCTTTTCCGGGATGAACCGGCGCAGAAAGCCTTCAATGGTGTTGCACACCGGCTTGAGCAGGTATGCGATGACGGCACCGTAGATGAAGGGCATCAGGATGCTTGTCAGCGTCGAGATAGCGTCGCCGAAGCCGTCAAAGCGGTAGATCAGGAAGAAAAAGATGATGCTCAGGGAGATCGCTCCGAACCCGGCCAGCATCGCGTACAGATAGGGTTTGATGTGCGGTTTTTTGTCCATCATGACAAACTCCATTCCTGCCGCGGGAAGCAGGAATCCCCGCGACACTGATTAAACTTTGTTGCTCCTGCGCCAGATATGCATCTTTTCGGCTTCCTTGATCAGGTCCTCACGGAAGTCGGGATGTGCCACATTGATGAGGGCTTCGGCCTTTTCCCAGGTGGTCAGGCCCTTCAGGTTCACGCAGCCGTACTCGGTGCACAGATAGTGGATGTTGGCACGGGTGTCGGTGACGACGCTGCCATTCTCCAGGGTGGGACGGATGCGGCTCTCCAGCTGGCCGGTCTTCTTATTAAAGAAGGTAGAAGACAGGCAGATGAAGCTCTTGCCGCCCTTGGAAAGGTAGGCACCCAGCACGAAGTCCAGCTGGCCGCCTGCACCGGAGATCTGCTTGATGCCGGCAGTCTCGGCGTTCACCTGGCCGAACAGGTCGATGTCCACGGCATTGTTGATGGAGATGAAGTTGTCCAGTGCGGAGATGCTGCGGATATCGTTGGTGTAGTCCACGGGGGCGGACATGCACTCCGGGTTATCGTTCAGATAGTCGTACATCTTCTGGGTGCCGGCACCGAAGGCGTAGACCTGGCGGCCCTTGTCCAGCTGCTTGCGGGCACCGGTGATCTTGCCGGCCTTGGCAATATCCACGAAGGCGTCCACGTACATCTCGGTGTGCACGCCGAGGTCCTTCAGGTCGCTCTGGGCGATCAGGCTGCCGATGGCGTTGGGCATACCGCCGATGCCCAGCTGCAGGCAGGCACCGTTGGGGATCTGCGGAA
>ERZ1034901.2237-NODE-2237-length-12530-cov-6.577475_pt1 | contig 12530 bp, 10 predicted proteins | sample MGYA00520628_ERZ1034901 | MGnify/ENA primary metagenome ERZ1034901 (study PRJEB33766, sample SAMN09781783) | gut metagenome | biome: gut microbiome | host: Homo sapiens | place: Madagascar | study: EMG produced TPA metagenomics assembly of the PRJNA485056 data... | reverse complement strand
GGCAGACCTTGATGTGTACGAATTTTTCAAAAGTCAAGGGACAATCATTGTCAATGACGCTGCCGATTTTACCGGCATGAATGGCTGCTATCTGTATCAAGGGCGGGATGTGAAGCCCAGCAAAAAGAACGACTTGAAAGACCAAATGCTGGTGCTGGCTCCCCATGAGGGCATTGTTCCCTCCGACATCTGGCTGACCTGCCGCAAGAAGCTGATGAACAACATGAAAATCCAGTCTGCCCGAAAAGCTACCCATACATGGCTGGCGGGAAAAATCAAATGCGGGAATTGCGGATATGCGCTTATGAGTATCTTCAATCCCTCCGGCAAGCAATACCTTCGCTGTACGAAACGGCTGGATAACAAGAGTTGTCCGGGGTGCGGGAAAATCATTACTTCGGAACTGGAAGCGGTTGTTTATCAGCAGATGGTAAAGAAACTGGCAAGCTACAAGACGCTGACAGGCAGAAAGAAAGCGGCAAAGGCAAACCCGAAAATTGCAGCACTGCAAGTGGATCTTGCCCATGTGGACAGCGAGATTGAAAAGCTGGTGGACAGTCTAACGGGCGCAAACAATGTCCTGCTCTCCTATGTGAATGTGAAGATAGCGGAACTGGACGGACGCAAGCAGGAACTTCTGGCGAGGATAGCGGAACTAACGGTGGAAGCCATTAGCCCGGAACAGGTCAGCCAGATTTCCGGCTATCTCGACACTTGGGACAATGTATCCTTTGACGACAAGCGGCGGGTGGTGGATTTGATGATTACCACCATAGCCGCCACAAGCGACAGCTTGAATATCACATGGAAAATCTGACGGGTGGAACCCCTCCCGTCAGATACCTACTCTGTGTAGTCCCTTGTAAACTGTACTTTGGTTAAGTTTAAGCAATTCAAAATATGCAATACTTGAGTCTGTAGCTATCGATTTCATAATAGCAACATTTCGGGGCAGCGTATCCGTTTCAACATAATCCATTTGTTCAACAAGGATGAATTTTCTCTTTCCACCGTCTTTGTTAATTTCCATAACGGCATGACCCGTTGTTCCACTGCCGCCAAAGAAGTCAAGAATTATTGCATTTTTATCATCTTTAACAATGGAATTTATACAATCGACAACATTCCAAATTGATTTTGGATATGTAAATTTCGTATCTGGAAGAATGCTTTTCAATAATTGTGTGCCATTAACACTTGCGTCATATCGAGAATCCGTCCAGACAGTTTTATATACACCGAAGTTTTTTCCCAACTCAACATCATAGCCTGTCTTTGTCTTTTTGGCTCGAAGCATTTTCCAGATGCTGTCCACAGTTTGTCGAGCGTATCTCCACTTGCGCTCAATGCCTTTTACATCAATCGGATACACATAGTATTTCCCATCAACAATCTCCGTCTGTTTGGGGTGATAATCATCTGGAGAAACATCTCCAAAACCAACTATTTCCCCATTTTCAATGATAATTGGATAAAAACAATTTTTGGCATCTGTTCTTTCAGACTCGCTTCCCCAGTTTCTCAATGGTGACCATTCAATTTCATCTGCCGCGAGCGTGCGATTGCAAATAGTCTTTTTACCTTTTGGGGTAACAAAAATTGCAAATTCGTGAGTGTAAGAGAAGTTTGTGCCAATAGTACCACGAGGATTGTGAATCACAGTAATGCAATCAACATCATATTCGGGGAATAATTCTTCTATTAAAATTTGAAGTCGGGGCTGTTCATTTTTATCAATAGCTACAACAAGTACACCGTCACTGGTCAGAAAGCGCTTTGCCAACTCCAATCTTGTTTTCATAAAAACAAGCCATGTAGAGCGATTAAAGGTATTGTTGTAACAAAATGTGTTTGCATTGCTTGTCGGATTATATGGCGGGTCAATATAGACACATTTTATTTTCCCTTCATACCTCTTCAGCAAAGAGGATATTGCCAGCAAATTATTTCCTTTAATTATAAGGTTATCTGCATCACTAAAGTTGTTAATCGACGTAACCCCGTCTTTTGTGAACCTTTTGGCGTTTGTAAACACCTTCGGATAAAGAAGTCTGTCAACCTCATCGGGCGCAAGCGTTTCATTATAGAAAATCTCGCTGCGCTTCTGGTCTTCTTTGGTTTGTCCACCCTCAAGGACGCAATCCTTGTACGGAAAAACAAGCTCCACATCGTTCGATGTGGAAATGTAGTCGCCGTTCCCGTTTACCAAACCGATTTTATTCTTATAGCGTGTATAAGAATCTGGGAGGAATTGACGGTTATTGATGACCCATCCGAATCCGACCTTATCAAAAACAGAAATACCCTCAATATCCGTGAAGAAGCGTTCTCTTGTAACTTCGTTGTTATAGAGCAGCTTTAGCAAGGCACTGTCCATCTTCATAGCAGCTTCATAGACAGCGTTGCGGAGCAGTTCACCCTCTGCCGAAAAGAACCTTTCATCTTGTTTCAGTACACTGATAACGGTATCAAAAAAATTAGCCATCGTTACGCCCCTCCGCCGTTTTATCTTCGTCAACATACTCGATAATATCACCGTATGAAATACCGAATGTTGCACAGATTTTATTAAGGATAGTCATAGAAACTTCTTCGCCCTTATTGATTTTTGTCCATGTATTCGGTGAAATGCCGCACTTTTGGCGGCACTGTGCCTTTGTAATATCATGCTCAAGACAATATCGAAAAAGCGGTTTATAGCTAACCATTGGTGACCTCCCTATGAATACAATACACCATATTAAAATTATAACACAAGACTCGCTAAAATTCAACAGTTTTTCGCAAAAAGTTACGAATTTTTCACAATCAAAAAGCCGAATTGATACCCACTCGGTCAATTCGGCTTTTTCATTTAGAGTACAGATAAGAAAATAGTTTTCGGAAAACGGTTTGTCTGGGTCTCGCTACATACCCACTCCCCAATTTGCCGAATCCAGCAAATTCAGTCGGGGCAAGCAGCCCGAAAAATGCTGTCGCACCGAATTTTTGCAAGCAAAACCTCTTTTTTCGTACTGTATTTCGCTCGACCCAGACGGCTACGCCGTTTGGGAATGGTAAAAACATTTTTTCATTCGTAGAATATAAAAAATGCTTTTTCAAAGGAGGTACGCCTATGCGAAAAGCCTACTATGTTCGTCTTTCGCAGGTCAAAGACGAACAAGCCTATTCGCTTTTGCTCAACTGCCGACATTGTACTCACGACCAGCTTCGTGAGTACATCAGCGAGAACCGAGTAAAAAGTTATATGAAAGCAAAATTGATTGAAAAAATATCCCATGTTCCCAGATCAGCAGAGCGCAAAGACTATGGAAAGCATGAGAGAATTTGCAAAATCACACCTGCTAATCAAGACCACCGGTCCCGCCGGTGGCTCAGCTTGCAAAAAAACCTGCTCTGGCCGATTGCCAGAGCAGGTTTTTCTGCAAGTGGAAGCCGGCTCCCAGAGGGGCGGCTTGTTTGTAATCTTTTTGACCGGAAGAATCGCGCAAAAATCAGAATTTTGATACCCGCAGGCGCTTTTCGATGAAGCTCCGCATACGCTTAACGGCTATCTTGCTTTGCCTGTCCTGGAACATGGGATAGACATGGCACATCCCCTTGCCGATCAGAAGTTCTACCGGGATTCCTTTGTTTTGTGCGGCCGCCTGCAGGGCGATGGCGTCATCGTAGAACACCTCCTCGGTGCCCACACACATCCAGATGGGCGGCAGACCCGTAAAGTCCCCATAGATGGGCGAGAGATATGGGGTACGGACATCGTGGTCACCAATGTAGGTGATCTGCATTTCCTCGGTGAAGTCGGCGCCGATGATGCAGTCCCGGTCGACCCGCTCTTTGCGGGAGGGCAAGCTGTCATCCAGAGCCCCCACCGGTGAAAGGGTACATAGCCCGGCGGGCAGTTCCAGCCCGTGGTCCCGCAGGTACAGCGCCAGGGCGAACACCAGGTTGCCGCCGGCTGAGTCGCCGGCAGACACCATATCGCTTCCGCGCACCCCCTGCTGTGTCAGATACCGGTAGGCACTGATGCAGTCCTCCAGCCCAGCCGGGAACGGGTGCTCGGGCGCCAGGCGGTACTCTACGTTGAACACGGCGTAGTTGTCGCTTTTGCAGAAATTCCGGGTCATATTGATGGAGTACTCCGCGCCGCCGCTGTTAAACCCGCCGCCATGGATATAGAACAGCACTTTCCTGCGGTTGGCGCCGGGTTTACAATACCAGTAGCCATAAGACGTTTTCTCTTTCACGGTGTTTTTCGGCAGGGGCAATTTCGTACTGTTTTCCCTGCCTTGGTTTCGTACTGCCTCGTAATCCCGGGGAACATAGTGAATGTTGTTCGGTTTTGATTTTTTCAAAGCGTTCATAATGAGCCAGATCATCAGTCCGGACATAGTGTATTTCTCCTATTTTTCATAACGGATTCCTCTGCTTCAACTGTTCGCCCTGTCAAATGGTGTACGTCTGCGTGCCGCACTCCTGCGTTCGCTCAGTGCCGTCCGGCAGGCGGACGGTGGCCGTGCAGTTTGCGGGGACAGTCACGGTGAACGCGCAGCGCTCTCCGTCGCGCACCCAGCCGCTCTCCACCATGCCGAAAATGCTTTGATAACGCGCTTTTGCATAAGAGAAATGTCCTCCGGGCTGCGGCGTGATGACGAAGTGATTCTCCCCGTCCACGTGGATTCCGCACATCGTGTCAAACACCCAGCGGCACACCGCGCCCTTCGAATAGTGGTTGAGCGAGGCGGGCTTGGTCGTGTTGGGACCCTCCCATTTCTCCCAGATTGTCGTTGCGCCCTGCTTTGGCATACACAGCCAGCCGGGCAGTTCCTCGTTTTCCAGCAGGCGGTAGGCGTACTCCACATCCATCTCCGTCAGCACGTCCAGAATGAAGGGCGTAGAGAGAAAGCCCGTGCCGAGCCGCCATCCGTAGTTGTCCAGCGCCTTCAGAAGGCGTTTTTTGGCATATTCCGTCTGCTGTTTGTTCAGCATCTTCAGATGCAGCGGGCGCACAAGCTTCGCCTGTCGGTCGGTATCCAGCGAGAACTTCGGTACCGTCATCAGGTGCTGATATCCCTCCCGCACTCTGACCGCGACGTCCGCATACCGGGCGGCGGCGTCCGCGCGACCCAGAATGGCGGCGATTTCCTGCATCCTGTCCATCAAAAGCGCGATGTACGCCGTTGTCTCCTCCGGGTGCGGGAAGATGAACTCCGAAATCGCAAAGTCCTTCACGTCCGCCGGCTCCGCCCACTCGCCGTAGGACTGCCCGTAGTTGCTGATCTGCTTGCGGTATCTCCGGCTGATGCCCGTAGGACGTGAGGGGAAGTAGAACTTACCGAGCGTCCCAATCTTGTACTCGGCATAGCGCGCCATCTGCGGGAAGTTTTTCTCCAAAATGACCACATCGTCATACTGCTTGTAGATGTCGTACGGGATGAACACGCCGGCGTCCGACCAACCCGCCGAACCGTCCATCCGTTTCATATAGGAGTCTACGCCACCCTGCGGGGCGATTTGTGTGAAGCACCCCTCTTTGTTCATCGCGTCAATCAGGTCGTTTTCGTATTTCTGCGCCATCGGTGCGTAGGAGAAGAAGAAGCTCGCCGTCGAACAGAAAATCTGTGCGTCGCCGCTCCAGCCGTGGCGCTCGCGGGTCGGGCAGTCGGTGGGCAGGTCAGCGTGATTATTCTTCGTACTCCAGACCGTGTTCTCCACAAATTTGTTCAAAAGCTCGTTCGACGTCTCCACCCAGCCGGTGCGCTCCATCGACGAGTACACCGCAATGGCCGTAAAGTCTGCCGCATCAAACGCTGCGTCCGTCTCCACCAGCACGTACTGGAAACCGAAGATGGCAAAGCGCGTCTTGTACTCGTTTAGGCCGTCCCTGCAGGTAAAGACCACCTGCTGCAAGGGCGTCACGTGTTCCTTCTTCACAATCTGGATGTTCTTCTGCGTGAACTCACCAGCTTCGTCCAGCATCTCGCCGAAACGCAGCGTGACGCGCTGACCCGCCTTGGCTCGCACGCGGAAGGCGACGTACCCCGCGATGTTCTGGTGAAAATCCAGCACCGTCTTGCCCGATGGTGTCGTGAACAATTCGGCGTCGAGACATTCGTGCTCCTCCACCGGGACGTTATTCGATGCCGTGGGCACGCAGCTGTGCGTGGTCTCCTTCGCCTTTCCCGTATACGTCGGCGTGAGGTTTGCGTCGTACACCTCGCCGTCCTTGTTGTCGGCAAAGCGGACGGGTCCGTCGCTGCTCCACTCCCATGTGCCGTCGGTGATGACACAGTGCGCACCACCGTCCGCGTCCGTCCACTCCAGCTGCGCCAGCAGCTTCGTCTGCGTGCCGTACTGATTTCTCAGGCCGTTTGCCCCGCAGCTGCCGCGGTACCAGCCGTCCGCCAGCTGGAAGGTCAGCTCGTTTTCGCCCTGCTGCAAAAGGTTCGTCACGTCGTAGGTCTGGTACTGAATCCGCTTGGGGTAGCTGGTATGCCCCGGCGTCAGCACAGCGGTTCCGATGCGTTTGCCGTTGAGACATCCCTCGTACAGACCGCAGGCGGTGGCATACAGCCGGGCCGAAACAACATTTCCGGTAGAAAACACCTTGCGGAAACAGTCCACCGGGTAGCGCGTCTTCGGGTCGATCTTGTAATCACCGGCAATCCACTTTGCACGCCAGTCGCCCGCCTCCAGCAGCCCCATTTCAAAAAAGGCGCTCGTAGCCTCGCCCTCCGAGCCCGTCTCGTCCCAGAGCCGGACGCTCCACTCGATGCGTTGTCGGCTTTGCAGCCGCTTGCCCCCATACGGGATATGCGTCATCCGGGACGATGCCACCTTCCCCGTGTCCCACACGACCTCCCCTTCGCAGCGTGCCGTGATGCGATACGCCGTCTGCCGCTTCCCGCCCTCGCAGTTCCAGAACAGCCTTGGCTCTATCACATCAATCCCGACGGGATTTTCCAGATATTCGGTCCGTAAATGAATGGCTTTCATATTTTATACCCTCATTTCTGCGTAGAAAACTTCTGCTATGCCTGTATTCTATCAGACAAACCGGACTCGCTATATTAAAAAACGGATTCTTTTAATACTTTCGTGATATTCTATCAAAATTTCTGCTCTGCTTCGCCCGGCGCCTGCCCCAACAGCAGAAAGACCCGGAGACTCTCAAAAAGTCTCCGGGCCTCGCCGGTGAAGCGCTGCACTATCCGATGTTCTCTCTGTATTGACTGGGCGTCATGCCACACTGTTTTTGAAACAGCCGCGTGAAATAGCTCTGGGAGGAATAGTTCAGGTAAGCTGCAATCTGGGACAACGGATACCCCGTGTGCCGAAGAAGGTACTTGGCCTCATTGATTCTTTCCTGGTTGAGATAGTCCCGGATGCTAATGCCCATTTCATCGCGGAAGCGCAGGGACAGGCTGCGAGTGCACAGCCCGCACACGCCGGAAAGCTGTTCCAGGGTGATATCCTCATGCAGATGCACCGAGATATAGGCCAGACATTGCCGGATCAAGCCGGATGCGGCCGGCTTGTGTCGAAGTTCACCTACCCGATCACAATAATCCAGCAGCATCCGGATGCTTAACTCCTTGATGAGGGCGGGTTCCGAAAGGGAATCCATGCGCTGGCAGTACAGGTCGCTCAGGTTCAGCACGGTTTCCTCCGACAGTCCGCCGCGGATGGCCGCCCGGGCTGTCACGGTGGCCAGAGCGATAAAGATATACTTTTCTTGTCGGAGGGCATCGCTGGACATCAGGCCGACGCGACCTGAAACCGGCGTGTTCAGCCGCTGTTCCAGCTGGGCACGGTTGCCATGTTCCACAGCCTCACAAAGACTCATTTCAAAGTCCATGGACAGGTGCGGTTCAGCGGATTCCCGCTGCTCAAAGAGCCGTTCTTCCAGACAGGATGGGTCTTGTACCATAGAGGTATAGACATCCATGAACAGAATGTCCTCTTTTTTAACGGGCGTTTCCAAAAGCAGATCCGCGATCAGGCACAGCTGATTCTTCACCTGCTCCAAGGTCATTAGAGGCACTTGCAGAATCAGGTCGCAGGTGCTCTGCAAATGCTCAGGCCGACCGACAGTCGTCACCATACTCAAAACCTCGTTTCGCGCCCGGCGGATTGGGCTGACGAGTCCAAGAAGCAGAAAGCAGTCCGCATCCAGCTCCATTACGCCCAGAAAGAACCCCGGTTCGATGAAGCTGACCAGTGGGTGCGCAGCGTCTCTCCCCTGCGCCCGGAAATCGTCCAGAACGATGGCGGTGGCAAAGAAATTCACCGCCTCGTACGGGATCTCAGGGAATGACACGATAAGGTTTCCATCCCCATCCAGCAAAGAGAGAGGGACGCGGGTCACACAGTACAGGGATTGCAGCTTTTCAATCCAGGCATTTTTCACGGCGAAACATCTCCTTATTTCAAATAATATCATAAAATTACCATATAAATCAAGTAATTATTATAAGCACAGGGTCTGACGTGCTATGATGTAGACACAAGCCAAGGGGCGCGTCAAAATCAAACAGACAGGAGAGAATCAAAATGAGTAAAAAGCAGCTCGGACTTGACAGCATGGGGATTCAGAAGACCATGCGCTTGGGCGATTATCTGGCCGACAGCGGCGGACAGTTTGCGCTCAACAGCATCAGCGGTCTGATTGGAGCTAAATGAAAAAAGACGGCAAGCTGTACAAGCTGCCGTCTTTTTCGGTTGTGGGCTTTATCGATTCAGATGCCTTTGAAAGAATTCACATTCTTCCCGGTTGCAGCGATTGGCCGCTTCCGAACGGATATCGCAGTGAAACACATGACCCAGCACATGATTCCGATCTCCATAGTAGTGATATTCCGCTTCCGCCCCCAGCTGGTGCAATCGTTCCACTAGGGGGCGAGCCTGTTCAGCGAGGAAGTCTCCTTCTGCCGTCATGACGAAAGCCGGTGGAAACGCATCGGTCACATGGTTCAGCACACTAATCTGCTCAAGCTCCGCCTGCGTCCCTTTGCCGGGAAGATAATCGGCCATCAAGTGGGTGGTTAGATCCTTCTTCCCGCTTTTTTCAATCCGGTAAACACCGCAGTTGAGCGCAACTGCCCGCAGAACAATCCCCTTGGGCGGATGCACCGTAAACCCTGATGCATACGCCGGATTGGTGCAGATACAACTGTACATGGCCAACAACTGTGCGCCGGCACTGTCGCCTAACGCAAAGATATTACCGATATCGAAGCTGTACGAATCCGCATGGGTCAGCAGCCATGTGAATACCTGGTTTGTATCCTCTACAGGAGCCGGAAACTTGTATTCCGGAGCCAGCCGATATGTGAAATTGACCACCGCAAACCCCTGCTGCGCCAAGCTCATGCAGTAATACTGGTACCGTTCCTTATCTCCATAGACCCACCCGCCGCCATGTACACTGACAATGACCGGCAGCAAACCTTCGGCATCTTTCGGACGATACACATCCAGTCGGTTCCACCTAGGGTTCAATCCGTAGACGATATCGTCAAAACGGCGTACATCTTCCGGAGTTGTACATCCGGCATCTCGCTTATCATCTCCGCGCTTGAAGATGCTCCGTACCATAAAGCTGGTCAAAGACATGGCAAATCTCTCCAATCTCACATCACTTTTTCACGATCTTTTTGATTCCTTCCAGCGGGTGACCGTTGGCGGTTGCCAACAGACCCTCGGCTATCTGAGCCGGGAAGGTACCTCCGCTGGAAAGCACCATCGCCCGCAGTGGTGCATCCGCACCGAACATCACCATCATCTTGAAGGTGGGATTGCTGTAATCCACCTTGCCGCCGAAGGATTTGGCAATGGTGACCTCGGTGCCTTTGAACATCTGCATCATCACAAAGGAATGGTCCTTCATCTCCATGGTGGAGTGTTCCATGGTGAATTTGCCTTTCTCTATGGGCGGGTCAGTCTGCAGCGCACTGCCATACAAGGCTTCGAATTCTGCATCGGCGGGCAGACCCTTCAGTGTCTCGTACCAGCTGCCTGCCTGCCAGGTAGGAGCCGGAACATCCTCACCATCCACTTCCAAGCTGCCCTGTAGCCGGATATCATCGGTGGCAGCGCCCACCAGCACCCCGTAGGTTCCGGCCGGGATTTTCCATCCATCCGCCCAGACTGCAAAGCTGCGATCTTCCAAAGAGAAGGTTACGGTTTTGCTCTCGCCGGGGGCCAGCACCACTTTGGCAAAGCCCTTCAACTCTTTCAGCGGGCGATAAAGTCCGTTCTGAGGCGGGGCGATATACAACTGCACCACCTCGGTGCCTCCCCGACTGCCGGTATTTGCCACCGTTACGCGCACTGTGCGGCCTTCGATCCGCAGATCCGAGTAGGAAAACCGAGTGTAGCTCAGTCCGTGACCAAAAGCAAACCGCACCGGCACACCGGCCTTATCATAATACCGATATCCCACATAGAGTCCCTCTTTATAATGTGTGGTCTTTTGACCGAAGGTCTCCCGGCTGGGCACATCCGCGTACCGCATGGGCCAGGTTTCGGTAAGCTTTCCGCTGGGATTGACCTTGCCGGTAAGCAGGTTTGCGGCTGCTTCACCGCCTGCCTGACCAGGCAGTCCCATATAAAGTACCGCTTTTACTTTGTCGATCCATGGGGTCTCCACCGCACTGCCGCAAAAGAGCACCACCACCGTGTTGGGATTTGCGGCAGCCACTGTCTCGATGAGGCGGATATGCCCTTCCGGCATGGCCATGCTCTCACGATCAAAGCCCTCGGATTCATAAGCATCCGGCAGACCCACGCAAACCACTGCCACCCGAGCTGCGCGAGCAGAGACTGCCGCCTGAGCCAAGCTTTCCTCCGTCACAGCGCCTTGCGCGTCGCATCCGGCAGTGAAGGGTACACCGGGCAATGCATCGCACAGCGTAGTCAGTTTGGTGGGATTGATGTGGCTGGACCCCGCCCCTTGGTACCGCATGGTGCGGGCCATCTCACCGATGAGGGCAATATCACTTTTCGCCACCGGCAAAAGCCCCCCTCATTTTTCAACAGTACTGCGCCGTTTTCCGCGATGGTACGGGCCAGGGCGTGGTGGGCTTGTTTGTCAAAGGATTTTCCTTTGGGGCGGCTCTCTCCTTTCAGTGCCAGGGCGATGACCCGGGCTGCGCATACATCCACGGCGCTCTCAGGCAAAGTGCCCTCCAGCACCGCCTGCTCGACCCAGTCCTCCATGTAATTGCTGCCGCCGGGCATGGTCAGGTCACACCCGGCCCGCATGGCCGCTACCCGGTCGCACAGGGCGCCCCAATCGGTGACCACCAGCCCTTCAAAGCCCCATTCGGTACGCAGTACGTCAGTGAGCAGCCATGCATTGTCGCTGGCATGCACACCGTTGATGCGCGGATAGCTGCACATGACTGTCTCAGGCCGAGCCGTCTTAACGACTGTCTCAAACGCAGGCAGATAAAGCTCCCGCAGGGTACGTTCGTCCACCTGACTGTTGCCGTTGAAGCGCTTGTACTCCTGATTGTTAGCGGCAAAATGCTTCAGGCTTGTCCCCACCCCGGTACTTTGCGCACCCTTCTCCCAGGCTTGGCCCATGGCTCCTGCCACGAAGGGATCCTCGGAAAAGTATTCAAAGTTACGCCCGCATAGCGGGTTGCGCTTGATGTTGACTCCAGGTCCCAGCACCACGTCGACGTCATAGCTGAGACCCTCCTCACCGATGGCTTTTCCTTCGGCTTCCAAAAGGGAGGGATCCCATCCTGCGCCGCTGGCCACAGCCGTTGGGAAACAGGTGGCGGGTTCAGATTCATTGACTCCCAGCATATCTCCGGTATTTTTCTGGCAGCGTACGCCGTGGGGACCGTCGCTCATAGTCACAGCCGGGATGCCATATTGCTCCATCGCCTTGCTGTGTCAAAAATCCGCGCCGTTGCATAGGGTGATTTTCTCCTTCAGGGACATCTTCTGCAAAATATCTGCAATACGTTTTTCCATCATACATTCTCCTCTTCCGCAGCGTTCATGGCCGCCACGATCATTTCAAATAAAGGCTTCGCGTCCGGACTGTAGGTAAAAAGGGCGCTGAGCGGTTCGTTGGCCACATATTCCAGCATAGGGTTCTCCAGCATTTCCGGAGCATATTGCCGCAGGATGACCTGCGCTGCCGGATGTTCCAGAACGATATGCAGTGTGGTATCCATCGTGCAGCGGCTCTGCTCCAGCGTCGTCTCGGTGGCATACTCGTAATGATATCCGAGCAATGAAAACTGCCGGTCTGAGCAAGATCGGTGGAAAGATGACAGGCCCTAAACCGGGCGTCCTGCCCCTCTCCAGGTCCTAGAGTTTCAACATAGTATTCGCTCCTTTTTGTTGATCTTGCAGGGAAATGTGTCTTTTGCTTTGTTTTACAACTTCATAATAGCAAAAACCCAGAGACGGAATATATCAAATTTCTGATTACTATTTTCATTTTGCGACAAAGCGTGTATCTTTTTACCGCATTTTCAGCAAAAGTGAGGAGACGCCTTATATTTGAC
>ERZ1034901.2235-NODE-2235-length-12531-cov-7.988778_pt1 | contig 12531 bp, 13 predicted proteins | sample MGYA00520628_ERZ1034901 | MGnify/ENA primary metagenome ERZ1034901 (study PRJEB33766, sample SAMN09781783) | gut metagenome | biome: gut microbiome | host: Homo sapiens | place: Madagascar | study: EMG produced TPA metagenomics assembly of the PRJNA485056 data... | reverse complement strand
TTATCTTTTACCTTATTAATGACTTTCCGTATGATCTTTTCTGTCAGTTCTCTTCTTTCTGCACAAAGTCCTCACTGCGCAGATAGCCCACCTCATTGCCATGATGATCTTTCAGCACCTCGTCTGCCACATGGAACTGTACTCGCTCCACTCCGTCAAGCTGTGTCACAGTCCGTACTACCGCTGCCTGCAGCAGTGCCTCTGATGCTACATCCAGAATCTCATACTCCTCGCTAAAATACAGATCAAGTCTTCCGTCTTCCAGACGAACATCTGTGATCATCAGATCTGTCGGAATTGCAGGCACACATTCTACCGAATCCTTTGGATTCTGCATCTTCTTCAGTACTTCCTCTACCTGATCTTCTGCTTTATCAGAGTTCAGATTATATCCCTCGGTATTCAATGCTGTTTCTTCTGAATTGAGATAATAGATCTGCATATCATAAGATTCTTCCTTATGGCATCCCACTGTCAGAAGGCAACAGAACATAAGCAATGCGATCATCCATCCACTCTTTTTCATACCTGCCTCCTAACCTGCATAATTGATCGGGATTCTTACGGAAAATGTCGTACCTTCCCCCGGCTGGCTGAACACCTTGATTGCGCCACGGTGCATAACTACTGCATTGCGCGCAATGGAAAGTCCAAGTCCGGTACCGCCGATCTCTCTGGAATGCGACTTATCTACTCGATAGAATCGTTCAAATATATGCTCTGTCTCTGTCTCCGGAATACCGATGCCAGAATCTGCCACTTCTATATAGACATACTTATGATCTGCATTTAAAGAGACATGTACCCAGCCATTCTCCCGGTTATACTTGATCGCATTCTCTACCAGATTGGAAATTGCAAGCGACAACTTTACTTCATCCACCTCTGCCGTTACCGGACGAAAGCTTTCGTATACAACTTCCACATTTGCCTCCGATGCAAGCGGCTGCAGACGCTTCAGAATCTTTTCAATCAGTTCATTGATATTCTCTGACTGGATATTCATGGCTGCTGCCGTCTTATCCATTTTCACCAGAGACAGCAGATCGTTAATAATCTTATTCTCACGCTCGATCTCTTCTGACAAATCCCCCATAAATTCGCGGTACAGTTCCACCGGAACTTCCTCCTGCGACAACAGCGAATCCGACAGCACCTTCATAGATGTCAATGGTGTCTTCAACTCATGGGACACATTAGACACAAATTCCTGACGGGAATCATCCAGCTTCTTCAATCTTCCAAGCATCTGGTTAAATGCATCTGAGATCAGAGTAGTCTCTTTATAGGTATACACATGCAGATAATCCGCATTATATCCATCCTGAAGATCTCCAATGGATCTGGTAATCCTTGCAAACGGACGCACCATGATCGTTCCCAGGAAAATTGCTGCGATCACTACGATCAGAATAATCGCAAACTCTACAATATTCGCTTTCTTTGCCAGCAGTGCTTTGGTCGCTGCAATCGTATCGGTTGATACACTGACAAGCACCACACCTGTAATCTCACTGTCTTCTGACACTCGGACGGGCGCAGTCACTTCGATAAAACGGTTATCCCTGTCATAGCGAAAAGCCTTGTCCCCACGGAAACATTTCACTACAGATTCTGCCACCATCTTCCGTCCCACGTCCTTATCATCCGTGTCACTCATGATGCAGAAATCATTGTCGATGACCATGATCCGCCCATGATATACATTTGCAAGCTGTGTAAGCTCTGATTGAATAATGTCTGAAATACCATTGTCCTGATAATTAGAATTGCTGAGCTGACTGCACAGAATCGTGCACTGATTCTGGATTTCGGCAGTACGCACTTCGACTGCTCTGGTCTCATAGCTTTCAAGAACCAGCCCCTTAAGCACCAGGCACGGAATGATGCCGACAAGCATCAGAAGCACCGTAATGTACAGGCGCAGGCTCTTGAATACTCTGATTCTGATATAACGTTTAAGCCTTGAAATAATAACCAACTCCCCACTTTGTATACACATACTTCGGATCGCTTGGATGTGTCTCAATCTTCTCTCTCAGTCTCCGGATATGTACATCCACCGTTCTTGCATCACCCGGATATTCGTAGCCCCAGACCATATTCAACAGATTCTCTCTGCTATATACTTTATTCGGATTCTTTGCCAGAAGCTCCAGAAGATCGAATTCCTTGGCAGTCAGATTCACTTCCCTGTCAGCGATAAACACTCTCCGGCTCTCACAATCAATCTTCATATCCCTGTGAACCAGCAGCTTCACATCTTCTGATGCATCTTTTCGTCCGATTCTCCTGAAAATCGCCTTGATCCTTGCTTTCACTTCCAGAATATTAAACGGCTTGGTAATGTAATCATCTGCACCGTAATCCAATCCCAGGATCTTATCCATGTCATCCCCTTTTGCTGTCAGCATGATAATCGGCACATCAGAAAACTCTCGGATCTGTCTGCACACCTCAAATCCGTCAAGCTTCGGAAGCATAATATCCAGCAGAATCATATCATATGTATTCTCTCTGGCAAGCTTCAGTGCCTCCTCACCGTCATACGCACAGTCTACTTTCATATCATCCTGTTCCAGACTGAAGCGGATTCCCTTTACGATCAGCTTCTCATCGTCTACAACCAGCACTCTTTTATTCATCATGTTACTCTCACCCTCTATATCACAATACTGTCTTTGATCTTATTATAAGTTCCTTCTTTGATCCCTTCCACCTGCATCAGTTCATCTACAGATTGGAATCCGCCATTAGATTCCCGGTATCGGATAATGGCGTCTGCTTTCTTCTCTCCGATTCCGGTCAGAGTCATAAGTTCTTCTCTGGATGCCGTATTCAGATGCACCTTTCCATCGGTCCCCTCTGTCGATGACGCTTCCTGCATCTGACCTGTCTGCTGACCATCCGGCATAACCTCTGCCTCTTCCTGTGACGGCACATAGATCTTCTGCCCGTCCTCTGCTGTCTCAGCCTGATTCACCCAGTCTGTCGATGCCGTATCAAGCATTCCACCTGCTGCATCGATTGCCTGACAGATCCTGCTTCCTTCCGGGAGCTCATAGACCCCGGGACTTGCCACCTGCCCGCATACAAATACATAGATCACACCTTCATTCCCTGCTTTCTTCACAGGTTTTGTATCTACCGTCTGCTCCGTTTCATCTGCCTCGTTTTCCGTCTCATCTGACACTTCTACAGACTCTGTTTTCTCTCTCTGCTGCACTTCTTCCAGCGTATCTGAATTCTTCTCTTTACTGCACCCTGACACCACCACAAGCAGAATGCAGATCATTATGACTACTGTTATTCTCTTTTTCCTGTCCCGCATATTTGCTCCTTTACAGCTGTCGACACTGTAAATACCCTCTTTCTATGCTCAGGTAAGAATATTCTACTATTTCCACTGGAAAATTGCAACTCCAATCAGTGCCAGCACCATACCGCCTGCCTTCCGCCATTCCAATGGTTCTTTCTCTATGCCAAAGAGTCCCAGAAGTTCAATTACGTAAGCCACAATGAGCTGTGAAATAACAATCAGAAGTGCCGCCTTTGCAGGTCCCAGCTGATCCATACTCTTAATAACAGTCCACGTAATCCCCGCACCAATGGCACCTCCAAGCAGCATATATTTGGGTTCAACTTCTGCGATCGTACGGATCTCATCCCGCCCCGCGATCAGCCATGCTACTGCACACACAAGAAAAGCACTGAACTGTACCCATCCGTTACTCACCCACATACCTGTCGTTTTTGTCACCTGTGTGTTAAATACCCCTTGAACGCTCATCAAAGCACCCGAAAGAAGCGCAATCAAAAAACCAATCATAGATCTACCTCCTGTTATCCTACAGTTAGTATATCCACTGATTGGTTTTTTAGACGACTCTATTTGTTAGAATACATTTCATCGCCATCTTTCAGGATAGCGGTTCCGATTCCTTTGTTCGTAAAGATCTCCAGCAGCAGGCAGTGTGGAATTCTTCCATCCAGGATATGTACTCTGGATACGCCATTCTCGATGGCATCAATACAGTTATTCAGCTTCGGCAGCATACCGCCTCCGATATAACCTTTTTCGATAAATTCCTTTGCCTCAGAAATCTGGAGTTCTGAGATCAGCGTAGACGAATCGTTTGGATCTTTGTACACACCTTCAATATCTGTCAGGAATGCAAGTTTCTCTGCATTCATTGCACGGGCAATGGCACATGCCGCATCATCTGCATTGATATTGTAGGTATGGAAGCTGTCATCCAGACCAATCGGACATACGATCGGAAGAAAATCTTTGTCCAGAAGATCCCACAGAATATCTGCATTTACCTTCTGTATCTCCCCTACGTATCCAATATCTTCGCCATTGGAATATTTCTTCGTAACATTCAAAAGTCCACCATCCTTACCACTGAGACCGATGGCACGCACGCCCAGACTCTCTACCATCTGTACCAGCTCTTTGTTGACCTTTCCAAGTACCATCTCGGCCAGTTCCATGGTAGGTTCATCTGTAACGCGAAGACCGTTGATGAATTTCGGTTCCATGCCAACCTTGCTTACCCAGCGGCTGATTTCCTTACCACCGCCATGTACAATGATCGGTTTAAATCCAACCAGCTTCAGCAGTGTCACATCTTCGATGACACGCTTTTTCAGATTCTCATCTACCATCGCACTTCCGCCGTATTTTACAACGATAACCTTACGGTTAAACTTCTGGATATAAGGCAACGCCTCGATCAATACCTCTGCCTTATCCAGATACTGCTTCATATTCTTATCCATTTTCCTGTCTCCTAACTTCTGTAATCTGCATTGATCTCAATATAGCCGTGTGTCAGATCACATCCCCATGCCGTTGCCTCTGCATCGCCCATTTTCACATCAGCAATTGCTGTTACTTCCGGCTGCGAGAGAATCTCCGTTGCCTTCTCTTCGCTGAAGTCGAGCGCTACGCCATCTTCTGCGATCTGGATCTTGCCTGCTTTGCTCTCAAAGAACAGGTCTACTTTCTCCGGATCAAACTGTGCTCCGGAATAACCCATCGCACATACGATTCTTCCCCAGTTGGCATCGTGACCTGCAATGGCCGTCTTGGTAAGATTAGAGCATGCGATTGACTTGGCAAGCACTTTAGCTGCTTCCACACTCTCAGCACCCTTTACTTTGACTTCAAAAAGTGCTGTTGCACCTTCACCGTCTCCTGCGATCTGCTTTGCAAGATATTCATTAATCTCGTGAAGCGCAGCCTTGAATGTCTGATAATCTTCTGTACCGTACTCGATCATCGGGTTCTCAGCCATACCATTTGCCAGCACAAGTGCCGTATCATTGGTTGAGGTATCTCCATCTACAGAGATCATATTATAAGTATCTACAACATCTTCACTCAGTGCTTTCTGCAGTGCTTCCTTTGTAATAACAGCATCTGTTGTAACAAATGCAAGCATAGTGCACATATTTGGATGGATCATGCCGGAACCTTTCGCCATACCTCCGATAGTTACGGTCTTACCACCCACCTGAATCGTCACTGCCAGTTCTTTCTCATGAGTGTCTGTAGTCATAATAGCTTTGGCAGCCTCTGTACCATTCTCAATACTGTCATTCTTCTTACCAGCCAGTACTTCGATACCTGCTGTCAGCCTATCGATTGGCATCTGCTTACCGATAACGCCGGTAGAACCGATCAGAACTCCTTCTGCATCTACGGACAGATATTTAGCTGCTGCTTCTGCCGTATCCTTGCAATATCCAAAGCCCTCTGCTCCGGTACATGCATTAGCTATGCCTGAGTTTACGATCACTGCCTGCGCTTTCTTGCCGCTGTCTACAACCTGGCGATCCCATTTCACAGGTGCTGCTTTTACTACATTAGTAGTAAATGTTCCTGCCGCCTCGCATGGTACCTGACTGTAGATCAGTGCCATATCTGTTCTGTCTTTATATTTAATACCTGCTGCTGTACTTGCCGCTTCAAACCCTTTTGCTGCGGTAACTCCGCCTTTGATTTTCTCCATGTTCTTTCCACCTTTCTTATTATCCGTTCGTTTACGCGCCCTGATTAAATGCAGTAATATTCTCTGCATTCAGTGTAAAATCATAGTAATTCAGATCCAGTCTTCTGGTCCAGCCAATCGTATTCCAGAACGCATTTCCACCATCATTACTGGTAAATGCGATCAGACATACTTTATTGATATGCTCTGCTTTCAGTGCTTCCATAGACGCTACTACCATTGCCTTGCCAATCCCATGTCTGCGATAATTCTCATCCACGCATACATGATAGAAACAGCCCCGCCTTCCGTCATGTCCGCAAAGGATGCTTCCGACAATCCTGCCATCCTTCTCAGCAACCACACTGGTCGTAGGATTCCGCTTCAGAAAACGTTCCACGCCTTCCCTGGAATCGTCGATACTGCGGATGCCAAATCCACGGATTTTCTTCCACAACGCATATACTTCATCATAATCTTCTATAGTCATTACCCTTATCATTATTCTTCTCCATTCTGTCCTGTGATCGGATCTGTACCCTGTATCACACGATACTATGGGAACATCGGAACAAGGTTCAGTCCTTCTGCTTCATCCAGCCCAAACATCAGGTTCATATTCTGAACAGCCTGTCCTGCTGCTCCTTTTACCAGATTATCGATGGCTCCCATCATGATGATCCGATTAGTACGCGGATCAATCTTGAAATTAATATCCACGTAATTACTGCCTTCTACCCATTTGGTCTCCGGCAGTTCGTTCTCCTTCAGCACACGGACAAACTTCTCATCTGCATAGTATTTATCATAGATTGCTTTTACTTCTTCATAAGTAACCTCTTTCTTAAGAGATGCATATTCTGTAGCAAGAATACCACGGTTCATCGGCACCAGATGGGGCGTGAAGTTAATCACTGTCTTTTCACCGGATGCATAGCCAAGCTGCTCCTCGATCTCCGGTGTATGTCTATGAGTTGCCACACCGTATGGCTTCATATTCTCATTAACTTCACAGAACAGATTCGGAAGCTTTGCTCCTCTTCCTGCTCCGGAAGTACCGGACTTGGCATCTACGATCAATGTGCTCATATCAATGATGCCTTCTTTTGCCAACGGATATGCAGTCAAAATAGAGCATGTGGTATAGCATCCCGGATTAGCTACCAGTCTTGCTCCCTTTACCTTATCTCTGTTGATCTCGCACAATCCGTATACCGCCTCTTCAATGAACTCCGGACTCTTATGCTCAATGCCGTACCATTTCTCATAGACCGATACATCTTTAATACGAAAGTCCGCACTCAGATCGATGATCTTTGTCTGTGATAATATATCTTCATTCACCAGAGAGGCACACAGTCCCTGTGGTGTAGCTGTAAAAATCACATCCACTTGTCTGGCAAGTTCATCCATATTATCATCCATACAGGCTGCATCCACAATCTGGAACATATTGCGGTATACATCCGCATACTGTTTGTCCACATAGCTTCTCGAACCATACCACACAATCTCTGCTTCTTTATGTCCTGTAAGTATTCTTACAAGCTCTGCTCCGGCATAACCAGTAGAACCTATAATTCCAACTTTAATCATATTCTTAACCTCTCTTTCGAATCTTGTAATTCTCACCCCTAGTTTAGACTACTCTCTTTCCTATGTAAATAGTTTCTACTCATTTTTTTGTATTTTTATGCATAATAATGCAAATTTTATGAATATTATTCATTTCTATTTGCAGTATTTATCTTGCATATTTATAAATTTTAGTGTATAGTTGGTGTTGTCATTTGATAAAGCAAGCATAACCGTTCGAAACATCCTGTCTGACCGGGTTTTTGAACAGTTATATTTATTAAACATTAACACACATTTACAAATCGGAGGGTATTTAATTATGAAAGAAAAAGTTGTTCTTGCATATTCTGGCGGACTTGATACAACAGCGATCATTCCGTGGCTGAAAGAAACATTTGATTACGACGTTGTCTGCTGCTGTATCGACTGTGGACAGGCAGAAGAGCTTGACGGACTGGAAGAGCGTGCTAAAATGTCCGGCGCTTCCAAATTATATATTGAAGATATCGTAGACGATTTCTGCGACAATTACATTGTACCATGTGTACAGGCACACGCTGTATACGAGGACAAATATCTGTTAGGTACATCTATGGCTCGTCCTGCTATCGCTAAGAAGCTGGTAGAGATTGCCAGAAAAGAAGGTGCTGTTGCAATCTGCCACGGTGCTACCGGTAAAGGAAATGACCAGATCCGTTTCGAACTTGGTATCAAAGCTCTGGCTCCGGACATCAAGATCATTGCTCCTTGGAGAATGACAGATGTATGGACCATGCAGTCACGCGAAGATGAGATCGAATACTGTAAAGCACATGGCATCGATCTTCCATTTGACGCAAGCCACAGCTACAGCCGCGACCGTAACATCTGGCATATCAGCCACGAAGGTCTGGAACTGGAAGATCCGGCTAACGAGCCTAACTACGATCACCTGCTGGTACTTGGTGTTACACCAGAAAAGGCACCAGATGAGCCAGAATACGTTACAATGACATTTGAAAAAGGTGTACCGAAGAGCGTTAACGGCGTAGAGATGAAGGTATCTGACATCATCCGCAAGCTGAACGAACTTGGCGGCAAGCATGGTATCGGTATCATCGATATCGTTGAGAACCGTGTTGTAGGTATGAAATCTCGTGGTGTATACGAGACACCTGGCGGAACCATCCTGTACGAAGCACATCAGCAGTTGGAAGAGCTGGTATTAGACCGTGCTACTTATGAAGTAAAAGAAGAGATGGGCAATAAGCTGTCTCAGGTCGTATATGAAGGAAAATGGTTCACACCACTGCGCGAAGCAATCCAGGCATTCATCGAAAGCACACAGGAATATGTAACAGGTGAAGTGAAATTCAAACTGTACAAAGGTAATATTACAAAAGCCGGTACTACTTCTCCATACTCACTGTACAGCGAGTCTCTTGCAAGCTTCACAACCGGTGATCTGTATGACCACCACGATGCAGACGGATTCATCAATCTGTTCGGTCTGCCGTTAAAGGTTCGTGCTATGAAGATGCAGGAAGCAAAGAATCACACCAACTAATCTTCATAACTCAATTTCATGATGCCAGGGTCCCAATATGAGCCTAAAAGTGGGATGCTAATCCCACGATATGCGAATAATTGGGAGGATTGTGGGAGTGCATAGCACGGAACAATCCGCAGGCATCATAGTTGGGGGCTTTTGACCCCAACATCATTTCATATAATAATTATGATTTTATCAGGAGCGCTGCATAAGCAGTGCTCCTTTTGCATAGGATATGATGCCAGGTCAAAAGATCTAAACACCAAAGGAGCATCTATGAAACCAGTAATCGGTATCGCAGTCTGCGGATTCTCAGGTAATCCAGACAGCCAGCGTCAGTTTGTACCCGAATCTTACATCCATGCCATCGAAGCATCCGGAGGCATCCCGATTCTTCTTCCCATTACCGATATCTGTCCGTCCGTGGACGAACTGTGTTTCTGCGATGGATTCCTGTTCTGCGGCGGTGATGATATCACCCCTGCCCTTCTTGGCGAAGATCCAACTCCTGGCATCGGTACGACCGATCTCGCTACTGATATCTTTCATCTAGCCCTGATCCGGTCAGTTCTTTCCTATAACAGACCTCTTCTTGCAATCTGCCGTGGTATGCAGGTCTTAAACGCCGCACTTGGCGGAAGTATTTACCAGGACATCTCACTTGCCCCAGAACCTTGCATCAGTCATTTTCAGCAGACAATCCATCGAAGTGACCCTTCCCACAAAGTAACATTTACGGAAAACAGTATACTCCACAGGCTCTTTGGCTCTTATACCTTCACTAATTCTTACCATCATCAGATCATCCATACACCTGCACCGCATCTGATTCCATCTGCCTTTACCAATGATGGTGTGATCGAAGCACTGGAGTCTGATGCCCACACATTTGCCCTGGGTGTCCAGTGGCATCCGGAATGCATGTACGATACCAATCCCGACATGTGTGCTTTATTTGATCTTTTCATAGCTATTTCTTGCAAAAATGAATAAAATCCACATTTACATTTCACATATATTCATTTTTATCGCCAAAATCGAAGTTTTTATAATTTATTTTGCAAGAAACGATTGACGATTTTTCAATTTATGGTAAAATTATACACGTTGATGTTATCACATAAGTATATAAGTAATTGGAGGATGTGTTGAAGTGACTGCGTATAAGGATTTATCAAAAGAAGAATTATTAAGCTTAAAGAGTAATCTGGAGAAAGAATTCAAGAAGGTAAAAGCAAAAGGCATCAAGCTGGATATGTCACGTGGTAAGCCATCTACCGAACAGCTGAATCTGTCTATGGGTATGATGGATGTACTCACAAGTGACTCAGACCTTGTGTGTGAAGAGGGTGTTGACTGCCGTAACTATGGTGTTTTGGACGGAATCAAAGAAGCCAAACAGCTTCTTGCAGATATGATGGAAGTTCCAAAAGACAATATTATCATCTTCGGCAATTCCAGTCTGAATGTTATGTACGACACCATTGCACGTTCTATGACACACGGTGTTATGGGAAGCACCCCATGGTGCAAGCTGGACAAGGTGAAATTCTTATGTCCGGTACCTGGATATGACCGCCACTTTGCCATTACTGAATACTTTGGAATAGAAATGATCAATATCCCGATGACCCCAACCGGTCCTGACATGGATATGGTCGAAGAATACGTTAATAATGATCCTGCCGTAAAGGGTATCTGGTGTGTACCGAAATACTCTAACCCGCAGGGAATCACATACTCAGACGAGACGGTTCACCGTTTCGCCAAACTGAATCCGGCTGCCGAAGACTTCCGTATCTTCTGGGACAATGCATACGGTATTCATCACCTGTATGAGGACAAGCAGGATTACCTGATCGAGATCCTGATGGAATGTAAGAAAGAAGGACATCCTGACATGGTATACAAGTTCGCTTCTACATCCAAGATCAGCTTCCCAGGCTCCGGTATCGGCGCCATTGCTGCATCAGATGCCAACCTTGCTGACATCCGCAAGCAGATGAAGATCCAGACCATCGGTCATGACAAATTAAATCAGTTGCGCCACGCAAGATTCTTTGGAGATATCCACGGCATGGTTCAGCATATGAAGAAACACGCAGACATCATGCGTCCGAAGTTCGACGCTGTACTTGACACTCTGGAAACAGAGCTTGGCGGACTGGAGATCGGTTCCTGGATCGCACCACGCGGAGGATATTTCATTTCCTTCGATTCTATGGATGGATGCGCTAAAGCAATCGTAGCCAAGGCAAAAGAAGCAGGTCTTGTAATGACCGGTGCAGGTGCTACATTCCCATACGGCAAGGATCCAAAAGATTCCAACATCCGTATTGCACCTTCTTATCCGACACTGCAAGAGATCAGGGACGCTGCTAAGATCTTCGTACTCAGCGTGAAACTGGTAAGTATTGACAAGTTACTCGAAAATAAATAAACCCTAACCTAAAAGCATAGAAAGACAGCAGATCGTAATGGTCTGCTGTTTTTCAGACAACGAGGTATACATACGATGAAAGTAAGAGAATTACTCAGACAAGAACAGACCTCCTTATCCTTCGAGGTCTTTCCTCCAAAAAAAGATACTGATTTTGCTAATGTAGAAGCTGCCACTCTCGGCATCGCCAAACTGCAGCCAAGCTACATGAGTGTTACTTACGGTGCCGGTGGAAGCTCAAAGGGCAATACAATCCAGCTTGCAAGCGAGATTCAGCAGAAATACAACGTACCTGCCATCTCACATCTGACCTGCGTATGTGCAAGCAAAGAAAACATCAAAGCTGCACTGGACGAAATGAAATCCGCAGGCATCGAGAATATCCTTGCACTCAGAGGCGACTTGCCAAATAACTTTGAGGGTGAAGTATTTACTGACTTTTCCCACGCTTCCGAACTGGCAGCATTTATCAAAGAAAACGGTGACTTCTGTGTCGGCGGAGCCTGCTACCCGGAAGTACACCCAGATTCTCCGACCAAAGCAGATGACCTTGAAGGTTTAAAAAGAAAAGTCGAAGCCGGATGCGAATATCTCACAACCCAGATGTTCTTCGACAACAATATCTTCTTCAACTTCATGTACCGCGTAAGAGAAGCCGGAATCACCGTTCCGATCATCCCGGGTATCATGCCGATCACCAGACGCGCACAGGTAAAGAATGCTGTAAAACTCTCCGGCTGCAACGTACCGGAGCGTTTCAAGAACATCGTAGACCGTTTTGGCGACAACGAAGCTGCCATGAAGCAGGCCGGTATCGCTTACGCCACCGACCAGATCATTGACCTGCTGGCAAATGGAGTAAAGCATATCCATGTATACTCTATGAATAAACCGGAGATTGCTGCAGGTATCCAGGCAAATCTGTCAGAGATACTGAAAGCGTAATATTTTCCGGTGATTTTCACAAAATAATATTTCTAAAA
>ERZ1034901.2226-NODE-2226-length-12577-cov-31.507507_pt1 | contig 12577 bp, 9 predicted proteins | sample MGYA00520628_ERZ1034901 | MGnify/ENA primary metagenome ERZ1034901 (study PRJEB33766, sample SAMN09781783) | gut metagenome | biome: gut microbiome | host: Homo sapiens | place: Madagascar | study: EMG produced TPA metagenomics assembly of the PRJNA485056 data... | reverse complement strand
TGCCGGGATCGAGCGCCAGTCGCTGACGCTGAAGTGCTGCCGCCTGCGCCCATTTACCCTGATTTTCCAGTGCCTCTGCCTGCTGTGATAAACGCGTGTTTTGCAGGCTGCGTTCGATGTCATCAACGCTGCGCCGCTGGCTGGCAGAGAGCGAGGCAATAAACGCTTCGGCTTTTTCCGGCGACTGCTGGCGATAAAGATTCGCCAGCCCGCGCACGGCGTTAGTGTTGCCGCTGTCCATGCGCAGCGTCTGCTGATAATAACGTTCGGCGGCGGGGTAATCTTTGCGCGCCATCGCCACATCGCCCAGCCCCAGCACCGCATAGCTGTCGGCGTTATCGACATTGCGCGCCTGCTGGAACAGGCGTTCTGCCCGGTCGGGATTATTGGCTTTCAGCGCAGCATCGCCCTGCTGGATCGCCAGCCAGTAGCGATTCACCTTCAGCAGACTGTTCCATTTGTCGTTGTTGCTGCTGTGCGGATCCAGCGCGAGGGCTTTTTCCAGATTCGCCACCGCATTAGCACGATCGCCTTTCTGAGAATATGCCTGGCCCAGCGCCCCCAGAGCCTCACTGTCTTTCGGGTTCGCCCGCACCGCCTGTTGTAGTTCGGGAATGGCTTTACCCGCCATGCCAGAGTCCACCGCCGCTAAACCTTGCGCACGGGCGCGGAAATTAGGATCGGCCAGTTGCTTTTGTTGTTCTGCCAGTTGCGATTGCGCAGCCGCCACACTATCGCCATCGCTAAAAATAGAGAGATATTTTTTCAGTGCCGACACGCTGGCGTCGCTCACGGGCATGTCTTTAATCTGCCCGTACCAGATTTTAGAAGCCCCCTCGCGCCCGGCGTTAGATTTCGCCATCTGTTCCAGTACGGCAAAACCTTCGTCACGGCGATCGCTGCTAAACAGCAATAGCGCCAGATTATTTTGCAACCCCGTATTGCCCGGCGTATCCGCATTGATGCGTTTTAGCTGATTAATCGCTTCGCTACGGCGAGCCGGAATTTTCGCTACCGTACTCCAGTACTCGACGGCAATGTCACCTGCTGGCGGCGCTCCGTTGAACAGTTTGTTGTAACCCGCCACGGCTTCTTCCGCATGACCGGTAGTCGCCTGCAATCGTGCCTGCTGCAGTGCCTGGCGACCATCCGGCGTGGAAAGCAGCATTGTGGTACGCGATGATTTATACGCATTTGAACTCGGCGCTAATTGCGACAATCGGTCGAGCTGTTTTTGTGCACCATCAACATCGCCCTGGCGTAACAGAGAGCGAAAACGGGCGGCAACGACATCCGGGTTATTCGGATCAATAAGTTCCAGACGATATAGCGACTGCTGCACCAGGTCTTCGCGGTGGGTCGCTTCGCCCACACGAACCTGTTCCAGCAACTGTTGCTGGGCGGTTGGTGCCGCCTCGACCATCGGCATCACGGCCAGACCGAGGGAAAGCGTAAGGATATTTAGTGTGAATTTGCGCATTCCTGGCCCCAGTCAGGTAATAACTCACCTTTTGTCGAGAAGCGGAAACGGTGTTGATCCCAGCCTTGTCCAAACAGGGTCAACACATAGTTGTAATAGGCATCACTACCAGGAAAGTTATCGGCAATACGCTGACGCTGTACGGCCTGGGCATCACGATCCTGAAGAAATGGCAACATAGCCGCAGAAAAACCGACTGGCCCTTTACCCTGCGCTTTACCCGTAGCGACATCGACTTTCTCCGGCGGATAGCCGTTTTTCTCGGTGAATGTCGCCATCGGTTTAAACCGGTTGAGCATCCGCGCTTTTTGCGGATCGCTGTCGGGCATCATGCCAACCCACATATAGACGCGAATAGCGTCGTAACTGCTGATCAGCGTTTTCTCCGGCTTTAACTGCCAACCTTTGTCTTTCTCATAGCGTACCCAGTCTGGCGAAAAGCCCTTCGGGGCGGTTTCCAGCAATAAACGTTGATTCGTTTCGCGCAACGTGGTCCACGGTGCGCCAAAGCGGGTGAAATACTGCGCCAGCGTCGGAGGCAGATAACTCGGGTTAAAACGCCAGGTGTTATTCTCGGCAAAACCCACTTTGCCCGGTAACAGCATGGAACCCAGCCCCGGCACAGTCACCACTTCCTCTTGCGCAATGCGTTTTAACAACGCGCTGCCGATGTCAGTATAACGTTGCTCTTTCCACAATCGACCGGCCTCCAGCAGTGACCAGGCCATCCAGATATCGCCGTCAGAAGCTGAGTTGCTGTCCAGCACTTCCCACTTCGCATTCTCTTTCTTGCCCCATAGCCAGGCGGGCAAATGTTCTTTTAATGAGCCCTGGGCAAGATTATTCTGCGTCCAGTCGAGAAGGTTATCGAAAGCCGCACGGTCGTTAGCCGCCAGGGCAAAGAACATGCCGTAGCTTTGCCCTTCGGAGGTGGTAATTTTGCGCGCGTCGCTGGGATCGATGACGCGCCCTTCCTGACTGATGTAATCCTTTTTGAACTGCTCCCAGGCAGGCCAACTGCAGGCTGCCTGAACACTAAAGGTAGCCAGCAGCAGCATCGTCACAATTCCACTACGCAAAACATTCATCATCAATTACTCATTATCCGGGTTAAGACGACGACGGCTGATGATACGCAACAGACGCCACAGTACCCAGGCCAGCAATACCACGCTGATTGCCGCCAGCACCGCCAACAGAATCGGGTGATTAGCCAGTGCATACCACAAACGTTCGAACCACGGCAGATGACCAACGTAATAGATGTCGCCGACCCGCAAACTGTTAACACCAGATTCACGGATCACCGCTACCGAGCCGAACATGGTGGCGCGTTTGCCGCTATCGTTCACCGCATCGTTAAGCATTTCGTAACCGCGCGGACTGTCGGCCAGGAGAGCAATCACGCTGCGCTGGTCGTTATACGGTGACTGGAAGCCAATCACCGCTGCCATCGCGCCAGAAGAGGTCAGCGTTGACTGAGTTTCTGCCGCACGGTCGTTTTCGTCCGGCACAATACCCGGGAATAGCGTCTGGCGCATTGGCGTTTTCACCCAGCTTTCGGTGGCCTGTACCAGCATGTCAATCTGCTTGTCGTCTTTTAATTTGTCCGGGATTCCGCCGACGATCATGATGTCGGCATCTTTCCCCTGAATGGTGCTGCCATCATCGGTCACGGTCAGGTTAATCGCCGGGAAGCCCGTCTGCGCGCCGATAAAGCCAACGGTATTCAGTAAGGTTTCCATCTGTGCTTCGTTGGGCGCTTTCGGCATTACGGTGATGGTTTGTGACAGATCCGCCATCCGGCTGAACGGGAAGCCCGCATTGGCAAACGCGCGCAGATCCGGCATCGGAATGAAGTGGTAATACTTCGAGAAGTCGATAGTGGAGTCGTCGCCAATCACCACATGGTTCTGCACCGGCTGGAAGGTAATACAGTTATCAACCGATCCGCCCGGCATCGGGTTCATGTACTCAAAGTCGAAGCGCAGCTGGTTGGTCGCCCCCAACTTCAACGCCGGAATAGAGACATCCGTTTTGCCGTCCAGCAAACCTTGTAACACAGGAATACGCAGCAGCAGGCGGTTCGCCTCCTGTTTGCTACTCAGGTTAAATGATTGCAGGAACTGGTTGTTCAGGCTGATATCCATCCGCGAGCTGTCTTTCACCGGCGGCATGGTGTAGCGGTAATTAATATCCATATCAATACCGGTACTACGCATCAGGTAGAGATCTGGCGGCAGATTTAGCGAAACGTTAATCGCTGCCGGTTCCAGACCGCTGGACTGTAACTGCTCTTCATAAGTTTTCAGTTCACCAAAGGTGACAGGACGATCGGTACGCACCCAGTTCGGCGCATCGTATGGCTTACGCGGCAGCAGCGGTTTGACTTCATTCACCACGACGCTGTCGCCACGGAACAAAATATTACCCTGGGCGATACCTTTCGCTGCCTGCAACAGGTCTTTGTCGTCACGACCAAACACCACCAGCAGTTTGATGTAAGGATTTTCCGGGTGGTTGATCATCTCAATCACCGGGGCTTTTACCGCCGGATGATCGCGCAGGAAGTCCGGGCGTTTGTCGTTAGTCGCAAAAACAATCGCATTGCGATCGGGAAGCTGGTTATAGAGTACCGGGAAGTTCTGCCCACGCCAGCCAGAGCGCGAGCCAAACCACGAGGCAACAATGGCGGAAGCCTGTTGCAGCGCAACATCCGGCGCGCCCGCAAAGACCATCGGCAAGATGTTGGCACGGTTATCGCGTGGGTCAAAGAATGGAATCGGGAAGTGCGACAGGTCATTCTTCACATTCAGTGATTGATACGTCAGATCCAGTCCGCTACTGCGTCCGACATCCAGCCAGAGCGTTGTGCTGGCAGGGTTTTCGCACACATCCTGATAATGACCGACAAACTCCAGCCGCACGCGGTTGAAGTCGGTAATAAACAGTGGGTTAATCGGCATTTGCGCCAGCGTCTTTTTACCCAACTGCTCTTTAGTCACTGGCAGCACGCCCATCAGTTCATCATTGAGATAAACTTTTAACTGCGACTGAACTGGCAGCAATGACGGCGATGGCGTGTATTCGAGATTGAGCATCGCCTTCGTCACCACTTCGTCGCTGCGCATACCAAACTCAATGCTACCGTTCGGGTTGATACCTCGCAGCACCATGCTGCCCGGCGGCGGCGCGATTTGCGCAAAGGTCAGCTTCACATCGCGCGAAGAGCCGTTCTGCGCAACGACTGGCGCATCCGCTCCCTGCACGCCCGGCATCACCTGCCCCACCTGCGGATTTTGTTCCGTCTGGGCAGGAACAACTGGCTCAGCATTGATCAGTGGTTGCGTTGCTGGCGTCGCCTGCGTCATAAAAGAGGGGAATGCGCTCATCCCCATTGCCACTGCACAAATCCAGAATAGTTTTCTTTTCATCGCGTTATCATCATTGTTGAGCCAAAGCCTGATCCGATGGTTGTACCGTTTCGCTCCGCTCCGGGCGGCGCGGAATGAACGAAACAACCCAGGAAACCAGAGAAGTCAGCGCACGGAAAATACCCTTCACTGAAGAAGGTGCAAATTCCGCCAGATGGCGGTAGCCACGGAAGCCGAGCTTCAGAATATCCAGCAGACTTTCCAGCGGCTTATCTTCCGGGTAGCTGTCCTGCCAGAGCGCCCATGTATCCGCACGGGCAAACGTACACTGCACAAAATCGATATGTTGCTGGGTGGTGAGCGGCATCAATTGCAGCCCGACTTCGTTACCCATCACACGTGCCACCTGGGTCGGGAAGACGTATTCCTGTTGACCGCGTTTGAGTAGCAGATTCACTTTCTGCCCTTCCAGGATCTGCGCCTGACCGTGGATTTTGATCCCCAGCCCACCGTCGGAGAAGTCCTGAACGGTGCAGGAGAAAAGGTGACCATCTTCACGGGCAATTGCCGCTGGCATCGTCATCTCAACACGATGCGAACGACGAACCTGTTTACTTTCAACCGATACCGCTACCGCGCCACCGAGAATAATCAGGTTGTAGAACACCCACACCATACTGACGACGACGGTGAGCATTTCGGTTGGCGGACCGTAAAAGTAACGCCAGATGCCAACAGCGACACCAACCAGGTTGAGCAGTACGAGGAAGATGTACGGTCGCGAGATCACCCAATCGACATACTCTTCCTCCACCAGGCCACCTTTGGCGGTGACGTTAAATTTGCCTTTGTGCGGGTTAATCAGCGCCACCAGCGTCGGTGGTGCGATATACCATGCCAGCACTGTTTCGTAGATTTCACTCCAGAACGAGTGGCGATATTTGCCCTGAATCTTCGAGTTAGTCAGGCTGGCGTGGATCATATGCGGCAGCACAAACAGGGCGATCATCAACGCAGGTGCGTAGATGATATAGGCATGAAGCAGCAGGAACGCCAGCGGCGCAGTCAGGAAGATCAGCCGTGGAATGCCCGACAAGAAATGGAACATGGCGTTGACGTAGCACAGCCGTTGCGCGAACTTCAGCCCTTTACCGGTGAGCGGGTTATCAAGGCGGAAGATTTGCACCATCCCGCGCGCCCAGCGAATACGCTGACCGATATGCGCCGACAGACTTTCGGTAGCCAGCCCCGCCGCCTGCGGAATGCGCATATACGCGGAGGTGTAGCCACGACGGTGCAAACGCAAAGAAGTGTGCGCATCTTCGGTTACCGTTTCGACGGCAATACCGCCAATCTCATCCAGCGGCTTACGGCGGATCACCGCACAGGAACCGCAGAAGAAGGTGGCATCCCACATATCGTTACCATCCTGCACCAGACCGTAGAACAGCGTGCCTTCATTCGGCGTTTTACGAAAACGTCCCAGGTTGCGTTCAAACGGGTCCGGCGAGAAGAAGTGGTGCGGCGTCTGCATCATCGCCAGTTGTTTTTCTTTCAGGAACCAGCCCATGGTCATTTGCAGGAACGAGCGCGTTGGCACGTGGTCGCAGTCGAAAATCGACACAAACTCGCCTTTGGCATATTTCAGCGCATTGTTGATATTGCCCGCTTTCGCATGTTCATGAGTAGTACGGGCGATATATTTCACCCCAACGTTTTGCGCAAACTGGCGAAACTCCTCCCTGCCACCGTCATCGAGGATCCAGATGTTCAGCTTGTCTTTCGGCCAGTCGATACCCAGCGAGGCGTAAATCGTATTTTTCACCACGCTGAGATCTTCGTTGTAGGTCGGCACAAAAATATCCACCGACGGCCACAGCGACATATCTTTCGGCAGCGGTACGGGCTGACGATTCAGCGGCCATACGACCTGGAAGTAGCCGAGCACCAGCACAATCCATGCGTAGGTTTCGGCGAACAACAGAATTAAGCCGCACACCAGACTGACCGGATCATCCCAGTTCAGCGTGGAGGTGTAGCGCCACCAGATATAACGGCAAGAGACGGTCAGCGACAGCACAATCAGCATCAGTGCAGAGAAGCGTCCCGGCATTCGCCGTACCATTAATGCCACACCCCACAGCAACATCAGGAAGATAAACTGCGACAGCGGGTTAAACGGCTGGGTGACGCAAATCAGCGCCAGAATCAGCGAGAATGTCACAATGATGCCAAGAATAAAACGCCGTGCTCCGGCGCTCAGATGTCCCAGCTCTTTTTTCTCATCAAGATGTTGCGTGTTATGGCTGAAGCGAGCCGGCAATTCATCCATCCATTGATGATAACGCCCACGAATATTCTGCAAGCGTGAAAACGACCGCCAGCGCGGTTTCGGCGTTTCTCTGCGCGAAGCACTGACCAGCAACCAGCAGGTCTGAATGACATAGCGCACAGGATCCAACGGACGCGGGCGCGAGGCATTGATATGAGGGAACAGGATTTTATGTTGCGCACGAATACGCTGCCAGCGTGGGTGCTCCAGCGGAATAAAAATCCAGGCAAGGATCAGCCAGAAACAGCCGAGCGTCGCGCTGAAAGGCGACGCGCCATGACGACGATATTCCCGATAACGCCCGATAAGACGTGCGTTAACCGGCGGGATAAGCAACCACCGGGTCAGGATACTCATGATGCGCTCCCGACTGGCGTTTTCAGCCCGGAATAGTTCAACAGACACCAGTTCGCCAGCGTCAGAATTTCTTCTGCCGCCAACGCATCGCTACGGTATTCGCCCAACGGTTGTTTTGCCGCCAGACATTCAGCCATCGCTTCATCACGATGGATCAACATTGGCAACAAGCGCCGCTGGCTTTGCAACCATAGCTGGTAAATATCGTCCTGAACCTGGCTGCCGACACGAAAATCATTAATCAAAATATGCGCGCCAGCGGGCAGTGCCTGCTGATGCAGCCGAATATGACAGTTGGCATCCACGTTGACGATCGCCAGGGTGTGATCGCACAGACTCATGATTTGATGCGTTATCTGCGAGGCGTCGCGTGGTAAATCGATCAAAATCCATTGATAACGTCCGCTGGTCTTTAGTTGCTGAATACCGGTGCAAATCTCACCCAGCCGTGTTTGCCAGTGCTGGGGATTCTCGTGTTCTTCGAGAGTCAGTTGACCAAAGGGTAGCAGATCGAGCTGTGAGGTATAGCGTAGCCCGGCATCACGCCAATCCTGGCCATCCAGCATGGCTCTTGCCCAGCCCTGGCGGTGAGAAAAATCAACGTTGAATGACAGGCGCAGCAAATTGTCCGGGCAGGCATCCACCAGCAGGACATTTTCTCCCAACATTTGCAATGACCAGCCTAACGCGGCGGTAATCGTTGTCGTCCCCACGCCACCCCGCATCCCCTGCAATCCCAGAACGGCCATTCACCACACCCCTACTTTTTTTGCGCAAACTCAGCCAATAACGGCCAACGTTTTAATGCCGCAGCCAACTGTTCTCGTTGGGAAATATCGGCATAATCAATATCAGGCAGTGAAAAAGCCTGTTTTAACGCCAAAATATCATTCTGGAAGATATAGCCTATCGCGGGATCAGGCAGAATATCGGGTTCGTTGTTATTCATTATGGTTGATCCCTATGAAATAAACATATTACACAGTAAGACAATTTCGCCGCTTTATTGCTAACGGCAGCACAGAAACCCGCTCATTTTTTGACTTTCCGTTACGCAACAGAAAAACTAAAAAACGAAAAGGCTGATATCACAAGGTTTCTGGCCTGTTAAATTGATTCACATGCTAAATCTGATAAGTTTTAATTTCAATGGTAGGTTTATTTCTTAGCTTTCGCTAGTAAACTGATAATCAGACAAAATGGCGACTTGAGGGACACTGTGGACCCCGTATTCTCTATCGGTATCTCATCCTTGTGGGATGAGCTGCGACATATGCCAGCAGGCGGCGTCTGGTGGTTTAACGTCGATCGTCAAGAAGATGCTATTAGCCTGGTGAATCAAACGATGGCTTCTCAAGCTGAAACCGCGCAAGTCGCGGTCATTAGCATGGATAGCGATCCCGAGAAAATTTTCAAATTAGATGATTCTCAAGGACCAGAAAAAATAAAATTATTTTCAATGCTAAATCATGAAAAAGGTCTATACTATTTGCCCCGTGATTTACAATGTTCAGTTGTTCCCAATAATTACCTGTTCATTCTTGTTTGCGCAAATAACGCATGGCAAAACATATCTGCCGAGCGCCTTCGCCTATGGCTGGAAAAAATGAATAAATGGTGCAGGCTAAACCATTGTTCACTGCTGGTAATTAATCCCGGAAATAATAACGATAAACAATTTTCATTGTTACTGGAGGAGTATCGTTCGCTTTTTGGACTTGCCAGTTTGCGTTTTCAGGGCGATCAGCATCTGCTGGATATCGCTTTTTGGTGTAACGAAAAAGGCGTCAGCGCCCGTCAGCAACTGACCGTCCAGCATCAAAATGGCGTCTGGGCGTTAGTTCAGCGCGAAGAGGCGGAGATCCAACCACGCAGCGATGAAAAACGTATTCTCAGTAATATTGCCGTACTGGAAGGCGCGCCACCGCTATCGGAACACTGGAAGCTATTCGACAATAACGAAACGCTGTTCAATGAAGCACGTACCTCTCAGGCCGCGACGGTCGTATTCTCTTTGCAGCAAAATGGGCAAATTGAACCGCTGGCCCGCAGTATTCATACATTGCGTCGCCAGCGTGGTAGCGCGTTGAAAATCCTCGTGCGGGAAAATATTGCCAGCCTGCGCGCCACCGACGAACGTTTACTGTTGGCCTGCGGCGCAAATATGGTTATTCCATGGAACGCCCCGCTCTCTCGCTGTCTGACAATGATTGAAAGCGTGCAGGGACAGAAGTTCAGCCGCTATGTACCGGAAGATATCACCACGCTGTTGTCGATGACTCAGCCGATTAAACTGCGGGGATTCCAGAAGTGGGATGTATTCTGTGACGCGGTCAATAATATGATGAATAACACCCTGTTACCCGCTCACGGCAAAGGCGTTCTGGTGGCTCTGCGCCCGGTGCCTGGCATTCGCGTTGAACAAGCACTGACGCTGTGTCGCCCTAATCGTACCGGCGATATTATGACGATTGGCGGCAATCGACTGGTGCTGTTCCTCTCTTTCTGCCGGATTAACGATCTGGATACCGCATTGAATCATATCTTCCCACTACCTACTGGCGACATTTTCTCTAACCGCATGGTCTGGTTTGAAGATGACCAAATCAGCGCCGAGCTGGTGCAAATGCGTTTACTCGCCCCGGAACAATGGGGGATGCCGCTGCCTTTAACGCAGGGTTCCACGCCAGTCATCAATGCCGAACACGATGGTCGCAACTGGCGACGCATACCTGAACCACTGCGATTATTGGATGATGCTGTGGAGCGTTCATCATGATGACCATCAGCGATATCGTTGAAATTATTATCGTTTGCGCACTGATATTTTTCCCGCTGGGCTATCTGGCGCGGCATTCTCTACGGCGTATTCGTGACACTTTGCGTTTGTTATTTGCTAAACCTCGTTATGTAAAACCGGCCGGTACATTACGCCGTGCGGAAAAAGCCAGGGCAACCAAAAAATGACTCAATTTACCCAAAACACCGCTATGCCTTCTTCCCTCTGGCAATACTGGCGCGGCCTTTCTGGCTGGAACTTCTATTTTCTGGTCAAGTTTGGCCTGTTATGGGCGGGATATCTTAACTTCCATCCGCTGCTTAACCTGGTGTTTGCCGCGTTTCTGCTAATGCCTATTCCGCGCTATAGCCTGCACCGTCTACGCCACTGGATAGCCCTGCCAATCGGTTTTGCATTGTTCTGGCATGACACCTGGCTACCAGGCCCGGAAAGCATCATGAGTCAGGGTTCGCAAGTGGCTGGTTTCAGTAGCGATTATTTAATCGACCTCGTTACTCGCTTTATTAACTGGCAGATGATCGGAGCCATTTTTGTATTGTTAGTGGCGTGGTTGTTCCTGTCACAATGGATTCGTATCACCATATTTGTCGTCGCTATTCTGGTATGGCTGAACGTACTTACGCTGGCTGGACCAAGTTTCTCCCTGTGGCCTGCCGGTCAACCGACCACGACGGTGACAACGACGGGCGGTAATGCAGCGGCAACGGTCGCAGCCGCAGGCGGTACGCCGGTGGTGGGTGATATGCCTGCGCAAACCGCGCCGCCGACAACCGCGAATCTTAATGCATGGCTGAATAATTTCTATAACGCCGAAGCGAAACGTAAATCGACCTTCCCATCCGCGCTTCCGGCAGATGCACAGCCATTTGAATTGCTGGTCATCAACATCTGCTCACTCTCCTGGTCGGACATTGAAGCTGCCGGGTTAATGTCGCATCCGTTATGGTCGCATTTCGATATTGAGTTCAAGAATTTCAACTCTGCGACCTCATACAGCGGCCCGGCTGCGATTCGTCTGCTGCGCGCCAGCTGTGGACAAACTTCGCACACCAATCTGTACCAACCAGCCAATAATGACTGCTATCTGTTCGATAACTTGTCAAAACTGGGCTTTACCCAGCATCTGATGATGGGGCATAACGGTCAATTCGGCGGCTTCCTGAAAGAAGTGCGCGAAAATGGCGGTATGCAGACAGAATTGATGGATCAAACGAATCTGCCGGTTATTTTGCTGGGCTTTGATGGTTCGCCGGTTTATGACGATACCGCCGTACTTAACCGCTGGCTGGACGTTACTGAAAAAGATAAAAACAGCCGTAGTGCCACGTTCTACAACACGCTTCCACTGCACGATGGCAACCATTATCCGGGCGTCAGCAAAACAGCGGATTACAAAGCGCGGGCGCAGAAGTTCTTTGATGAACTGGACGCATTCTTTACTGAACTGGAGAAATCGGGTCGTAAAGTGATGGTGGTAGTGGTGCCAGAACACGGCGGCGCGCTGAAGGGCGACAGAATGCAGGTATCTGGCTTACGTGATATCCCTAGCCCGTCTATCACAGACGTCCCCGTTGGCGTGAAATTCTTCGGTATGAAGGCACCACACCAGGGGGCACCGATTGTCATCGACCAACCAAGCAGTTTCCTGGCAATTTCTGATCTGGTGGTTCGCGTTCTCGACGGTAAAATTTTCACCGAAGACAATGTTGACTGGAAAAAACTCACCAGCGGATTGCCACAAACAGCACCGGTATCCGAGAACTCAAACGCGGTGGTGATTCAATATCAGGATAAACCGTACGTTCGCCTGAACGGTGGCGATTGGGTGCCATACCCGCAATAAACACGAAAAAGGCCGCAGAGTTTCACCCCTGCGGCCTGTTCCGGGCGCAAATTGCCATTACGGCAGCCGACGCCCGCACAACACGTTACTTCCGCTTATTCAGCCAGCTCACGATCAGGCTGGCGAGAATGCCAGCAATGACCGGAGCCGCTAAATCGTGCCAGAAGGCCATGCCTAACTGCGCGAACGTCATATAGCCGCCTGTGTTGTAATGACAACGTTTCGCGGCTATTCTTGAGTTGTTTGGGTTCAAGATTAGCCCCCGTCATATTGTCAGGTGTATACCTGCAACGTGCGGGGGTTTTCTCTCTCCAGCAACCAATGCCACCAGGGATAAAGCCCCCGCAACATTGCGCCTCACCGGACTCTTCCGGCTTGCCGCTGATTCTAC
>ERZ1034901.2217-NODE-2217-length-12607-cov-6.660612_pt1 | contig 12607 bp, 10 predicted proteins | sample MGYA00520628_ERZ1034901 | MGnify/ENA primary metagenome ERZ1034901 (study PRJEB33766, sample SAMN09781783) | gut metagenome | biome: gut microbiome | host: Homo sapiens | place: Madagascar | study: EMG produced TPA metagenomics assembly of the PRJNA485056 data... | reverse complement strand
CGACCACGCAGAGGGCTTCCGCCAGTACCTCTACGAGCTGCGCGGCGAGATGGACAACACCCCCGACGCCGTTCTCGACGCCTTCGCCGAGGGCATCCACGAGAACAAGACGTGGCTTGAAAGCCTGCCCGGCTTCAAGGCCGACTACATCAAGGCCACGACGCATTTCCATCCCGGCACAGGCGACACGTGCTACCCCGAGTACGCCGAGCTTCCGCACGGCTACAATCTGGGCGTCCTCTTCTTCAAGGACGAGAAGTACGACCACGTCATCAAGTTCGTGAACTCCGTGTTCGCCGACAACAAGGACATCACCCACAAGCTCAACGCGCCCCTTACCGCGCTTGTGCAGGACCCCGAGAGCAGGGCCGTGCTCGGCGGCGTCTACACCTACGAGGGCAAGACCATCTACGTGAAGGCGAACAAGGGCGTCATCATGTGCTGCGGCGGCTTCGAGAACAACAAGCAGATGCGCGCCGACTACCTGTCCGCCGCCACCGCCCGCTGCATCGCAGGCCGCATGAACACCGGCGACGGCCACTACATCTGCGCCCGCATCGGCGCCGACATGTGGCATATGAACAGCTGTGCTGGCATGTGGACGAGCGTGTCGCCGATCGAGGGCGAGGACGTGACCATGCGCACGCCCAAGCAGTTCGGCATCACCGTCGCCGAGAACGGTCGACGCTTCTTCATGGACTGGGACTCCGACCATGAGCATGACTGGGACGTCATCGACCAGAACCCGCTCAACATCAACGTCGGCAGCCGCCATGGCCACATGCAGTTCGGCGGCGAATGGCCGCACCTGCCAATGCCGAAGACCACCTGGTACATCTTGGACGACGCGGGCTATAAGCAGATGATGGCCTACCAGACCGCTCCGAACTTCGAGCCGTCGAGCGAGGGCTACGGCTATACCGCCAACACCATCGAGGAGCTTGCCGACAAGGCGGGCATCAACAAAGAAGAGCTCGTGAAGACGGTCGCTAAGTGGAACGAGTACTGCGAAGAGGGCTATGACCCCGCGTTCTATCGCCCGGAGAAGACTTTGACCCCGATTAAGGGCGCCCCCTTCCACGCATGCCATTGTTCTTACACCATGCTCAACACCGACGGCGGCCCGCGCCGCAACGAGCATGCGCAGATCATCGACCTGAACGGCGATGTCATCCCGAACCTCTACAGCGCCGGCGAGTTCGGCAGCGTGTGGTGCGACATGTACAACGGCGGCGGCAACCTGGGCGAGTGCTGCGCGTTCGGCCGCATCGCTGTTCGCAATATCTTAGGCCTCGTCTAGTCAAAGGCCCGAGAAAGGAGTATTGCGATGAGCGAACAAAGCGAAATCGAAAAGGATAAGGTGGAGGACGCGAGTGCGTCCCCTGCCGCAGAAGCCGCTTCGGCGGGCGCGCCCTCGCCTAAGCGCAAGTGCACGAAGAAACAGCGCGCGGGCATCGTGGTCGGCTGCATCGTTGCGGTGCTCGTGGTTGCGGGCGCGGGCTTCATGGTGTGGCACGAGCAGCCGAGCTTTTGCAACGCCATCTGCCACAACCCGATGGACCCGTATCTGCCAACCTACGAGGCGACTCCCGGCGAGTCCGCCACCGATAAGTGGGGCAACGAGGTCGAGGACGCTTCCAGCATGCTCGCCGCGGTGCACGGGCAAGTTGGCAAGACCTGCATGGATTGCCATGTGCCGACGCTCAGCGAGCAGGTGAACGAAGGCGTCGAGTGGGTGTCCGGCAACTACGACAGCCCGCTCGGCGAACGAACGGCGACGCAGCTTGTGGAGGCGCGCGGCCTTGAGAACTCCGATGAGTTCTGCATGAACGACAGCTGCCACCCCTACACGCGCGAGGAGCTGGAGAAGAAGACGGCCTGGATGGGCAAGATCAACCCGCATACCCCGCAGCATGGCGAGCAGAAGTGCACAACATGCCACAAAGCGCACCGCGCGAGCGTGAACTACTGCACGCAGTGCCACACCGATGCGGTCGTCCCCGACGGTTGGATCGACTACACCGAGAGCACTCAGCTCGAGGAGGCGTCGGGCACGCTCGACTAGATTGTACTGAGTCGATCGGGATGCACCGATTGCGAAGGAGAAGCGCGGCTTCCACAGGGGGCCGCGCTTCTTTGCGTTTGAGTGCGCGACGCGATTGCGAAATCGGTGGGCAGGGGTTCGCTCTCGCTCGGGGTTTAAGCCCCAGATTCCGCGCATGTGGTCAGAGGCGTCGCCATGCGCTCTGGTATACTGGTTCTTACTTGAAGACAAAAGGAGGTGCGACTATGGCGGGTCCGTTTCTCTGGCTTGTGGCTGCGGGCGTGATGGCCGTCATCGAGGCTCTCTCGTTTGGGCTGGTCACGATGTGGTTCGTCGTCGGCGCTCTCGTGGCGTTCGTGGCCGACCTTCTCGGCGCGAACCTCATCGTGCAGATCGTGCTCTTCCTCATCGTGTCCGTGTTGTGCCTCGTGCTCCTGCGCCCCGTGTTCGTGAAATACCGCGACCGCGGGCGGGCGGAAGAGCCGACCCTCATCGGCGAGCGCGGCGTCGTATGCGTTGCCGTCGACAACGACGGGCTCACCGGCAGGGTTGAGCTTTCCGACCATATGACCTGGTCGGCGCGCTCGGCTACGGGCGAGGTCCTACCCGAGGGCACGCGCGTCGAAGTCATTGGTCAGGAATCTATCAAGCTCATCGTCAAACCGTGTGAACCGGAAGCATAAACCGTCCGCTATCGAAAGGAAACGCTATGCCACTGCTCACCTTCCTCATCGCGCTCGTCATCATCGTGGTTGTCTTGGCCGTCACCTGCGTGAAGATCGTTCCGCAGGCCGAGGCCGCCATCGTCGAGCGTCTGGGGTCGTATCTCACCACGTGGAACAACGGCCTCCACATCAAGATTCCCTTCATCGACCATGTGCGCATGGGAATCTCTCTCAAGGAACAGGTTTTCGATTTCCCACCGCAGCCGGTCATCACGAAGGATAACGTCACGATCTCGATCGACACGGTCGTCTTCTTCAAGATTCTCGACCCGAAGCTCTTTTGCTACGGCGTGGAGAACCCCATCGTCGCGATTGAGAATCTCTCCGCCACCACAATTCGCAACATCATCGGCGAGCTCGATCTCGATACGACGCTCGTTTCCCGCGATACGATCAACGCGAAGATGCGCTCCATCCTCGATGAGGCGACGGATGCCTGGGGCATCAAGGTCAACCGCGTCGAAGTGAAGAACATCACGCCGCCCGCCGCCATCCAGCAGGCGATGGAGAAGCAGATGAAGGCCGAGCGAGAGAAGCGCGAGGCGGTGCTTTTGGCAGAGGGCCAGAAGCAGAGCGCCATCACGGTTGCCGAGGGCGAGAAGCAGGCGCAGATCCTCTCCGCCGAAGCCGAGAAGCAGGCGATCATCCTCGCCGCGGAAGCCGAGAAGGAAAAGCAGATTCGCGAGGCGGAAGGTGAGGCCGAGGCTATCCGCAACGTCCAGCGCGCAACCGCAGAGGGCATCGCGATGGTGCGCGAGGCGGGCGCCGACAACGCGGTTTTGACCCTTCAAGCATACGAGGCTCTGAAGTGCGTCGCGAACGGCCGCGCAACGAAGCTCATCATCCCCTCCGACATCCAGGGAATCGCAGGCCTTGCGGCGTCGATCAAGGAAATCGTGACCGACGACCCCAACGCCGCGAAGCAAAGCGAGACGCCGAGCGCGTAGGCGCTTTTGCCTATACGGCACCGCATCCCGCGAATTTGTGTTCGTTTCCCGCTTAACCTGGTCTTTTGGGTGGACACCCGCCATTTCGCTTGCCACAATGTCGCAAGCGAAAAAGGCGGGTATTAAAAAGTTGTGCCCGCATCAAACCGAATAAAGGACGTGTTGCCAGTGGTCAGTATCGTTATAGCTCCCGACCCGCTTCTTCGCCAGGAGTGCGAGTCGTGCACGCCGGGCGATCACAGCTTGAAGAAACTCGCGAAGCAGATGGCTCGCGCGATGTATCACAACAACGGCTGCGGTATCGCCGCTCCCCAGGTGGGCGTGACGAAGCGCCTGATCGTGATCGACGTGGACGATTCCGAGGAGCAAAACCCCATCGTTTTGGTCAACCCCGAGATCATTGAGCTCAAAGGCGAGCCCGAAACCCAAGGTGAGGGCTGCCTGTCCTGCCCTGGCATCACCGTTCCCGTCTCGCGCAAGCCCTGGGCTCGCGTGCGCTATTACGACCTCGACGGCGAGCTGTGGGAAATCGAGGGCGATGGCCTTCTCGGGCGCTGCCTTCAACACGAGATCGACCATCTAAACGGCCGCACGCTGTTCGAGGCATGCGACCCGCTCACGCGTATTCGCGCGCTCGAAGCCTACGATGAGGCGCGCAAGCAGGGTGCCATGCCCGGCGACACCTCTATCGAGGTGGATTGAATGCGCATTGTTTTCATGGGCACGCCGGATTTCTCGGCGACCATCCTTGAAGACCTCTCCGAGCACTACGACGTCGTTGCGGCCTACACGCGCCCCGATGCAGTGCGCGGGCGCGGCAAGAAGCTTGCGGCCTCGCCGGTGAAGGAGACGGCCGAGCGCTTGGGCATCCCCGTGGAGCAGCCCACGACGTTTAAGGACCCCGAAGCGGTCGCCACGCTCGAGCGGTACCGCCCCGACTTCATCGTCGTCGCGGCCTACGGCATGATTCTTCCCGCTGACGTGCTCGAATGTCCCACGTACCACTGCCTGAACGTGCATGCGTCGCTTCTGCCCCGCTGGAGGGGCGCAGCTCCTATCGAGCACGCGATCCTCGCCGACGACGAGGAGACGGGCGTGTGCATCATGCGCATGGAGGAAGGCCTCGACACGGGCCCGTACTGCGTCTGCCGCACGCTCAACGTGGACGGCAAGTCGCTGCCCGAGTTGGCCGACGAGCTCGCGAACCTGGGCTCGCATGCGCTTTTGACGGCGATCATGCAGATCATGCGCAAACAGGAGCGCTGGGTCGTGCAGAAGGAAACCGACGCCACCTACGCCCACAAGATCAGCAAGGGCGAGCTCGATCTGGATCCGGCGCTCGACGTCGACATGCTCGCGCGCCGCGTGCGCGCGTCGAGCGCGGGCCACCCGAGCAAGTGCACGCTGCTCGGCAAGGGTGCAACGATCTTGGACGCCTGCCGTGCCGACTACGATGAGCAGGGAAGGCTCGCGGCGAGCGGCCTTCGCGCCGGCGAAGTTCGCTACAAGGCGAAACGGCTTTTGCTCGGGTGCGCCGACGGAGCGCTCGAGGTATTCAGGCTCAAGCCTGACGGAAAGAAGGAAATGGATGCCCAGGCGTTTGCGGCCGGTGCCGCAGCGCTTCATGGGCAGGACGGGGAATGGACGGTTCACCATGCCTGATGGCAACAACCAGCACCACGAAGAACATCGAAACGCAAACGGCAACCGCAACGACAAGCGCCCGAACACGGGCGGCTATCGCGGGAGGTCGGGTTCTGGCCCGCGCGACTCGAAGGGTCGCGGCGATCGCAAAGGTTCCTATGGAAACTCCCGCGGCGGCGAGCGCAAGGGAGGCTACAAGAAAAGCGGCTCCCGCGCAGATGACCGCCGCTCGCAGGACGGCGAGCATCGCTCCCGCAAGCCGTTCGACAACGAGCGCTCAGGCGAGCGCAAGCCCTACGGCAAGGGCGCAGGCGATCGCCGGTCGGGCGGCAAGTCGTTTGGGAAACGCGGCGAGGGCAACCGCAAGCCCTACAGCAAACACGATGGCAACCGCAAGCCGTATGCCAAGCGCAATGACGGCCCCCGCGGGCCCTACGAAAAGCGCGAGCAGGATGCGCGCGAACCGCTTGTGAAAGCCGAGGAGAACGAGAACGCCGCGTCTTCGCAGGTCGTTGCCGCTGAGGAGTCGCCGCGCGCAGTCGACGAGGCTGCGGGCAGTGAGGCCGCTCCTCGCGCCGAGCGCCCGGAAGGCCGCGAGTTCTCGCGCAAGGATGCGGGCGAGCGCCACGGGCACGCGCCGCGTAAGCCCTGGCAACCCAACGAGCAGAACGCTGCCCTCGCCGAAGCGCGCGAGCAGGAGCCGGGCGTCTACCGCGGTGAGCTCGAGCTCGACGAGGAGGGCGAACTCAAGTACCGAAATCGCCCCAAGGGCGGGCAGAAGCGCGGAGCGAAGCGCTCCTTCGACGACAAGCCGCGCACGAGCGGTGTCGTCCATAGGGACGCTGGCCGCAGTGCTTCTCCTGCGCGCCAAGCAGCTTTGCAGGTGACCTCCATCGTGCGCAAGCGCGACGCGTTCGCCCAGGACCTTATCCACAAGTACATCGACTCTTCCCGCATGTCGCGCGAAGATCGCGCGTTCGCGACCCGCCTCACGCTCGGCGTGGTGAGCTCCTACGGCACGCTCGACGACGTCATCAACCGCTGCCTCGACCGCCTAAGCGACATCGACGACGACGTTCGCGACGCCATGCGAATCTCCACTTACGAGATCATTTTCCTCAAAAAGGAGCCGCATGCTGCGGTGAGCCAGGGCGTCGAGCTCGTGAAGACGATCGCGCCGAAGGCGTCCGGCCTGGCCAACGCCGTCTTGCGCCGCATCGCCGACAAGGCGCATAAGTTCCCCTTCGACGACCCGCGCACGAGCATCGAGGCTTTCGCGCGTCTGAATGCGTTTCCCGAGTGGCTCGCGAGGCTTGCTCTCGTCGACTTGGGCCCCGAGGCCGCACGCGACTACCTCGTAGCGTCGAACGAGCCCGCCCCCTTATTCATCGCGGTGAACGCCGCGCGCGCCAACGAGGCCGAGATCGTGGAGACGATCGAGTCCGCGCACGGCAACCCGGTGGCGGTGTCGGTGAACGGCGAGGAAATTCCCGGGTGCTATTGCCTCTCCGAGGGGCGCGTGCTCTTCGACGGGCGTGTGCGCCATATGATCCAAACCGGGCAGCTGCTCGTCTCCGACGCGTCGTCGCAGCAGGTCGCGCGTCTTGTTCTTCCCGATGAGAAACCCAAATCGCTCCTTGAGATCGGCGCTGGCCGCGGCACGAAGACGGTGCTCGTCCAAAGCGACGCCGCCCGCCGCTTCGGCTCGCAGATCGAGGAGTACGTCACCGTCGACAACCTCGAGTTCAAGACGAACATCACCGCCGATCGCGCAGAGGAATACGGTGTGCACGTGTCCGAGGCGCTCACGGGCGACGCGCGCGACCTCGATGCGGTCGTAGGCGAGCGCAGCTTCGACGTCGTGTTCATCGACGCGCCCTGCTCGGGACTCGGCACCCTTCGCCGCCACCCCGAGATTCGCTGGCGCCTGAAGCCCGAGAAGATCGACGAGTTCGCCGCAACCGACCTCGCGCTTCTGAAATCCGCGGCGTCGCACGTGAACGCCGGCGGCGGCATCGTGTTCGCCACCTGCACCATCACGCGTGCCGAGAACATCGATGTCGTGAAGGCGTTTCTGGCGAGCGAGGAGGGCTCGGCGTTCGCGCTCGCTCCCTTAGGCGGCGCGCCGTGCTTCAACCCCGCGCTCAAGCCCGGCTCGCCCGACGCCCACTTCGCCGTCCGTCTCCTGAAGACGGCGGAATAAGCTAAACCCCCAATCGTGAGGGCCTGCCCGAAACGGCGGCTATCCATATGACGGTTAGCCGCCGTTTGCATATCAAAGCACTTCCATTTCGCAACGTTGCGATACAATCCATGCGTTAGGCATTGTTTTAGATGCATCGTTCGAGCATTATGAAAGGGGGAGACGCATATGGAACCGAAGATCGAAGAGGTGGCTTCGCGAATTAGGTCGCTGCGTGAGGACCTCGACATCTCGATGCAGGAAATGGCCCAGGCGACGGGTCGCTCGCTTTCGGAATACGCCGCGCAAGAATCGGGTGAGCAGGATTTGAGCTTCACCTTCCTCTCGAAGTGTGCGAAGCGTTTCGGCGTCGACGTCGTCGAGCTGCTCACCGGCGAGAACCCTCACCTGACCGGGTATTCCCTTATCCGCGAGGGCGACGGGCTGTCCGTGAAGCGCCGTGCCGGCTTTGAATACTTGCACAAGGCACCGCAGTTCAAGAACAAGCTCGCCGAGCCGTTCTTGGTCACGATGCCCTATCTTCCCGAAGAGCAAGACAAACCTATCCATCTTTCCTATCACCGCGGTCAGGAAATCGACTGCATCGTCTCCGGGCATATGCGCTTCGCCTACGAAGGCCACGTCGAGGAACTCGGCCCCGGCGACGTGCTTATGTACGATTCGGGTCGCGGGCATGGCATGATCGCCACGGGCGGCGAGCCGTGCGTGTTCTACGCGATCGTTTTGAAGCCGCAGGATATCGAGATTATGTAGGCGCGCCCGGGCTTGCCCCGGGTTGCGCCACCCCTTCGGATCCTACGAGACTTCAAGGGCGTTTAGCCCTGCTTGCACTGAAAGAGGTTCTTTTATCCCATGAGGAATATCAATCTGCGCTACGTTGACGAGACCTACGCTCCCGATGGACAGCTCGAGACGTTCAGCGTCCACTATCCTGACAACTTCAACTTCGGCTACGACGTGGTAGACGATATCGCCGAAGCCGACCCCGACCGCCGCGCGATGATCTGGTGCAACCCCGAAGGCGAGGAGCACATCTTCACCTTCGCCGACATGAAGCGCTGGTCCGACAAGACGGCGAATTTCCTGGTCAATCAGGGTATCAAGCGCGGTGATTACGTCCTTGTCGTGCTGCGTCGCCACTACCAGTTCTGGTTCGTTGCAACGGCGTTGGCCAAGATCGGCGCGGTCATGGTTCCCGCGACCTTCATGTTGAAGGAGCACGACCTGGAATACCGCTTAAACGGCGCTTCCATCAGCTCCATCATCTGCACCTCCGTTGGGGATATCGCCCAAGTTGTCGACAACGTCATCTCCGAGTGCCCCACGGTCACCTCGCGCATCCTCGTGAACGGTGCGGGCGGCGGTTTGACCCGACGCGACGAGGATGGAAACCTCATCGCCGTCGCGGGCACCGTCGGCGCGTCGCTTTCCGGCGAGGAAGGCATCTGCGCCGCGTCCATCGAGCGCGAAGGTTGGGTCGACTTCAACAGCGGCGTCCGCGCGGCGAGCGAGGTCTTCGAGCGTTGCGACACGGTAGCGGCCGAGCCCATGCTCATGTACTTCTCCTCCGGCACGTCCGGCAACCCGAAGATGGTGCTCCACAACTCTGGCTACGCCGTTGCGCACCTCATCACCGCCAAGCACTGGCACAACGTGCAGCCTGACGGTGTCCACTTCACCATCGCCGACACGGGCTGGGGTAAGGCGGTCTGGGGCAAATATTACGGGCAGTGGCTTATGGAGGCCTGCGTCCTCACGTACGATTTCGACCGCTTCAATGCGGGTGAGATTCTTTCGCTTATCTCGAAGTACCAGGTCACGTCTATGTGCTGCCCGCCGACGATGTACCGCCTCATGATGTCGGAGAACTTCGATGCCTACGACCTCTCGTCGCTTCAGTACTCGACGACCGCAGGCGAGGCGCTCAACCCCGATTTGTTCAACTTCTGGAAAGAGCACACGGGGCTTACGATCTACGAGGGCTTCGGGCAAACGGAGACGCCGCTTACCATTGCCAACCTCAAGCACTCGACGCCGCGTTCCGGTTCGATGGGCAAGCCCGTGCCGCTCTACGACGTGGAGATTCAGCGCGACGACGGCTCGCGCTGCAACACTGGCGAGACGGGCGAGATTTGCATTCGCATGGAGCCGCGCCCTGCGGGCATCATGATTGAATACTATCGCGACCCCGAAAAGACGGCGAACGCGATTTACGACGGCTGGTACCACACGGGCGACACCGCTTGGGTCGACGAGGACGGCTACTTCTGGTACGTCGGCCGAAACGACGACGTCATCAAGTCGTCTGGCTACCGCATCGGGCCCTTCGAGATCGAAAGCGAGCTGCTCGAGCACGAGGCGGTGCGCGAGTGCGCTGTCACCGGCGTGCCCGATCCTGTTCGCGGCTTCGCCGTCAAGGCAACGGTCGTGCTTGCCGATGGCTTTAAGGGCTCCGACGAGCTGACCCGTGAGCTGCAGGCATGGGTGAAGCATCGTACGGCTCCTTACAAATACCCGCGCATCGTCGAATATGTCGACGCGCTGCCGAAGACCGTGAACGGCAAGATCCGCCGCGTCGCCATCAGGCAGAAGGACGGGGCGGACTTGAAGTCGCCGAAGCTTCCCGAGGGCCTTATCTAGCATGGCGCAGGTTCGCGACTTCGATGTTTCGCAGCTGGGCGGCGTGCTTGTCGTGTGCGGCCACTACGGTGTGGGGAAGACGGCGCTTTCGCTTTCGCTCGTAAAGGATGCCGCCTGCGCGGGAAAACACGTCACGCTTGTCGACCTCGATGTGGTGAATCCCTACTTCAGGTCGAGTGACCAGGCACAATCGCTTCGGGCGGCGGGCATCTCGGTGGTAACGCCGGTCTATGCCGGCCCCGACTGCAACATCGACATGCCGGCACTTACGGGCGCGGTTGCTCCCGCGATTGAGCGCGCACAGTCCAATGGAGACGAGCTGTGTGTCATCGATGTCGGCGGCGATGACGCGGGTGCGGCGGCGCTCGGGCGTTTTTCGCACACGATCGCTTCGGCACCTTACGAGATGTGGTATGTCGTGAACCGCTACCGAGCGCTTACCCGCGAGCCGCGCGAAGCGTGCGAGGTGCTCTTCGAAATCGAGCGTGCATCGCGCCTTCGCGCGACGGCGATTGTCGCGAACTCTCATCTCATGGGCGACACTGACGAGGACGCGATTTCCCAGTCGCTGCCGTTTGCCCGTGAGGCGGCGTGCGCGACGGGTCTGCCGCTTGCGGCCGTCTGCGTTCCCGCGACCTGCGCGGACGCGGCCAGGGAGCGGCTTTCCCAAGAGGGCGCCGACGTGGCGCTTTACGAAATAGATCCCTATCGGCAAACGCCGTGGAGTAACTGATAGTCAAGAGGGCGGGGGTTAACGTCAAATGGCAAGAATCAGCGTGGACGAGGGCTTCTGCAAGGGCTGCGGCCTTTGCGTGGATGCGTGCCCGACCCACATCATCGAGCTCGATCAGGAGAGGATAACGGCCAAGGGCTATCATCCTGCGCACTGCATCGACCAATCAAAATGTGTTGGGTGCTGCTCATGCGCGGTCATGTGCCCCGATGTCGCCATCTCGGTTTGGAGGTGAGTTATGGCTGAAAAGGTTCTTATGAAGGGAAACGAGGCGCTTGCGGGAAGCGCGCTGCGCGCCGGATGCCGTTTCTTCTTCGGTTATCCCATCACGCCGCAGACCGAGCTTGCGGCCTACATGTCCAAGCGCATGCCGAAGATCGGCGGGACGTATCTGCAGGCTGAAAGCGAAATCGCGGCAATCAACATGGTGTATGGCGCCGCGTCCGCCGGTGCTCGCGCGATGACGTCCTCGTCGAGCCCCGGAATCTCGCTTAAAGGCGAGGGCATCTCGTACATGGCAGGCTCGGATTTGCCGGGCGTCATCATCAACGTGCAGCGAGGGGGCCCGGGCCTCGGTGGCATCCAGCCTTCCCAGTCCGACTATTGGCAGGCCACGCGCGCGACGGGGCATGGCGACTTCTTTATGCCCGTGCTTGCGCCCTCGACAGTGCAGGAGATGGCCGACTGCGTCTACCGTGCCTTCGATTTGGCCGACGAGTATCGCACGCCTGTCATGGTGCTTGCCGACGGCATGCTCGGCCAGATGATGGAGCCAGTCGTTTTGCCCGATCCCAAGGAGAGTCTCCCCGAGAAGCCCTGGGCAACGACGGGTCATAAGGGCAAGCGCGCTCACAACATCGTGAACTCGCTTTATCTGACCGCCGACGCCCTCGAGAAGCTCAACATCGAGCGCTTCGAGCGCTACGAGGTCATCCGCGAGAAGGAGCAGCGCTCGGAAGCCTTCATGCTCGATGATGCGGAAATCGTCGTCGTCGCGTTCGGCGCTTCGAGCCGCGTGGCGAGAAGCGCGGTCGTCGCTGCGCGCGAGGAGGGCGTCAAAGTCGGTCTCCTTCGCCCGATTACGCTGTGGCCGTTCCCAACGAAGGCAATCGAAGACGTGCTCTCGCATGCGAAGGCGTTCCTGTCGGTTGAGATGAACATGGGACAAATGGTCGACGACGTGCGCCTCGCGGTGAACGGGCGCGCGACAGTCGATTTTTACGGTCGCACCGGCGGCGTCATCCCGACGCCCGAAGAGGTGCTTTCCGCTATCAAGGATTCTGCGAAGAGGGGAGGGGTTCTCTAATGGCGCAAGACGAGAAGCTCGTGTTTTCCCGCCCGCATTCCCTGTTGCCGGTGGTGACCAACTATTGCCCGGGATGCACGCACGGCATCGTCCATCGCCTCGTGTGCGAGACCATGGACGAGCTCGATATCGAGGGCCAGACCATAGGCGTCGCGCCTGTCGGTTGCTCGGTCATGTCCTATGATTTCTTCGGTTGCGATATGATCGAAGCTGCTCACGGCCGTGCTCCCGCGGTGGCGACCGGTGTGAAGCGCGTTCTGCCCGACAACGTGGTGTTTGCGTACCAAGGCGACGGCGACCTCGCCTCGATCGGCATGGCGGAGACCGTCCATGCGGCGACGCGCGGCGAGCACATCACCGTCATT
>ERZ1034901.2216-NODE-2216-length-12609-cov-367.623865_pt1 | contig 12609 bp, 6 predicted proteins | sample MGYA00520628_ERZ1034901 | MGnify/ENA primary metagenome ERZ1034901 (study PRJEB33766, sample SAMN09781783) | gut metagenome | biome: gut microbiome | host: Homo sapiens | place: Madagascar | study: EMG produced TPA metagenomics assembly of the PRJNA485056 data... | reverse complement strand
ACCTCTTCTTTTTATGAGATAAAAACTTATCTCATTCTCAATCACTTATAAAAAAAACGTACTTTCCGGACAAGAAAAAAATAAAAATCCTTAAGGGAAAATTCTCCATCTCTTTTTCCCCCATTTTCCGGGCGTTTCTTCCTGATTCTCTCTTTTGGGAATTTTATTTACATAGGTCAATTCCCTCACTTGCGAAACTATCGGCAGACCATCTGGTTCACTGAAGAATACAAATTACTTGCCGGTAGGCTTTACTTGCCATACTTGCTTGGTGCGATTCCAAACTTGTTTTTGAAGCACTTATAAAAATAGGTGGAATCGGAGAAACCGACCTTTTCGCTGATCTCGCTTACGGTGTATTCGCCTTCCAGCAGGAGCTTGGCGGCAATACGCAGGCGCTCGTTCTGGATATAGATGTTTGGCGAAACACCCATGATGCTCTTGGTGCGGTTATATACCGTGGTACGGCCCAGGCAGAGCAGCTCGGCAAGGCGATCTACATTGAAGTTGTTGTCGCCGATATGCTGTGCCACGATAGCCTCCAGCTTATCCTTGAACTTCTTGTCGAGGGTGGACATCAGGAGGGTAGGCTCATTCTTCTTGAGCTCCTTCACTGGCTTGACCAGGATTACTTCTCCGCAGGAAGACTGCTCTGCTTTCTCTAGTGGAGCATTTTCCTTAAGAGTCGTTTCCTGACCAAGTGCTTTCTCCTGCTGCGCCTTCTCTTCAGCCTTCTGCTTCGCTTTCAGTTCCATAGCCACAAACTGTAGGGCTCGGGCGATCATCTCCGGCAACTGGATGTCGCTGATGAGCAGGGCTGGCTTGATTTTCCGGATGTTCTCGTACCCCGTCTTGCCATTCATGAATGTTTCTACATGGAAATAGACAGACAGCTCCGACTTGATCTGCTCCAGCATGTCCGGATCATCTTCTATTACCATCACGGTAACGTTGTTGATGGCTTTCGGAGTCATCTCCTTTACAATCATCTCTATCTCGTCCTTGTCGATGCTGTGGTCATCCAGCGCCTTCTTCTCGATGATATCCTCCGGCTGATACTTGCCGGCATCATTTGGCAGGGCAAGGCAGAAACGGCTGCCTCCGAGATCCAGGGAACGCTCATAGGTGAGCGAACCCTTGTGGATTTCCGCCATCTGATGCGCCGTATAGAGACCGATACCCATACCGCCCTTGGAAGCATAGCCGTGCATGAATGGCTTGAAGAGATCAGCCTCTCTTTCCGGCTTGATACCCGGACCATTGTCTTCTACCGAGAAGAACACGATGTTGTTCTCCAGATAGAGTTTCACGCTGATAATACCCTTGTCTGGGGTATATTTCACGGCATTGCTCAGCAGGTTATACATGATGGTTTCCACCTTTTCCTGGTCGAAGAGCATCTCGTGGTTGCTGGTCCAAGGAGTGAAATTCATGGTGACGTCCTTCTGCTTGGCCACGGTATAGAGATCATTGTAGATGGCGCGCACGAAACCGATGATTTCGCCCTTTTCTACATTCAGCTTCATATTGCCCGTATTGATCTTGCGGAACTCCATCAGCTGGTTGATGAGTCGCTGCAGTCGCTTGGTTCCTCTGGAGAGGGTATAGATGGAGTTCTTGGAAGTATAGCCTTCTCCCTTGGTCATCATCTTTTCCACGGCATTCTGGATGATGGCGAGCGGGGTGCGGAACTCATGAGAGATATGGGTGAAGAAGTTGATTCGGAAATCAGACATCTGTTTCTCCAAAGCAATCTGCTGGTTCAGCTCGAAGTTTCTCAGCCATGAACGGTAGTAGAGTACTCCTGCTCCGCAGATGATGAGCAGATAGATGCACCACGCCCATACCGTATTGTACCAAGGCTGGCAGATGGTGATGTGCAGCAAGGTTTCCTCGCTCCACTGGTTGCTGCCTATACGGGTACGGATATGTAGGGTGTAGCTGCCTGGGTTCAGGTCGCTGAACTCGGCATGGTTGATGCTGGTCATCGGGCGCCAGGTATTGTCTATTCCCTCCAGATAGTACTGGTACATCGCATTCTGGATGTGCGGATAATCGAAGTTGGAGAAGTGGATGTTGAGCGAATTCTTGTCGTGTGGCAGGCTGATTTCCCGTGTATAGTTCAGCGCCTTGGTCAGGAATTGCTCGTTTTCAGCTTCGTATATCGAGATACCATTGATGGCGAGGTCGGTGATGACTGCTCTCATGTGGGCTGGTGGCATGCCCGGACGAGTTTGCCCGAGTTGTCATAAAGGAAGGCATCGCCCTTGTCGGTCAGTACGGCGATATGATTGCCGTCAGTAGTCAGGGTGATGATATGCTGGTTCTTGAGCATAAGATGGCTCTTGCCATCAGGGGTGATGCGGTTAAGACCTTTATCGGATGCGATCCATACATTCTGTTTGGTGTCTTCTGTCATCTGTAGCTGATGATCGCCTATCAGTTTGCCATTCTTTGTAGTATAATCTGTGGCTTGAAATTTTCCGTTGCTATAAGTCAGGTATCTGGCTCCGAAGTCTCCAGAAAAGAGCCACATGCCATTCTGGCTCTTGAATCGGTTTTTCAAGAGCGTAGCATTCTCCTTATCGAAATAATCGGAAAAATGAGCTGTTTCCAGGTCGAAGCAGCAGAGGATGTTGGATGGATTGTAGCCCCAGATGAGTCCGTGTTTCTCGTCGTTGATGAGCTGTGAGATGGAGTGGTGGGTCTTTTGTCCGGAGTTCTTGCTGAGATTGGTGAAGTTGATAAATTGATAGCCGTCATATCTGCTCACTCCGTTCGGCGTTCCGAGCCAGATAAATCCATCTCTATCCTGGATGATATCGTTCACCGTATTGCACGACAATCCATCCTTAGCCGAGAGTCGCTTCCCGTCTAATTTGATGCTGCCGAATGCCTGCAGAGGCATCAGCCAAATGCTGATGAATCCTGCTATATATAATAAGGTGTAGAATGTCTTTATGTTTCTTTTCATTGATAGGTCTTTTATTTTTCTGCAAAAATACTATAAAATCCTTAGAATACAAAACAAAAAGAAAGAGAAAATGTAATGTGAAAAACAAAAAATGGGCAAAAGTCAAAAAATAAAGGTGAATGGTCAAAATATAAAGTATAGTCGGCAAGAATAAGTGTATTTTTGCACCCGAAACAATAAACATATAAACCAAAACGTAATAAGACATGGACAACAAACTATTTTTTAAGGAGTCTGTTTTGCCTGTTACTCTTTTTTGCTCAGCATTGATGTTTTCTCCTAGCGGAATAGCTCAGATGAATGCAGCAACGAATGTAGTACAGCAAGCTAAAACAGTAAAAGGTACAGTTGTAGATAACATGGGCGAGCCTGTCATTGGCGCCAGTGTTAAAGTAGTAGGCACAACTAATGGTGCCGTAACTGATCTTGACGGAAACTTTGCTTTGACCAACGTGCCAAAGAATGCTACCGTGGAAATCTCATATATCGGTTATACAACCCAGAAAGTGAGTGTAGCCGGAAAGAGCGATCTGAAGGTAACATTGCAGGAAGATAACAAGGCTTTGGATGAAGTCGTGGTAGTAGGTTATGGTGTACAGCGCAAGAGCGATGTGACCGGTGCCTTGGCTCACCTGGATTCAAAGGACCTGACAGCGATGCCTGTAAAGGATGCCCTGGAGGGTATGCAGGGTAAGACTGCCGGTGTGGATATTACCAACTCACAGCGTCCTGGTACTGTAGGTAGCATCACTATCCGTGGTCAGCGTTCCATCGGTGCCAGCAGTGCTCCGCTCTATGTAGTGGATGGTATGATTATCCAGAACGGTGGTATCGAGAATATCAACCCTCAGGATATCGAGAGCATCGAGGTGTTGAAGGATGCTTCTGCTACCGCTATCTATGGTGCCCGAGGTGCCAACGGTGTTGTGCTCGTTACTACCAAGAAGGGTAAGGAAGGCAAGGTTACCTTGAACTATGCAGGTACAGTTACTTTCTCTACGCTCCATGATGTAACCAAGATGATGAACGCTGCACAGTGGATAGACTATGCCCGTCTGGCAGCATATAACCAAGGCAATTATGGCGATAAGACACAAGACTTTGCTCCTAATTATGAGAGAGATGTGAAGCTTTTCGGAGGTCAGGCAGACAGCTGGGCTAATATTAATCAGGCTTGGGTAGATGGTACTTATCATCCGGAATTAGTGGGTTCTTACGACTGGGCTTCTCATGGTAAGCAGACTGGTATTACTCATGAGCATACACTCAGTGCTTCTGGTGGTTCAGACAGATTCAAGGGTTATGGTTCTTTTGGTTATTTAAATCAGAAGGGTGTACAGCCTGGTCAGAGCTATCAGCGTTTTACCTTGAATACTTCTTTCGAGGCAAGACCTGTTGATCCATTGACATTGGGCTTCACCATGAATGCTTCATACGGTACCCAGAACTATGGTTATAACTTCTCTAAGTCTGTAACGGGACCTGGTGATTATTATAATGCATTGAACTCCATGATTCCATGGACAGTTCCTTACGATTCTGACGGCAACTATATACGTAATCCTTGGGATTACAATGTGAACATCATCAATCCTATTGATGAACTGAAGTATAATACCAACAAGCGTACCAATTTCCGAATCAATGGCAGCGCATATGCCCAATTTGACTTTGGCAAGGTGTGGAAGCCATTGGAGGGTCTGCAGTATCGCATTCAGTTTGGTCCGGAACTCCAGTATTATCGCCTGGGTATTGCCAATGCAGCCGATGGTATCAATGGAGATGGCAGAAACATAGCTCAATACAATCCATCCAATAAGGTGTCTTGGACGCTCGATAATCTGGTTTACTACAACAAGACCATTGCCAAGAACCATCGTATTGGTGTTACCCTCCTGCAGAGTGCATCTAGCTATCATTCAGAGAATGGTAATATCAAGGCTTTTGTAGCGAGTGCAGATGAACTTTGGTGGAACACAAGTTCATTGGGAAATCCACAGGCTTATTCTACTGGCCTGACAGAAACTTCGCTTGCTTCCTACATGGCTCGTGTGAATTATACTTATGCAGACAGGTATATGTTGACAGCCAGTGTTCGTTCCGATGGTGCTTCTCAGTTGTCTGATGGTCATAAGTGGGCATCATTCCCATCTGTAGCTCTTGGTTGGCGTATTGATCAGGAGAAGTTTATGCAGAAGGCTGATTTCATAAGCAATTTGAAACTTCGTCTGGGTTATGGTATTTCCGGTAACTATGCAGTTAGTGCTTATGCCACACAGGGTGCTGTACAGAGCAACTACTATGCATGGGGTAGCATGGATCCTACTGTAGGTTACTTGCCTTCTGATGCTTCTGCCAAGAATCCGAACAAGATGGCGAACCTCGACCTGGGTTGGGAGAAGACCAAGCAGTGGAACGTAGGTCTCGACTTCGGCTTCATCAACAACCGTATCAGCGGTAGTGTTGACTACTATCACAACAAGACTACCGATCTGATTCTGGCTACTACCATACCTTCACTTACAGGTTATACCAGCACATTTGCCAATGTAGGTGAGACTTCCGGTTGGGGTGTTGATTTGCAGTTGAATGCCATTCCTGTGAAGACTAAGGATTTCGAATGGAACACCAGTTTGACCTGGACCATCGACCGCAACCGCGTGGATAAGTTGAATAATGGTGTAGAAAAGAATGTAAACGACCGTCTCTTCGTAGGTGAGGAAATTGGTGTTTACTACGACTATGTATATGATGGAATCTGGAAGTCTTCGGAGGCTGATGAAGCTGCCAAGTTTGGTCGTAAACCTGGTCAGATCAAGGTGAAGGATGTAAATCCTGATGGTAAGATTGATGCAAATGACCGTCAGATTGTAGGTAAGGTTCGTCCTCGTTGGTCTGGTGGTTGGCATAACACATTCAGCTACAAGAACTTTGAACTTTCCTGCTTCATCTATGCACGATGGAAGTTTACTGTAGCCAAGGGTGCTGAGACTCTTGGAGGTATGTATGCTATGCGTGATGTGGATTATTGGATTAAGGACATCAATGAGGATGCTGAGTATTACTCTCCTGGCTCTCAGGGTCAGAACGCTGATACTTATTCTAGCTCAATGAACTATCAGGACGGTTCGTACATCAAGATGCGTAACATTTCTCTGGGTTATACTTTCCCTAAGGATGTAACCAGCAAGTTGGGTATGAGCAACCTCAAGGTTTATGTTCAGGCAATGAACCCATTCACTATCTACAAGAAGTGCAAGTGGCTTGATACCGACCTCTTGAGTTATGATAACAACTCAACTTCTTATGGTTCAGGTACAACCATCAAGAGCTGGGTTATCGGATTAAACATTGGATTCTAAATACAGATACATCATGAAGACAAACAAAATATTATATGCAGCACTGATTGCAGGTGCAACTTTAGGAACTGTTACTTCTTGTAGTGATTCGTTCCTTGACGAGAAGCTGATTACTGAGAAAGGTACGGCTTATTTCCAGACTAAGGAAGGTATTGATGACCTGGTTACGGGTGCTTACCAGAAATTGAAGTTTAAGTATAACTATATCTGGGGTATTTATCTCTATGGTATGGGTATCGATGAGTTTACCAGTGGTGCCAACAACATCACCTCTTATAATGCATACAGCACCGACCTGAACTCGGGTGAAACTGCTGCCAACCAGCCATTGTGGGACAATATGTATGGTCTTGTAGAACCAGCCAATCTTGTCATCCAGAATACTCCATTATATTATGGTGAGAAGGTGAGCACTTACAACAACCGTTTGGGTGAGGGTTACTTCCTCCGTGCTTTTGCTTATTTCGAACTGGTAAAGCAGTATGGAGGTGTGCCTTTGAAGCTGGAGCCAAGCAATGGTAAGATTAATTATACTTATACTCGTAATAGCGAGGAAGAGTGCTTTGCCCAGATTATTTCTGATTTTCAGAAGGCATACGAATTGTTGCCTGAATCTCCAGAAGGAAAGCAGGTTGGTCGCCTTACTAAGTCGGCTGCTGCCCATTTCCTGGCAAAGGCTCATCTTTATCGTGCCTCTGAATTGCATGATGGCTGGAATGCTCAGTACAAGGATGCCGACCTGGAGGCTGTCATCAAGTATGGTAAGGAAGTAATTGCTGCCCACCCATTGTGCCAGAACTTCCAGGAACTGTGGGATTATACAGAGCCTAATGGTGCCAATGAGCAAGTTAGCGAGGTGGTTCTTGCTGCACAGTTCTCCAATGATGGTGCCAGCACACGAGGTCGCTTTGGCAACCAGTTCCACCTCTACTATCCATCTATTTATCAGAACATGGCTGGTTGTAAGCGTGACATTTCTGGAGGTCGTGAGTTCTCATACGTCAGTGCTACAGAATATTCTATGCAGGTATTTGACCGTGTGAATGATTCCCGTTTCTGGAAGTCATTCATCACCAAGTATGGTTCCAATTATACGGATGGTGCTCCTTACTGGATTACCACCAAGAAGAATAAGGAAACTGGTAAGTTGGAGATTACAGATGATATATACAAGGCACACCCTGAGTATTATCCTGACGATGTGAAGGTTCCTACTGAATCAGATCCTGGTGAGCATCGTTTCAAGGGAGGTGAGATTGGTATCAAGTATATCGTCAATAATCCTGGTGACACTCGTTTCACTCCTGCATTGAATGCTGATGGCACAGAGAAAAAGTCAGAGGATTATGTTTTGAAGAATGGTAAACTTGTTCCAGAGCATACTTTCGTACGCTACTATGCTGGTCAGTCTTTCAGCTTCAATACACAGAGCAATCCTGCTGAGCGTTCTGGTAATTACTATATTCTGGGTAGTATCCACAACAGAAGCGTGGCTTTGAGCAAGTTCCGTGACGGTGCCCGTGAATCTATCGCATCACAGTTCGGAACCCGTGATGCCATCATTGCCCGTTCTGCCGACGATGTTCTGATGGTAGCTGAGGCTTATATCCGCAAGAAGGATTATGGAAATGCCATCACTTACCTGAATATGGTACGTGACCGTGCCGGTTACAAGGCTGGCGAGGACCGCTCTATCAGCCGTGATGGTGGACAGGCTTATAAGAAGAACTCTGCTTGTACAGGAAAGGGTGGTGGATTCTCTGCCGAGGGTTCTATCTATACAGAGGAAAATACTTATTATGAGTCAAACAACATTGCCGAGACTACAGCTTCTACTGAGAGTAATATGCATCTGAATGGTATTGAGGATGTGCTCAACTCTAAGGTTGAACAGCCAATCTACGAAGCTTTGAAATTGACATCTGACTATGATAAGTTCATGTGTTTCCTCTTGGATGAGCGTACACGAGAGTTGATAGGTGAAGGTCAGCGTTGGGAAGATTTGGCTCGTACCAAGACTTTGGAGGCTCGTTGGAATGCGTTTAGTGATGCTTCCACTGGCGGACAGGGCAAGTTTGATCCAGCCAAGCATTATTATCGTCCAATTCCTCAGTCATTCCTCGACGGTATCACCAATGCGAATGGTGCTTCCCTGAGCAATGAGGAGAAGGAGAAGATGCAGAATCCTGGTTACTAATCGAATATCTATAGGATAGGTTAATGATTATATGTTGAAGAGCGGTATCTTTCTCTCGGTAGAAGGTATCGCTCTTTTTTTTTAACAACTATCATCATGCAAATCAAACAAATGTTATTTCCGATGATGAGTATGGCACTGACGATGGCTCCCTGCTCTCATCTCCATGCACAAGGACAGACTCCGGTATCGCAGATGGAGAAGCTGGACCGTGGCTTGGTGGCTTTGCCTGCCCAGAACCAGGGAATCTTCCTCTGTTGGCGATTGCTGGGTACGGATAGCAAACACGTATGCTTCGATGTGGAGAGGGATGGAAAGATTATCGCCCATCAGGTGAAGCTGACCAATTATACAGACCGGAAAGGTTCCTCTGCCAATACCTATCGGATCATCACTTATCAGAAAGAACCCAGGATGGATGCTCCGGCTGAAAGAGAAGTTTCGAAGGCGGTGAAGCCATGGAACGATCTCTATCGATCCCTGCCCATCAACCGTCCTGCCGGCGGTGTCACTCCCGATGGAAAATCCTACGAATATACCCCCAACGACTGTAGCGTGGGCGATGTGGATGGGGATGGAGAATACGAAATCGTCCTGAAATGGGACCCGACCAATTCGCATGACAATTCGCACAATGGATATACGGGAGAGGTCATCTTCGACTGCTATAAGCTGGATGGAACCCAACTCTGGCGCATCAATCTGGGTAAGAATATCCGTGCCGGTGCTCACTATACCCAGTTCCTGGTCTATGATTTCGATGGCGATGGCAAGGCGGAGATGATCTGCAAGACATCGATGGGTTCGGTAGATGCCAAGGGAAAGTTTGTGAGCGATGCGGCTACGGATGCCGGAATCCGAGAACTGGACAATGCTGCCGATTATCGCAATTCGAGAGGTCGCATTATGGCAGGTCCCGAACTGCTTACAGTCTTTAATGGCGAAACCGGAAAGGCGATGCATACCATCTGGTATCAGCCCAACCGAGCCTTCGGTACAGGCCGGCAGGTGGAAGAGGAAGAGCATCTGGAGAGCGGATTCCCTGCCTATTCTTCAGTCTGGGGCGATAAGAACAACTATGGCAACCGTGGCGAGCGATACCTTGCCGGTGTGGCTTTCCTGGAGGGTGCCGACAAGCAACCAAGTGCCGTGATGTGCCGTGGCTATTATACCCGCTCTTATCTCTGGGCGGTAGATTTCGACGGAAAGGAACTCAAGACCAAATGGCTCCATGCTTCGCTGACTCCCAACGACTGGAAGGTAACCGATGCCGATGGAAAGGTACTGAAGGAGGCTCATGGATGTAAGAATACGGCTTATGCCCAGGGTGCTCACAGTCTGGCTGTGGGCGATGTGGATGGGGATGGATGTGACGAGATTACCTACGGATCTGCAGCCATCAACCATGATGGAACCTTGTTGTATTCTACCGGATTGGGACATGGCGATGCGCAGCATCTTGCTGATCTGGATCCCGACCGTCCGGGCTTGGAATATTATATGGTACACGAAGAATATCCCTACGGTTCTGATCTTCGGGATGCACGAACAGGCGAAATCCTGTTCCGTACACTCGATAAGGATGATACCGGAAGAGGATTGGCTGCTGATATCGATGCCCAGCATCGGGGATATGAACTTTGGTGTTCGGATGCTCCTGTTGTAAGAGATATCAAGGGTAAGACTGTTTCGGCAGAAACATCTTTATCCTATAAGAAGAATCATGAAGCTGATCATTTCGGAAGTAATGAGAAAACGAGTTTCAAAGCTGTTTCCAGAATGCCGGCAATGAACTTCCGAATCTATTGGGATGGTGACTTGCAGGATGAACTTCTGGCAAATGGTCGTCCTCCTCATTTCCCTCCTTATTTCCAGAAATGGAACGGAAAGGAAGCGGTGGCGTTGCCTTTGAGCAATGGCAAGCAACTGTATGAGATGGGCAACTCGGTGAGTTGCAACTGGTCGAAGGCGACTCCTAATCTACAGGCTGATCTCTTCGGCGACTGGCGAGAGGAAGTCATCTATTGGGATAAGAGCGATGCCTCGCATCTCAATATCTTCACCACCAATATCCCTACGGACTATCGGGTTCCAACCCTGATGCACGACCATATCTATCGGATGGGAGTGGCTTGGCAGAATGTAGGCTATAACCAGCCTCCGCATCTGGGGTATTATCTGCCCGATCATGCAGAAAAGATTCAGAAATAAGAATTTGAAATAAAAAAAGAGATTCTGACAAAATAGAGATGTATCTGATACGTTTATTAAGATATAAGGAAATACAGAGAATATAAGATATAAAGCGATAAAGGATATGAAAAGAATATTATTCGCCTTCTCATTGATGGCGGCAACTACAGCTTCCTTTGCCCAGGTGGCAAAGCCGATGGAAGATGTCAATAAGGTTATCGACAATACCGTAGATAGCCTGAACAAGGCGATGACCGCCCGAATCCAACCGGGAACCAGTCGCAAGGGCAATAATCCGGTACTCTTCCTGATAGGTAACTCTACGATGCGCAATGGCACACTGGGTAATGGTAACAATGGTCAGTGGGGCTGGGGATACTACGAGCACGAGTTCTTCGATGCCAACAAGATTACGGTAGAAAACCAGGCGCTCGGAGGAATGAGCAGCCGTACCTTCTACAACCGTCTTTGGCCGGATGTGCGCAAGGGCATTAAGGCTGGCGACTGGGTGATCATCTCCATCGGTCATAACGATAATGGACCATACGATAGCGGCAGGGCACGTGCCAGCATCCCTGGCATCGGCAAGGATTCGCTCAATGTCACCATCAAGGAGACGGGCGTGAAGGAAACCGTCTATACTTACGGCGAATACATGCGCAAATACATCAACGACTGCAAGGCGCTGGGTGCTCATCCTATCCTGATGTCGCTGACTCCACGTGATGCCTACGATGAAAACGATAAGATTGTCCGTGTGAACAAGACTTTCGGCTTGTGGGCAAAGCAGGTGGCTGAGCAGGAAGGAGTTCCTTTCGTAGATCTGAACGAGATTTCGGCAGCCAAGCTCGATAGCTATGGTCATTGGAAGGAGAAATATCATTTCTTCACAGACCATATCCATACCTCTCGCTTCGGCGCGATGATGAATGCCCGTTCGGCTGCTGAGGGATTGGCTGAGAGTAAGGACCCGAATCTGGCTCCTTTGCAGGCAATGATGATCAATGTGGCTCTGCCTGTAGAGAATTTCAAGCGTGAACCGGGCAAACCTGTTGTCTTCTTCACCGGTGACAGTACCGTAAAGAATGCCGATAAGGATGAAGACGGCATGTGGGGCTGGGGATCTCAGGCTTACACCATCTTCAATCCTAAGAAGATTACCTGTGTGAATGCTGCCAAGGCAGGTCGCAGTTCCCGTTCTTATCTCAATGAGGGAAGATGGGATAAGGTATATAACAGTCTTCAGCCGGGCGACTACGTGCTCATCGAGTTCGGTCACAACGATATCTGTTCCTTGACCGATAAGAAGATGCGCGGTTCTATTCCTTGTGCCAAGGATACTTGTCATGTTTATCAGATGGAAGAGAGCAAGCAGTATGAGGTGGTTTATTCTTTCGGCTGGTATCTGAAGAAGTTCATCCAGGATGTACGTGAGAAGGGTGCTACCCCAATCCTCGTTTCCCTGACTCCTCGCAACGAGTGGCCTAACGGAAAGATGGAGCGCCGAAACGATACCTACGGCAAGTGGTATCGCGAAATCGTTGCAGAGACAGGCGTTGCCTTCCTCGACCTCCACAACATCGCTGCCGATTCTTATGATAAGATAGGTAAGGAAAAGGTGAAGGCTTATTACAAGAAGGATCATACCCACACCAGTCTGAAGGGTGCCCAGCACAATGCCAAGTGCGTGGCTAAGGGCTTGAAGAAGATGAAGAGTCCTTTGGCGAAGTATCTGAAGTAAAGTATTGGAATAAGGTTGTTTTAATAGAAGAAACAAATGAAGACAAGAAATTTTTTATTTACCAGTCTGCTGGCGCTGGCTTCTACGGTAGCCGCCAATGCCCAGACTTTTGATATTGATATGTTGAAGGCGCAGCCTGTCT
>ERZ1034901.2215-NODE-2215-length-12612-cov-10.581827_pt1 | contig 12612 bp, 9 predicted proteins | sample MGYA00520628_ERZ1034901 | MGnify/ENA primary metagenome ERZ1034901 (study PRJEB33766, sample SAMN09781783) | gut metagenome | biome: gut microbiome | host: Homo sapiens | place: Madagascar | study: EMG produced TPA metagenomics assembly of the PRJNA485056 data... | reverse complement strand
TATAATAGATACACATTCTTTATATATTCTATTTAAACAATACAACATCTTCTATATTATGACCGCTTTTCGAAAATATATTTTGTAGATTATTCTGAAAGCAATTCGCATAATAATTATTTAATTTAACTATAATCAATTTGTTTTTTGCACGTGTAGCCGCAACATAATGATTGTATATACTAGGCATATCCTTGAGACTATAATCTTCTGCAAATACTATTACCTGCTCAAACTCCAAACCTTTTGAAGAATGGAATGTAGTTGCAATGTGTTTATATTTATCTGGTTCAAATGCAACATGATAACTAGAATCACAAATTGTCTCGAATAATTTGTCTATATGCTCTGGGCGAGTATCATATCCAAGATATTTAGCCAATGCTATGACGCTTGAGCTAAAAGACGGCTCATCATTTATATTCTTTTCAATTTTATTGAGTAATCTTTTTATTGTGGATACAGTTTTGTTATTTTCATTTCCTTCAACTGGAATTTCTGAAATCACATCATATACAGAATATTTTTCAAGAATGAAGTATTTAGCAATTGAAGTATAAAGCCAAGCTGTTTCCGTTGTAATATCAGCAATAGGAAGCTGAGGAATATAAACATATTCTAGACCGTTTATCGTTAATTCACTTGCTCCATTTTTTGCATTTTTATTAGAAAACCGCAATAATGCTGAACTTTTATTAGGGTCAATATTAGACAACACTTTTGTTACCCAATTTGCATCTGTCGAAGAAAGCCATACGATGTTGTCTATATTATCAGTAGGATTATATAAATCTCTTGTTCCATCACATAATAGATTCGAATAATTTTGTATTTGTTGATTAGAACGAAAATTATCTCCCATAAATTTCTGTTTAAAATTAGGTTTATTCAAAATGCTTTTAAAAGCCTCAGGGTAAGCACCTCTCCAGATATATATCGATTGTTTTTCATCTCCCACAATAAAGGTTTCAATATTCAATTCGTCACATAAATACATAAAGAAATCATGCATGGATTTATCGCAATCTTGATATTCGTCTATGTATATTTTAAAGTATTTTGCTTGAAGATAAAGTCTACAAGCCAATGATTTTTTTACAATCACTTGAGCCAAATCAAAAATAAAATTATTTTTATTATCTTTATAAGAGCAAAGGATTCCTTCATTCCTTACTTTTTCTATACCCTCTTGAAAAGTATTTACTTTAACTGAATAGTCCGTACTCATATCCAAATCGAAATCAGCACCATAGATATCCTTCATAAATGGTTTTATAACTTCCTCAATAACAAAGCTATTGTTTGTTCCGATGAAGTGTTGGGATATATCAACAGACAATCTATCCTTTATTTCTTGTGCAGCTTTTATTGTAAAAGTAATTGCTGCAATCACTTTATGTGTATGATTATCATCAATTTCTTTAGCAATTTTGTTGACCATTGTAAATGTTTTACCCGTTCCTGCACTTGCCCGAACTATTAAGTTGCCAGAAGTCTCTACTATTTCTTCTTGAATTGGAGACAGTTTCATTCAGCTACCTCCTTCAAACACGCAAAGTTATAATGATTATAGATTTCTTTACAATCTTCATCCGTAAGTTTTTTAATCAACTCCACCATATGATAGTTCTTTGCATCTTGTAGGTATTTAACCGGATCATCATTATCCAACAAACATACTAATCTATCGTGTAAAAACTCATCTAAATCATTTTCTAAATCCACTTTTGACAAGTAAATATGATAGTCACTTCTTATGTCATTCAAAATATGTATATTATCATCATATAATCTTCTTTTTGAATCAATAGAATTCTCCATAATTGGTATAATTGGAAGACGCTCTTCATCAATATACTTATTGCAGCGCAAAAACCCCAAAACACTATAATCATCTTTCCCTTTCCTTGTTCTTAAATCATTATCCGTTTTTATGACATTAAATATTTCAAGTTCCTTTAAGATGGATATGTATTTTTCAAATCCCACACCATACACTGGTAAAATATATATTCCCTCTGCTTCATAAAAAGGATGTACAACCGAAAGGACTTTGTCAAATAGCGCAAATTCAGATGGTCCTTCAACCAAAAGTACTTTATTAGCAAAGATTGCCTCTGACAAACAACGATTTAACATTTTCTTGTTTTTCTTATAAATATCTGGCACCTCATAAAACGTACTAACACTATAAGTTTTGCGCTCACTATATATTCGAACTAAATTCACATTATCCATTTCAACAAGAATAAAAGGTGAATGCGTTGTAACAAACAGATATGTGTACTTGTTGTCAGTAAAAAGTATTTGTGATAATGCAAGCTGCATAGATTTATGAAGATGATTTTCTGGCTCTTCAATTAAAAACAAGTTGATTTTCCTTTCTGCATTTTCTTCTGACAATATATCGTAGACAGAATATGCCAGCAACTTTTTCCTACCTTCTCCAGCCGTAGGGTATAGATTATTATCATCATCTTGTTTAATGTAAGGGATGATATTTGAATACAATCCTTTTACAGCTATTTCAGATTTTATTGAAACCGATATCCCTTCATCATGGAATTTTTTATATTCTGGAGTAAGCTTATCTTGAAAATCCTTAATTCCAGATAGAGAGGCAATATGTTCATTTAAATCATCTATAGTGCTTTGAATTTTTTCAAGGGTGTCTTTGTCTTCATCCTTTTCATTTTTAACTAACTTACTCACATTCTTTTTAAATAAAGAATACAAATCAACATAAGAATCAATATAAATAACACTAAATACATAGTCTATTTCATATAGATATCCCCTTTGCTTCATTTCATGAAGATGATCAACATCACCACCCCATGATAATATCGGTAGTGCGACCATTTCTGTTTTATTATATTCTGCAACAAGCTTTATATACACCTTATTATGCTCACTAAGTAATGCTCCCTTAAGCTGTGCACGCAATTTTTGGCAATCACTATCAACAGTATCACTAATATCTAGTACAACAGTAATCTCTATTGGTTTATACAGTTGCTTATCATGAAAATCAGAATCTAATAGGTTTTGTTTACGAATATCTTTGTCAAATACATATCGTAAAGCATACAAGAAATTTGTTTTCCCAACATCATTTAAACCAAAAAATATATTTTTATTTGACAAGTTAATCTCTACATCATCAAAATTCCTAAAATTCTTAATAAATACTTTTTCAAACTTCATATATTTCTTTCACCATCCATTCCATTTATATACTTAACACATTATATAATTTTCTCTGCTTCCAAATCATAAGTATTTGGTGATAAAACCAGTTGATAAACATGGATATTATTCTTTTGTCCAAATTCGATTATCTCTTTTTTAAAATTCTCAGCTATTTTCGCTCCCAAATAAAATGCTTTTATATTTGTTTTCAAATCAAAAACATATTTTTCCTCTAAATTTTTTAGCCCCATTTCCTCGAAATTAGCACTCACAATTCTCCACTCTTTCTCATACGACCAAACATCAGATTTAGAACAAATCGTCTTATAAATCCAATGTGTATTACTATTTGACATATCTGCTTTTGAAATAGCATATCTATCTTTTGTATATTTCACTGGGTATAATCTCTTATAAAACATATTGTTTTCTTCAAAATCATCTTCTATACAAAATCCAGTATGATTCTGAGCATAATGACTCCACATAAGTATAGAATCATACACTTCAGATAAACACACAACCCTTACAGAATTTTTGATTTTACTCATACAATCATTTAATCCATTCTGTAATACATGCATCCAAGAACCATTTAAACTTGCTCCGTGATCCTGTAAAATCTTTTGTATCGTATTTTCAATATTCTTAGTTTTAAGAATTCTATTTTTTTCATTCTTTTTTAACTTGAATTTTTTCCCCAAAGCCTGTATCAATGTTTCTCTATCAAGTATACCTTCCAATGCATCTCGCTGCATGCAAAAATCACAATCATAAGGATCATTGAAATAAAGTGGTGACGAAGGATACACTACACCTTCAAAAGCTTCAAGCTTCCATTTCTCAATGCCAATCAATTTCTGATGAACATTACTATACACATTAATTGTTTCCGTATTAAATGACCTGTATCTAAATAACTTTCTCGTCATATATAACCTCATTTCTCTCACTAGCCTCATTATACTACGCCAACGATAAAACATTATTGAACATATATAAAAAAAGAGAACTTCATGTTCCCTTATATAAGAAGTGCTACCATCTTAAACACAAAAACTACAACCAACAAAATCCCAATCCACTTAATAAACTTAAATGCGACTTTGATTCCAAAATAAATTAAGGCTATTGAAACCACAAAGCCAAGAATGTCTGACATCTTTCAACCTCCAATTTACCAACCATTTTAATTGATTTTTACCTTCCTTTCAATACTTGCCTTTGATATAATCTAAGTTACCAATAAAACAAGGAGTGATACAATGCGAACACCAGACTTAAACTGGATCAAAGACCCACGCGTCTTTCAAGTAAATAGACTACACGCTTATAGCGACCACATATATACAATTGGAAAGGATAAAAAACCAAGCTCATTCTCACTAAATGGAACATGGAAATTCAACCTTTCAAAAAATTATGATTCATGCTTTAAATTCTTCTATAATACAGAATTTAATGACTCTAACTGGAACGATATCCAAGTACCCGGACACATCCAGCTCCAAGGATTCGATAACCCACACTATACAGACGTTACCTACCCTTGGGATGGGCATGACGTGGTAAAACCAGGACAAATTGATATGGACAAAAACAAAGTCTATCAATACCGTAAAACATTTGATTGTCCAAAAGACTTTATCGGAAATAAACTCATTCTATCCTTTGAAGGTGCAGAATCCAATATCTACGTATGGCTAAATGGTAAATTTATCGGATACTCAGAAGATTCCTTTACCCCAAGCCGCTTTGACATTACGAAATATACACAAGAAAAAGATAACGTACTCTGCGTACGCATCTTTCAAAAATGCACAGGCACATGGCTAGAAGACCAAGACATGTGGCGCTTTACAGGCATATTTAGAGATGTCATGATCTATAAACAACCAAGTCTTCATATACAAGACTTAAAAATTGATACAGACATTGATCTAGACACAAACAAAAGTGTTCTTAGTTGTGTTTGTAAAATGAGCAGTAATGAATCTCACACACTACAAGCCAAACTATATGATCCACAAGGAAACATCGTATGGAATGGCAATATGCAAGATACATTTGAAATCCCTGTAGAAAATACATGCCTATGGAGTAGTGAATTTCCAAATCTTTATCAATTAGAACTCGTTCTATACGATACAAACAACGAAATCATTGAAACCATTCAAGAACAAGTTGGTTTTCGAAAATTCACGCTCGAATATGGCATTATGAAACTCAATGGAAAACGAATTGTATTCCACGGCATCAACCGCCATGAATGGGATCCAAAAACAGGAAGATGTTTATCCCAAGAACAAATGGAAGAAGACATCCATATCTTAAAATCACTAAACATCAACGCCGTAAGAACATCCCACTATCCAAACAACAGCTATTGGTACAAATTATGCGACCAATACGGAATCTACGTCATTGACGAAATGAATCTAGAAACCCATGGAGTAAATGACATCCTTCCACAAAACAAAACCGAATGGACAGACTGCCTATTAGACCGTGCTAGAAGCATGTATGAAAGAGACAAAAACCACGCCTGCATCTTAATGTGGTCTCTTGGAAATGAATCAGGAAGCGGATCCAACTTTATGCTCCTACACGACTACTTCAAAGAACAAGACTCATCAAGACTTGTCCACTATGAAGGCATTACACAAGATCGAACATTCGAAAACGCATCCGACATTGAATCTAGAATGTATGCATCTCCAGAAAATGTGAAAGCCTATCTAGAAAGCCATCCAATGAAACCATTTATGCTATGTGAATATATGCACGCCATGGGAAATAGTCTTGGAGGCATGGAAGAATATACTAATCTAGAAGACGAATACGAACAATACCAAGGCGGCTTTGTATGGGACTATGTAGACCAAGCCATTTTAAAAGACGGACAATACTATTATGGACAAGACTTCGACGACTATCCTAACGACTCCAACTTCTGTGGAGACGGCATCCTTTTAGCCAATCGAGAAGAAACCGGCAAAAGCCAAGAACTAAAACAACTCTACCGTTATGTCGATATGGAAATCCATTTCGATTCGGTAACCATTAAAAATAAAAACCTATTCTACGACCTAAGTAAAGATACCTTTATCTTTGAATTGAAACAAAACGGACTCGTTATACAATCCGGCATCTTTAAAACAAGCGTAGAACCAGGCACCACAAAAACAATGCCCGTACAATTTAAACAAATCAATACCCCAGGCTATTACACAAAAACCATCTACTACAAAACACCACTTGGCATTCAATCCTTTGACCAACAAGTCTTTGAAGTCAAACAAGACCAACCCAAAGAACAAGCCATGCTAGTAGTTGAGGGAAAAGAAACAATTGGCATTCAATTTATCGATACCGAATACCTATTTGACAAACGAAAAGGTTTAGTATCCATTCAAGTAAATGATGAAGAAATACTTCAACAAGCACCAAGACCCGTCTTTTACAGAGCTTTAACAGACAATGATCGCGGTGCCAAACAAGCCTATGCCAACTGGCTAAATGCCAGCCTATTTCAAAATGTAGTTGACTTTAAAATGATACGAAACTCCAAATGCGCACAAATGATCTATACCATTCAACTTGAATCCATTGAAGAAGAATGTAAACTCGTCTATACAGTCTACAACAATCAAAGCATTCAAATCCAGTTGCACCTAGACAAAAACTCACAAAGACAAACACTACCACTCTTTGGAATCGAGTTTGTTCTAAAAGAAGAGTTCAAAAACTTCGCCTATTTTGGAAAAGGCGAAAAAGACACATATATAGATCGAGATCATGCCTTAACCGATTTCTACTTTGAAAACGTAGACACAAACTACATTCCATACTTAAAGCCACAAGAACACGGCAACCACACAGACTGCAAATGGTGCAGCCTATCCAATGACACCATTCAAGTAAACATCAAGTCTGAAAAAATGGAATGCATGGCAAGCAAGTATTCCTTTATGCACCTATATAATGCCAACCACACATTTGAACTTCCACAAACCAATACAACCCACTTAAGAATCACAAAACAACAAATGGGCGTAGGCGGAATCAACAGCTGGGGCGCAAAAGTACAACCACAATACTTAATTGACCAATCTAAAAACCTAGACTTTACATGTACACTCTATATTTCAAAGAAAGATTGATAAAAGAGAGCTGTAGTTTTGACTACAACTCTCTTTCTTTATGCATCCATTCTATACTGAACCAATCCATGACCATCACAAATCTCAACACGCGCCATGGCACCATTTACTACATACATATGCGGATATGTATGTCCAATATCCACCTGAAATACAACATTGATATCAGGTAGTGCCTTTTTAAAAGCGTCTTCATACCCAATTAAATCCGAAACATTCTTAAATAGTACACGACCCACCAATATAGACTTTGTATATTTAAAATACCCCATATACTTCATCTTCAATAAAGTACGATACACATCACATGAATTCATTGAAAAAATATCAAAGAACCAAATAATCCCATCCAACTTATAGCGTTCATTAAACTCTTCCACAAAATCATAAGGCGTGCCCGCCATATCATTTATACTCTCAAAACAACCACCAAGTAATCTACCCGATACACTACAATTACCAACATATTCTGTCTTTGTGTTAAGTATTGGAGCTCCATCATTATAAAAATCAACATCCTGATGCATAGAACTTGAATGCAGTTCACTATTCTTTCCCTTTAAAAAATCAAGACACAAACTCGAATATTCATTGATACCATATTCATCAAAACTACCCGCATTAAAACCATACACCGTAGCCAAATCACACTTACAAGTTATGGGAAACAATAAATTTGTAGGATCACTCGCCCCCAAGTACCACTTGGGATTCTTTGCAATCCAATCAAAATCAATATACGGCAACGTCTCAAACTGAAAATCACCACCCGCAGCCAACCATACAGCTCCAACACTAGAATCATTCACCAACGAATTCAATTCATTAACACGAGTTTTGGCATCAATACTTGGTTCACTATTATTACGAACACTAGCTGTTTCAACAATATGAAACCCATTGGATTGAATATACTCTATAGACGCATCAAAACTATCTAGCTTATGCCCTACACCACTCGACATAGCACAAACACCAATCGTATTATACTTCTCATTTAAAAACTTAGGATATTTCATACACAAAAAAACCTCCACATCCATTATAAAGGAAAAACGACAAGACACAAAGTCCTGCCGCATTCCAATAGTTTTAAGATAGAAAGGAAGTTTTATGTATTAGCACTTAATACATTTTTATTATAGTCCCAATATTCCCATTTGTCTTTGTACTTTTTAGTGAATTTGTATTAAAATCAGTCATAAACTAACATCTTTCAATACTAAATACTGCTTCTAACATAGATTCTCTAAACGAACATCAATAAGAAAACCATTAACATGAATTGCGATATTCAAATTACCATACTCGCTTCACTTTGTTTCTTAATATTACTATCTACACGAACACTAAAGCTTATTGTATCCATACTCATTTATATGGATGTCAATACAAGAAGATAGCCTTAATAATATATTGTGTAAAATACGATTGATGGTAGAAATACCAAAAACGGTGTACCCTACCAAAACCAAGCGGAAGGTGATTGGTACCGTCAGCCTGGACCCAGGCTAAAAACAATGAGGACTCGGTAAGATGTTTAGACTCACACCAATCAAATTTAGAGCTTTTACTCTTTTTTTATTCCATTTCGACAGTCTCAAGCTAGCGTTTCTTCATTTTCTTAAATATATTTGTTTTCAATGTATACTCACTCTTTCAATACTTTCAATGCTTCCCCTACATCAGAGTATTGTTTTACAAAAGGATCACACACAATACATTCAGCCTCCAACATAGCTGCCATTGTTTCCTTGTTTATATCAAAAGGAAAACCACCAACACAGAGTGACTTATTAAGAAACACATTAATAGCGGTATTCAAATCAACACCTAATTCACCATATATGGCTTCACATTGTTTTAAAATATCACTATCTACACAAATATTGAAACTTGTTGTATTATCCATAATATTAGCTCCTTTACATTTAAATTTTCATTGAATTATGCTATGCAATTAAGACAAAGGTAATACTACACTACCCTTTTGCTTTTCTTAACCCATAAGAAATCTCTGCACTCTTTACGAAATCACTTAATGCAATATCTCTTAAATATACATCCCTTAAATTATTATGTGCTGCAATGTTCTTATAACGAACATATCGATTGTCTGGATCTGTAGTTGTGAATACTAGAAACTTCTTATTTATTATTTCCATGGGACGCAAATTATGCGCCGTAAAAATCAATTGCCCCTTAGCTTGTTCACTCATCATCTTTACTATTTCACCAAACAAATATTCATGTATACCACAATCCAAATCATCAATCGCAACGACAACTGAAGTATTATTGAAAATCTCAATCAAAGGTTGTAGTATTGATACAATTCTCTTTACACCATCCGGCTCATACTTAAATGGTATTTTATTGGAAACCAATTCAACACGATATCCAACAGAACTATCCCTCATCAATTCTTTTCCAAGCACTTTAACACCCATTGTAAGATTAGGTACCAAATAAGGAAGAACTCGATTCATACTTTCAATTTTTCTCTTATAAACATCCAAAGCACTTTTAGAAAGAACCATTGAATCATCTATACAACACTTTGATTTCACGACAAACAATTCATAATTTGCAAAATCAACCAAACTCTCTAAAATATACATATGACGCATAAACTCTTCATCTTTACATTCGTTATTTATATTTCGAACTACTTCCAAAAACTCACTTGAAAAAATAAATGATCGAAATTCCTTACGAACCATCTTTTTAATCGCCATGACATTCAAATCATTCTCTTTAGAAGTTCCAATCAAAGACTTATATTTGGATACAGGGCTAAAAGTAGGCGAATTTGAAGTATCTATTAATTTAGACTTTACAACTCTTGTTTCACCATCCGTATACGCATAAGAAAGAATCTCATCATAAATACAAAATCTATTCAACTTAAACGAATACTCAATCTCACTATGCCTTTCCTTCTCATCCATAGTAAACTGTACTACAATTCTAGAATACTCTACATCTACATGAATCATATTTAAAAAATCCGATGAAATTTTTTGACCACATAAAATGGTCTTAATTAAATCCAACACATCGATCAAAGCTGTTTTACCAGAACCATTCTGTCCATACAAACCCAGTATAGAATTCTTAAAATCTAATTCGGCTCTTTTTATATTCTTAAAATTATATATCTCAATCCTACTCAATCTTTTCATAATTTAATAATATTACATTTTCTATACATTTTGTACTTAATTTCAATTATTTTAAACCATTTATGCAACAAAAAAGAGTAGGCGCGCATTCCTACTCTTTATGCATCCTCTATTAAGTCGCGATTTAAGAGAATAAATTGACGGATTATTTCTCACAGAAATATTATAGAGAGAAATAGTTCTATGTGCGAAACCGCTTTCACAAAACCAATAGTATTATATATCAATTTTGTTCATTGTGTTTGCACAAATTAGTAATCTGTTTATATTTTTTGTTGAGAATCATAAATAATCAAAGCCATGAAGACAAGGTCCTCATCTTGTTCATTCAAAATACTATGACCCTTGCCACTTGGTGTAAAATAATGTTCTCCTGGCTTTAAATATAAAGTTCTTTCATGATTATCATCCAATGTTGCCACTCCAGAAAGAACGAAATAATCTTCGCCATCTCCATTATGCACATGATAACCAACACTACACCCCTTCTTTAAAGTGACCTTGGCATACACACGATTCATACCATGCATCTCTTGAGCACTCATGATATGTTCAAAATGCGCAATACCAGTACCACCCATAAAATTTTCTTTATCTACAACTACCATTTTCTATACCCCTAGATCAAAGAATTGTCTTTGAAATAATTGATCTTCATACTCGACTTCACTTCATCCAAAGTCTTTTCCGCTGTCGCATACGCCTTTTTCGTACCCTCTTCTAGAATCTTGACAACTTCAGGAAGTTTTGCCTGCCATTCCAATCTTCTTTCACGAATTGGAGCCAACTCTTCTTGCATAACACTATTTAAGAAACGTTTAACCTTCACATCTCCTAAACCACCACGCTGATAGTGTGCTTTTAATGCATCCAAGTTTTCATATTCCGGCAAATACTTTTCGAAATGCTCTGGCTTACAGAACGCATCCAAATATGTAAATACACAGTTCCCCTCAATCTTACCAGGATCACTCACCTTAATATGATCAGGATCTGTATACATACTCATAACTTTCTTCTTGATTGTCTCTTCATCATCCGACAAATAAATACAGTTACCCAAAGACTTAGACATCTTTGCCTTACCATCTGTACCCGGAAGTCTTAAACAAGCACAGTTTTGTGGCAATAAGATCTTAGGTTCTACTAAAGTCTCACCATAAATCGAATTGAATTTATGAACGATCTCCTGCGTCTGTTCAATCATAGGCATCTGATCTTCACCAGCAGGAACCGTAGTCGCCTTAAATGCCGTAATGTCGGCAGCCTGTGAAATTGGATAACACTGGAAGCCAACGGGAATACTCGCATCAAATCCACGCATCTTAATTTCAGCCTTCACAGTTGGATTTCTTTGAAGACGACTTACAGAAACTAAGTTCATATAATAGAATGTCAATTCTGTCAATTGACTGATTTCAGACTGAATAAAAATCGTTGTCTTACTCGGATCAATACCACAAGCCAAATAATCCAAAGCCACCTCTAAAATATTTTCACGCACCTTATCCGGATTATCAAAATTATCTGTCAATGCCTGTGCATCCGCAATCATAATATAAATTTCATCATATTCTCCAGAATTCTGTAAAAGAACACGATTTCTTAAGGAACCCACATAATGTCCAATATGTAATTTACCCGTCGGACGATCCCCCGTTAAAATAATCTTTGCCATAAATACCTCACTATAATAATTGTTTCTTCGCAAAATTCCATGTGTCTCTACACATATCATCCAAGTTCTTTTCAGCTACCCAGCCAAGCTGTTCCTTAGCTCTTGTAGGATCTGCATAGCAAGTCGCAATATCACCTGGACGTCTTGGTTTGATGACATAAGGAATCTTGATTCCATTTACTCTTTCAAAGGCATGTACAATATCTAATACACTATATCCTTTTCCTGTTCCCAAGTTACAAATATGTACACCTGGTGTATTGTACTTTTCAATCGCTAATACATGTCCTTTAGCCAAGTCGACCACATGAATATAGTCACGAACACCCGTTCCATCCGGCGTATCATAATCATCCCCAAATACACCAAGTTCTGGAAGTTCTCCAGTAGCCAC
>ERZ1034901.2213-NODE-2213-length-12617-cov-8.540519_pt1 | contig 12617 bp, 8 predicted proteins | sample MGYA00520628_ERZ1034901 | MGnify/ENA primary metagenome ERZ1034901 (study PRJEB33766, sample SAMN09781783) | gut metagenome | biome: gut microbiome | host: Homo sapiens | place: Madagascar | study: EMG produced TPA metagenomics assembly of the PRJNA485056 data... | reverse complement strand
CGCGATGCGGACGTGTCGCTCGAATGGGTTGACGAGTGGGCGGTATGCGTCGTTCTCGCGAGCGCGGGGTATCCCGGCGCCTATGAGAAAGGCAAGGTCATCCTGGGCGTCGAAGAGGCAGAGGCGCTCGACGGAGTGTCGGTCTTCCATGCGGGGACTAGCCACAACGCAGACGGCGAGCTCGTCACGGCGGGCGGGCGCGTGCTCAACGTGGTTGCGCTTGGAAAGACCTTCGAGGAGGCCCGCGAGCGCGCCTACAGCGCCTGCGATCTCATCAACTTCGAGGGCAAGCAGTTCCGAACCGACATCGGTGCAAAGGCCGCGCGCGGCCGTTCGGCCTGGGAATAATCAACGCGTTACGTGATTGGACTCCGACGCTTAACGCCGCGTTTGGGCAGTCTGGGCTCGCGCGGGTGGTCCCCTGGGCCGTCTGTCGCGAGGGATTGCACGCGGCGCAAGCGTCGGAGTTTGAATTTCGACCCTATAGAGGGCGCGAAAAAAATGAAAGCAAGGTAGCAGGGAAGAAGTAGGAAGATGCTTTCTGAACGAATGCTGAGCACGGTGGTTCGCGCGTGCTCGAACCAATATCTCAAGCTCACGCCAACCGAAGACGTCAAAGTCGCGCCGCCGAAACCCGGGCAGCGTTACATGCTCTACATGCACGTGCCGTTCTGCGAGCGCTTGTGCCCATATTGTTCGTTCAACCGCTTCCCCTTCAAGGAAGAACGCGCGAAACCCTACTTTGCCAACATGCGCAAAGAAATGATGATGCTCAAGGATTTGGGCTACGATTTCGAGAGCGTCTACATCGGCGGGGGCACGCCCACCATCATGATCGACGAGCTGTGCGAGACGATCGATATGGCGCGCGAGAACTTCTCCATCAAGGAAGTGTCGTCCGAAACCAATCCGAATCATCTCATCCCGAGCTACCTCGAGAAGCTTAAAGGGCGCGTCGACCGCCTTTCCGTCGGCGTGCAGAGCTTCGACGACGGGCTGCTCAAGCAGATGGACCGCTACGAAAAGTACGGCTGCGGCCAGGAGATCATGGAGCGTATCCAGGAGGCGAGCCCGTATTTCGTGTCCATGAATGCCGACATGATTTTCAACTTCCCGGCGCAAACTGAGGACATCCTGATCGACGATATCGAGCGTGTAATCGAAAGCGGCGCAAGCCAGACGACGTTCTACCCGCTCATGGCGTCGCCGAGCGTGCAGCGTTCGCTTGCGCGCACGGTGGGCAAGGTCGACTACAAGCGCGAGCAGCGTTTCTACGAGATTATCTGCGAGCTTTTGATCGGCGGCGACAAGCCGCTGTTCGAGAACGGCAGCGCTTGGACGTTCAACCGCTTGGGCACGGGTGCCGCGGGCGAGGACGCGATGATCGATGAGTACGTGGTCGACTACGAGGAGTATCCGGCAATCGGCTCGGGCGGAATCACGTATCTTGGCGAGAGCATGTACGTGAACACGTTCTCGGTCAACCAGTACAACGAGAAGATCGATAGCGGCCGCATGTCCATCATGGGCAAGACGCACTTCTCCAAGCACGACCGCATGCGCTACCGCTTCATGATGCAGCTGTTCGGCCTTCGTCTGGACAAGAAGCAGTTCAAGGAGGATTTTGGCTGCTCGATTGAGGTGGGTCTTCCTGCTGAGATGGCATTCATGACGGCGGCGGGGGCGTTCGCCACCAACAACAGCGAAGAAATCACGCTGACGCCGAAGGGCCGCTATCTTATGGTGGTCATGATGCGCCAGTTCTTCATCGGAGTGAACAACCTGCGCGACCAAGCGCGCGCGGCGCTTCCGGGCGACGAGAAGGAGCTTCTGTTCGGCTGTTAGGGCTGATTCGAATGGCCGCGAGAGTCGCTTCGAGCGGTCGCTTGGAGCACAACCGGTAGTTGGTGGTCAACTGAGCGAGTTGTGCACTGGTTTGCGAGGCGGAATCCCAGGAAAAGTGCGTCGGCGTTCGCCTTTTCCTGGGGTTTTGCTTTAGTTTGGCGCGAACCACGGAAATCGGAGTCCGAAAAACGTCGCATAACTCTTCCAGTTGACCACCAGGTCGCGGTACTCCTCCAGAAAGAGAGTCCTATGAGTGCATCTGTCGTTCTTGACAACGCTCCTGCGTATGCGGGCTGGGCGGCATTCGCTCTCTTTCTGGTGCTGCTTATATGGGCAAGTACGGTTGACCTGCGGGAACGCAGGATTCCCAACAAACTGGTCGCCGCAATCGCAATCACATGGGCCGCGACCCGCGTTCTGCTTGTGGCGGCGCTGGTCTGCGCCCCGTCGGGTGCCGACGGGAATGCGGCTGCGGCGTGGATCGCGCAGCCCGTTGCCCTCGCCGCGACGATGGGGATACCCCCTTTCGACCTGACACTTGAGGGCGGCCTTATGGGCGCGCTTGTGCTTGGGGGCGGCTCGCTTGCGGCTTCGGTGGCGTTCGAGGCGATAACCCGCCGCGCCTCGATGGGTGGCGGCGACATCAAGCTTCTCGCGGTGGTCGGGCTTTTCCTGGGTTGGGAGCGCGGACTGTGGTGTCTGTTCGCGGCGTGCCTCGCGTCCGTTGCAGTGCGGACGATAAAGCGCGTGCGAGCAGGAGAAATGGTTGCGGCGTCAGGGACGTTTCCCTTCGCGCCGGCGATTCTTTTCGGCGTGGTAGTCGCCTCGGCACTCTAATTGCAAAAAAGCTATTGACATACTTTTCCGTTTGCCATAAAATACTATCTTGCGTTTGCTCGAACGGATTCTCCGCGAAAGGCAAGTAGCTATGGTCAGGTAGCTCAGTTGGTAGAGCAGCGGATTGAAAATCCGCGTGCCGAGGGTTCAAGTCCCCCTCTGACCACCATCAACACAGGGCCCCGCTTCGGCGGGGCCTTTTGCGTCCCACGGAAAATGCGTGCTGCGCTTCGATAAGCAAAACGGCCCGGTCTCGCGCTCGATCTTATGCCAATCTGCGGAGGCGGCGAAACCAAATGTCACTGAAAAAGCGCCCTGACAAGGGCGCTTTTTCATGTCGCAATGCTTAAGGGACTCTCCGTATGGGCCTACCCGAGCGGGTTTCCTCCCGTCGGGTCGGGCGTGTCGGCGGGGGCGTCTTCCGGGTCGCTGCGCGAATCGGAGTACACCATGTTCTCGGGTTTGAACGGGTTCTCCTCGTCGGAGAGCCCGTCGGGCGCGCCCGTGCCTGCGCCCTCGACGGGCAGATGCAGGATTGCGCGCAGGCTGTCCTCGTAAATCGAGTCGACGAGGCGCGCGAACGCCTGGTAGGCCTCGTCCTTGTACTCGACGAGCGGGTCGCGATGCCCGTAGGCGCGCAGGCCGATGCCCGCCTTCACACCTTCCATGTCGGTCAGATGCGCAACCCAGTGCGTGTCCATCGTGCGCAGCGTGATCTGCTTGCACAACTCGGGGAACAGCGGGTCGCCTACCGCCTCGCGCTTAGCAGCGAATGCGTCCATGAGATGCGTGCGGATGGCCTCGGCGAGCACGTCGGGGTCCTGATCGCATTCGATGGACTTCGAGTCGTAGCCCTTCTCGCCGGTCATGGAATCGACCCATGCATCGACCGTGTCGAACTCCCAGTCATCGGAGGCGATCTGCACGGGGCAGTTCTCCTCGAGCAGATTGTCGACCATGTTCTCGACGTACTCGTCCATGCCCTCGCAGACGTTCTTGCCGTCGAGGATGGCGTTGCGCTCGCCGTAGATCGCCTTGCGCTGCAGGTCCATGACGTCGTCGTATTCGAGCACGTTCTTGCGCGAGCCGAAGTGCATGGATTCGACCTGCTGCTGGGCGGTGGTGATCACCTTGGAGACAAGCGGGTCCTCTAAAGGCTCGTTGTCGGGAATGCCCTTCTGAACCATCATCTCGGACACCTTGTGCAGGCGCTCCTTGCCAAACAGGCGCAGCAGGTCGTCCTCGAGCGATAGGTAGAAGCGCGACTCGCCCGGATCGCCCTGGCGCCCGGCGCGTCCGCGCAGCTGATTGTCAATGCGGCGCGCCTCGTGGCGCTCGGTGCCGATGACGCACAGGCCGCCGAACACGCGCACGGCGTAGCCCTCGCGCTCAGTGATGTATCTCGCCTCGGACTCGGCGGCGTGGATCTGCCACTCCTCGGCCGATTCCTCATCCTCGGCGCCGTACTTCTTTAGGGCTTCCTTCTTGAGCATCTCGAAGTTGCCGCCGAGCAGGATGTCGGTGCCGCGGCCCGCCATGTTGGTCGCCACGGTGACGGCGCCGCGACGGCCCGCCTCGGCGACGATGGACGCCTCGCGCTCGTGCTCCTTGGCGTTGAGCACTTGATGCTCGATGCCGCGCTCGGTGAGCTCGCGCGATAGGCGCTCGGACGCCTTCACCGACGCCGTGCCGATGAGCACGGGCTGGCCGGTGGCATGGCGGCGCTCGACCTCGTCGACGACCGCCGCGAACTTCGCGTCGGCGGTGCGGAAGATGAGGTCGCCCTTGTCCTCGCGGATGACCGGCTTGTTCGTGGGGATGGGCACGACCGGCATGTGGTAGATGTGGTTGAGCTCGCTGTCGGCGGTGAGCGCCGTGCCCGTCATTCCCGAGAGCTTCTTGTACAGGCGGAAGTAGTTCTGCAGCGTGACGGTTGCGATGGTGCGCGTCTCGGGTTTGATCTCGACGTGCTCCTTCGCCTCGATGGCCTGGTGGAGGCCCTCGGAGTAGCGGCGGCCCTCCATGATGCGGCCGGTGAAGCTGTCGACGATCTTAACCTCGCCCTTGTCGACGACGTAGTCGTGGTCGAGCTTGAAGAGGAATTCGGCCTTGAGCGCTTGGCGCAGGCGGTTGGCCGTGGCGCCCGTGAGGTCGGCGTACACCTCGGTGCCGAGCATCTTCTCGATCTTCGCGAGGCCGTCTTCGGTCTCGTACACCGTGCGGCGCTTCTCGTCGAGCACGATGTCCTCTTCGGGGTCGAGCTTCGCGGCGATTTCCGCGAATTTGTTGCAGACCTCGGATGGCGCGTCGGCGAGGCCCGAGATGATGAGCGGCGTACGCGCCTCGTCGATGAGCACGGAGTCGGCCTCGTCGACCACGGCGAACAGGTGCCCGCGCTGCACGCGGTCCTCGGGCGAGGACACCATGTTGTCGCGCAGGTAGTCGAAGCCGAACTCGGAGTTGGTGCCGTAGGTGACCGCGGCGGCGTAGGACGGGCGGCGCTCGAAGGGCTCCATGCCGTTTTGGATGAGCCCGACTTCCATGCCGAGCAGCCGATAGATCGGCCCGACCCATTCGGCGTCGCGTTTGGCCAGGTAATCGTTGACCGTAACCACGTGAACCGGGTCGCCGGAAAGCGCGTTTAAGAAGCCCGCGCAGGTGGAGACGAGCGTTTTGCCCTCGCCGGTTTTCATTTCCGCCACGCAGCCGTCGTTTAGGGCCATGCCGCCGATGAGCTGCACGTCGTAGTGGCGAAGGCCCGTGGTGCGCTTGGACGCCTCGCGCATGAGCGCGAACGACTCGGGCAGAAGCTTGTCGTTCGCCTCGCCAGCGCTGGCGCGTTCGCGCAGATGGTCGGCGAGCTCGCGAAGCTCGGCGTCGGTCTTGTCGACAAGGTTCGCTTCGAGCGCGTTGATCGCGTCGACCTTCTGGCGGTACTGGCGCAGCCGCTTCCCGTCGCCGAGCGAAAGCAGTTTCGATATAGGATTGGGCATGGAAATAAGCCTCCTGGAGGGGTTTAAGCTAGCAGTTCATTGTATCAGAAGGTGCCCGTGCCGCTGCTCGTCCGCGCTGTAAGGTCATAGAAGGCACGCATGAAGGGGGTGCGGCTGGCACGGGCGAGGGGATGGACATGGACGCGGGCACGGACGAGGGTCCGCGGGCGTGGGATGTTCGGGGAAGAGGGCGCCTGAGGCGTGCGCGGAGAGCGTGTGGGGTCTTCTGCGGGGGCATGCGCAAAGAGCGCCTCGCGCATGCTCGAACTCGCCGCTTGTTGTGCAGTGTTTCGCCTGTTGAGGCTTTCGGGCCTACGACTCGATCACATCCCCGTCGCGTGTGGCGAAGATGGCCTTGCGGATGACGGGGTGCTCGCGCGCGAAGGCGATCCCGCGCGACGTCCCCAAGGCGAGCAGCGTCGTGGAGTATCCTTCGGCGTCGATTGAGCGATCGGCGATGACGGTCACCCCGGCGACGTCGGTTTGCGCGGGCATGCCCGTCTTGGGCGAGAGGATGTGGTGGTAGAGCGTGCCGTCGACCTCGCAGCAGCGCTCGTAGATGCCGCTCGTCACGGCGGACGCGTCGCGTAGAGGCGTCGAGCCTACGATGCCGTCGGCGTGGCGCGGGTCGCGGATGCCGACGTTCCACGGGATGCCTCCGGGCTTCTCGCCGCGTGCCACCACGTTGCCCCCGAGGTTTATGAGAAAGCTTGCGAGTCCGCCCTCGGCAAGCGTGTCCGCGAGTGCGTCGGCGATCCAGCCTTTCGCGATGCCGCCGAGGTCAAGCGCTGCATGAGCATCGTTAAGCTGGGCAAACGCACGGTCGTCTTCCGCCCATACGCGTACACCGCGCCAGTCGACGTGAGTGATCGCCTCGCGGAGCGCGGCTTTCGGGGGGATGATTGCGCGACGCAAATCCCACAGACGCACGGCGGCGCCCATCGTGATGTCGAACGCACCTTCGCTGTCCGCGCAAAAGGCGAGCGCGCGGCGCAAAAGGTCGGCCGTGTCGCCCTCGATTTCCACGGGCGCGCCGCCCGCCGCGTTCAGGCGCGCGATATCGGAATGGGGAAGGGTTCGCGAGAACAGGCGCTCGAACCTGCGCGCGTCTGCGCGCGCCCGATCGAAGGCGGTGAGGCAGGCGCGCTCATCGCCGAACGCCAGGAGCGTGACGACGGTGTTGAACGCGAGAAAACGCTGCGTTACGAGGCCCGAGCCGTCGGGGCCCTCGGTTTCGAGGAAGTCCTCGCGGGGGATGGGGTCGTGTGAGTGCTCCATTTATTTCGCTCCCTTGTAATAGGCGACGGCGATCTGCGTGCGATTCTTAAGCCCCATTTTCGATAGGATGCTGCTTATATTGTTGCGCACGGTGCCCTCGCTCAGATACGCCGTCGCTGCGATCTCGCGGTTATCGAGCCCCTCCGCCACCAGGCGCGCCACCTCGTATTCGCGCTCGGTCAGGCAGGCGAAGGCGGCGGGTCGCGCCTGCTCGGGCTCGGGCGCGTCGGGAGCCGCCGCGTTGGGGGTCCTCGCCGCATCGGCTGCCTCATGGAGCTGCTGCACCTCGCTCGCGAGCTGCGTGTTCTCGTTGCGCAGCGCGATGGCCTGCAACTTCATGGTGTCGCGCGTGGCGTGAGCGATGGTCGCGCGTGCAAGGGCGCGGTTCGTGCGCATGGAGAGAAGCGACGCCGCGGCGAGCGCGCATGCGAGCACGCCCAGGCCAAGCGAGCTGAGCTGCCCCCGCAGCGCGCAGCAGAGGAAAGCCGCGGGCGCGAGCACCCACAGATAGCGCGTCGGGTTCGCGGCGTGCGCGTTTCGCACGAGGTCGTAGGTGACAAGCGGCGTGAACACGGCGGCTTCGGGGGCGGCGCACGCCGCGGCGCAGTAGAGGGCGTGCGCGGCGAGAACCGCCGGCCGGGTCGAGATTTCCCGCGCGAGAGCACACGTCAGGGCTAGCAGCATCGCCGCGGCGAGCGCGAGCGCTTCGGGTTGCGTGCCCTGTGCACCTTCGCCCGAAAGCTCGCAGCCGGCAACTGCCAAACAGCAGGCGAGCACGATTGCTTTGTCCGTGATTCTTTCCATGGGTGCATGGTAGCAGAGCGCGGAGGGCGCGTGCGGCCACCCTTTCGCCGGGAAAGTTAGCATTGCGTGATATTTCTGCTTGCCACCAGGGAAAACGCAAACCCATGACAAAAGTCACTGGTCTTGGGAAGGGCATTCGCGCACCATGGACGACGAAGCGATGCGCGTGGGCCCTTGCGCCCGAAGCACCGCGCAACGACGATTCGCAAACAATGCCCGGAAGGCGGCTGAGGGCCGCGAGCGGGCGTGCGAGGAAAGCGAGAAGCACCATGAAGGGACCGAAAGATATTCAGGCGGGTGACCAGGCCGTCGTCTCGGTCGACAACCTGGTGAAGCGCTACGGCGACGTGCTCGCGCTCGACCACTTCAACCTGAGTATCGCCAAAGGCGAGGTGTTCGGGCTTTTGGGACCGAACGGTTGCGGCAAAACCACGGCGATGAACTGCATCCTGCAGCTGCTCACCTACGATAAGGGCGACATTCGCCTGTTCGGCGAGTCCATGACGCCCGCGCGTTACGACCTGAAGCGCCGCATCGGCGTGGTTCCGCAACAGGTCGCCGTGTTCGACGAGCTCACCGTGGCGGAAAACGTCGACTGCTTCTGCTCGCTCTACGTGAGCGACAAGGCGGCGCGCCGTGAGATGGTGAACGATGCCGTTGAGTTCGTCGGACTTGAGGACTATCGCCGCGTGCGCCCGAAGAAGCTCTCGGGCGGCCTTCTGCGCAGGCTGAACATTGCATGCGGCATCGCTCACAAGCCCGAGCTCATCTTCTTCGACGAGCCCACCGTGGCGGTCGACCCGCAAAGCCGCAATTCCATCTTAGATGGCATCCTGTGCCTGCGCGACGAGGGCGCGACGGTGGTCTATACGAGCCACTACATGGAGGAAGTCGAGCAGATTTGCTCCCGCATCATGATCATGGACGGCGGGCGCATCTTGGCGCAGGGAACGAACGACCAGCTCAAGCGCATGATTTCGGTAGGCGAGAAAATCGTAGTCGAGCTTTTGGGCGTGCCCGACTCCCGCGGGCGCGCCGCGGCGAGCACGGTGCGCGAGCTTCCTCATGTCATCTCGAGCGAGTTTTCGGACGGCGAGCTTCGCGTTGCGTGCGAGGCGAGTGAGCACAACCTCATGGACGTGCTCGAGGCGCTTCGGGTCGCGCGCGTGCAGGTGGGGCGCGTGTATTCCGACCCGCCGACGCTCAACGACGTGTTCCTCGAGATTACCGGCCGCGAGCTGCGCGATTAGAGGGGGCGGCCATGCGTGCGCTGTATTGCCATACCGTGAGGATGCTTCTGCGGCAACACGACATCGTCATCTGGGTGGTGGCGTTTCCGCTAATCCTCGCGACGGTTTTCCATGCGATGTTCGCCCATTTCGACGAGTATTACCGCGCCGACCCCGCGGCGTGCGCGGTCGTGGTTGACGAGAACTATGATGCGCCCCGCGCCGTATTCTTCCGCGAGATGTTGAACGAGGTGTCGAAACCGGGCGATGAACAGCTGCTTTCCGTGACGGAGGTCGCGAGCACCGACGAGGCGGAGGCCGCCGTGCTCGCGGGAGACGTGGCGGCTGCTGTCTCGCTTGACGAGGAGGCCTTGCCGAGGATGACGGTGTCGCCGCTCGTCACCGACACGCTCGACCAGAGCATGGTGCGCGCGGTGCTCGACCGCTACCGGCAGGTTTACGGGGAGATGAAGCAAGTGTTCATACGCGAGGCCCCCTCGGGCGGGATCCTTGCGGCCGCGCCGGCTGATGAGGCGCCCGCGGTGGCTTTGGACGGGGTGCCCGCGGCCACGCCGGCGGACGGCGACATCGAGGCGTTCGCCCAGACGCCCGAGGCCGAGAACGCCGCCCGCGCCTTCATGTCGGACGCGGTTCGAACGCAACAGGTCGATGTGCTGCGTGCGGCTTCGTCGGGCACGGTACGCTATTACTACGCGCTTTTAGGGTTCGCCTCGCTCATGAGCATGTCGGTGTCGCTGATCGCAGTGTCGTCGACGCGCGCGAACGCTGCTGCCGTCGGTGCGCGCCGCCAGGTTTCGGCGGCATCTCCCGCGCGTCAGCTTGTCGTCGCCATGGCGGCGAGCTTCACCGTGTCGTTCGCGGCGCTGCTTCTGGCCTTCGCGTTCATGCTCGCGGTGCTCGGCGTGGAGTTCGGCGGCCGCGAGGCGCTCGCGGTGGTGGCACTTGCCGTGTGCGCGCTCATGGCGACGGGGCTCGGCGCCGTCGTGGGCGCGATCCCCGGGCTCTCTCAGGCGAGCAAGATGGGGCTTGCCACGGGCCTGACCTGCTTCTGCTCGCTGTTCGCAGGGCTCTACGGCGAGCCTGCCATGCAACTTTCGGACAGCCTGGCGCAAAGCGCGCCGTGGGCGCAGCTCATGAACCCGGCGGTGCAGGCGGCCAGCGCCTTCTACGACCTTACCTACTACGACGCGCTGCAGCCGTTTTTCTCGACGATTGGCGTGCTTGCCCTGATGGCGCTCGCGTTTTTCGCCGTGGCGGCGCTGCTCATGAGGAGGCAGAACTATGAACGTCTTTAAGCTCGCCCTCAAGGTGGCGTCGAGGCACTGGCACTACCTGGTCATCTACGTGGTCGCCTTCGGGGCCATCGCGCTTGTGGGGTCGGGTGCGCTTACGGCGCCCGCCTCCGACGAGTTTCAGGACGATGCACCCAAGGTGGCGGTGATCGATCGCGACGACACGGCGATCTCGGCCGCGATCGGTGAGCGCGCCCTGACCGATGCCGAGCCGGTAAGCGTGGAGGACAGCACCTTCGGCCTTCAGGATGCGGCGGCAAAAGACCTGGCCAGCTACGTGCTTATCATTCCCGAAGGGTTCGAGCGCGGCTTTTTGGAGGCGGCGCGCACGGGTGAGGATGCGCCTGCGCTCGAGACGGTGGTGAGCTACCAAAACGCCCGCGGGGCGCTCGTCGACGAGCGGGTTCGCGCGTATGCCCAGTCGCTTTACGGCTTTGCGGCGACGGGTGCGGGCGACGATGTCGAGGACGTCGTGCTCGCGGCCAACGAGGCGTGCGGCGACGAGACGCCGGTCGGGTTCGCCACGGTGGCTTCGAAGGGCATCCCTTCGAGCTACCTGAACTATGCGGCGTTTTCGTCCTATGCGCTGTTCGCGGCGCCCTCCATCTTCATCGCGGCGGGCTTAGCGGCACTGCAGCGCACCGAGGTGCGTAGGAGGCTGACGGCAGGGCCTGTCCCGAGCGGTCGCTATGGGTTGCAAGTTCTGCTGGCATGCGTCGTGTTTTCCCTGTTCGTATGGGTGATAGTTGCTGTAGCCGGCCTTATCGCGATGCGCCCGCTCGCATCCAGCGCGCCGATGGAGGGCGTTGTCGTGGTCTTGGCAGCGCAGCTTTCCTTCGCGTTCGTCGGTGGTGCCGTGGGTTTTCTCTTGTGGCAAGTCGGGGCGAGCGACTCGATGGCGAACGGCGTCGGCAACATCGTGGGCCTGGTGTGCAGCTTCTTCAGCGGCGCGTGGATTCCCCTGTCGATTATGGGGGAGGGCGTGCGCATTGCGGCATCGTTCACGCCGTTTTTCTGGGCGACCAATGCGATGATGGTGATAGCAGAGGCACCTAGCGTCACGGGGGAGATTCTTGCGCAGGCGGCAGGCGAGGTGGGCGTGACGTTTCTGTGGGCCGTCGTGGTGGGCGCCCTCGCGGTGGCGCTCGGTCGCATCAGGCTACGCGAACGCGGCGCGTAAAGGGCGTGCGCAAGGGGCGAGGACTCGTTTGATGCCTATTTTCGAATTGCAAAAACGAGGAAAGTGGTCACGAATCGGCGATATGCGCACTGACAAACTTGGAAGTGGCCAGCGACGGGCGTTCGATCAGAAAGTTACACCCCATTTTCCGTGAGAATGGGGTGTAAAGAGAGCCAAGATGCGCGATTCGCCCTTGGGGAGGCGATTGCTGGTGCGCATATCGCCGATTCGTGACCACTTTTTCAATTTCTTCGAATCGGGCAGCGGGTAGTGGCACCATTTTCGCAGCCGCAGCGCCCTGAGCGGTTGAGGTCCACCCGCTGATTTGTTGCGCGGGCAGGCCGCTTCCTCGTCATATGCGCGTGCGACATGCGCTAGACTGTCAACTTATGAAGACGGGGCAATTCAAACAGACGAGGGTTCGGAAATTGACCGCAGACGAGCTGGCCGAAATCGACCAGGCTGATTCTCCTGCGCTCAGCATACTTTCGCGCTGGGCTAACAAGAAGATGCAGTGCGCGCACTGCAAGTGCTGCACGTTGCGCTGCGAGGTGCTGAAGGAACCCGGTCTCGATGTGGGCACGGTGCAGGAAACCTACGATCGCATGATGGCCCTTCCCGTCGAGGAGCGCCCGGCTGCCGTGGCTGCGCTCATGCAGGAAAACTACGGCATGTACCATGCGCTTCGCCGCTGCTGCTTCTGTGGCTACTGCACGGCGGACTGCGCGGTTCACATGCTCGCTCCCGACCGTATGCGCGACTGGCGCGAGCTGTTCATGCAATCGGGGCTCTACCAGCCCGAAAAGCTCACGATGGTCGACAACGAATGGCACATCTTTTCCGCCTATCGCGCCATCTTCGGCATTGGGTATCCTGAAATCGTCGCACTGCGCGATGCGGGCGCGTACGAGTTGGGAACGTTCGACACGGTGTTTTTCCCCGGTTGTTCGCTTGTGAGCTATGCGCCCGACTTGACCCGCCGCGTGGGCGAATGGCTCACGGCGGCCGGCTTTAAGTGGTGCATGTCCGACGACTGCTGCGGAAGCCCGCTCATGAGCGCCGGGTTCTTCGAGCGCGCGGCGACGCATCGGCAGAAGATCTTCGACCAGATGAAGGCCGCGGGAATCACGCGTATGAT
>ERZ1034901.2206-NODE-2206-length-12636-cov-28.808839_pt1 | contig 12636 bp, 10 predicted proteins | sample MGYA00520628_ERZ1034901 | MGnify/ENA primary metagenome ERZ1034901 (study PRJEB33766, sample SAMN09781783) | gut metagenome | biome: gut microbiome | host: Homo sapiens | place: Madagascar | study: EMG produced TPA metagenomics assembly of the PRJNA485056 data... | reverse complement strand
ATGGTGTCAGTTTCCTTCCTCACGAGAAATTGATGATAGCAAGAATGCTGTTGCACGATATCAATGTTGATCGCATTGAGGTTGCTTCAGCGCGTGTGTCGGAAGGAGAAAAGGATGCTGTCGCTCGAATTTGCCGTTATGCCAAGACCATAGGTAAGCTGGATTCCGTTGAGGTATTGGGATTCGTGGATAACAACAAGAGTGTGGATTGGATTGCCGAATGCGGTGGTCACGTCATCAACCTCCTGGCGAAGGGTAGCTACAAGCACTGCACCCAGCAGCTCAAGATGTCGCCTGAAGAACATCTCGCTCACATCAAGAAGACTATCGACTATGCTTTGAGCAGGGATTTTACCGTAAATCTCTATTTAGAGGATTGGTCGAGCGGAATGCGCGACAGTCGTGACTATCTCTTCATGATGATGGACGAGCTGGTGAAGTTGCCTATCAAGCGCTTCCTGCTTCCTGATACTTTGGGTATCCTGAACCCATTGCAGTGTGTGGAGTACATGCGCCAGATGGTTCGCCGTTATCCGAACTCTCACTTCGATTTCCATGCCCACAACGACTACGATTTGGCGGTGAGCAACTCGTTGGCAGCCGTATTGAGCGGTGCCAAGGGGCTTCACGTTACCGTGAATGGTTTGGGCGAGCGCTGCGGCAATGCGCCATTGGCGAGTGTTCAGGTGATTCTGAAGGATATGTTCGGGGCAAAGACCAATATCAAGGAAGACCGCCTGAACGATATATCCCGATTGGTTGAAGGATACAGCGGCATCGCCGTGGCTCCGAATACCCCTGTGGTGGGCGATAATGTCTTCACCCAGGTTGCTGGTGTGCATGCCGATGGCGACAACAAGGACAAGCTTTATTGCAACGACCTGGTGCCTGAGCGTTTCGGCAGACATCGCGAGTATGCATTGGGCAAGAATTCCGGTAAGGCAAACATCATCCAGAACCTCAATGAGCTGGGATTGGAGTTGACTCCGGAACAGACCAAGGCGGTGACCAAGCGAATCACCGAACTCGGCGACCGCAAGGAGCTGGTAACTCAGGACGACCTGCCCTATATCGTGAGCGATGTACTGAAGCATGGTGCTCCGGAGGATAAAGTGAAACTGGTAAGTTACATGGTATCCACCTCATACGGTTTGAAGCCTATAGCAAGCCTTAAGGTGGAAATCGATGGCAAGGAGTATGAAGACCAGAGTTCTGGCGATGGTCAGTATGATGCCTTCGTGAAAGCGCTGCGCAACATTTACAAGGTGAAGCTCGGCAAGACTTTCCCCAAGCTCGACAACTATCAGGTAACCATTCCTCCAGGTGGTCGTACCGATGCGCTCGTTCAGACCGTCATCACCTGGCGTGAAGGCGACCGTATCTGGCGCACCCGAGGCTTGGATGCCGACCAGACAGAAGCTGCTATCAAGGCTACGCTGAAAATGATTAATATGTACGAGGCTGATAAGAGCGACGAACAGGCTGTCTCGCCTCGAAATCTTGATATGGAATAATATCTCCGAAGAATACAGAATTATCTCCGAAGAATACAGAATTATCTCCGAAGGTTATGCAAACATCTCCGAAGGTTATGCAAACATCTCCGAAGGTTATGCAAACATCTCCGAAGATTATGCAAACATCTCCGAAGGATATGCAAACATCTCCGAAGATTACAGAATTATCTCCGAAGGTTATGCAAACATCTCCGAAGGATATGAAAACATCTCCGAAGGTTTCTATTCAGCAGCACGCCCTGAAGGGGCAGAAGCTCTTAGCCCAGGGCAACACCCTGGGTATAAGATAGCATTTAGCAATGCGCCCTGTAAGGGCAAAAGCTTTAATCAATCAAACAATAAACAATAAAAAATCAAATAAGATGAAATTAAACATTGCAGTTCTCGCCGGTGATGGTATCGGACCAGAGATTATGAAGCAGGGCGTAGCAGTAATGCAGGCCATTGCAGAGAAGTTCAACCACGAGTTTACTTACAACGAGGCAATCTGCGGTGCTCACGCTATCGACGAGGTAGGTGATCCATTCCCAGAGGAGACCTTCAAGACTTGTATGGATGCTGACGCAGTGCTCTTCGCAGCCGTTGGTGACCCACGTTTCGACAACAACCCTACAGCCAAGGTTCGTCCTGAGCAGGGCTTGCTCGCTATGCGTAAGAAGTTGGGTCTCTTCGCCAATGTCCGCCCAGTGGCTACATTCGATTGCCTGCTCCACAAGTCACCATTGAAGGATGAACTCTTGAAAGGTGCTGACTTCGTAGTCATCCGCGAGTTGACTGGTGGAATGTACTTCGGTGAGAAGTATCAGGATAACGACAAGGCTTATGATACAGATATCTATACCCGTCCTGAGATTGAGCGCATTCTGAAGGTAGCTTTCGAGTTTGCCATGAAGCGCAACAAGCACCTGACAGTGGTAGATAAGGCAAACGTATTGGCATCTTCTCGTCTCTGGCGTCAGATTGCCAAGGAGATGGAGCCACAGTATCCTGAGGTTAACACCGACTATATGTTCATCGACAATGCTTCTATGCGCGTGTTGACAGAGCCTACATTCTTCGATGTCATCGTTACAGAGAACACCTTCGGTGATATCCTGACCGATGAGACTTCTTGCATCACCGGTTCTATGGGCTTGCAGCCATCTAGCTCTCTCGGTGAGCACACCCCATTGTTCGAGCCTGTTCACGGTTCATGGCCACAGGCAGCTGGCAAGAACCTGGCTAACCCTGTAGCTCAGATTCTTTCTGCAGCCATGTTGCTGGAGCACTTCGGTTTGAACGAGGAGGGTGCCTTGATCCGCAAGGCAGTAGATGCTTCTCTCGATGCCAATGTCCGCACTCCTGAGATTCAGGTTGAAGGCGGTGCTCACTATGGCACAACAGAGGTTGGCGAGTGGATCGTTAACTGGATAAAGAACGCATAATGAGAGGACACCGTCCTTTTGTGCTTGCTGCTATGCTTGCCCTGTTGCTTGGCGGCAGAGGCGAGGCGTTGGCTCAGCAGGGAGGTGCAGCCTTGCGCGACTCCTTGGCACATGCCACAGATATTCTTGCGTATCATCCTGACAGTGTAGACCTGCGCCTGAAAAAGGCTGCATGGAACATACAGTTGGAGCAATGGAACTATGCCAAGGATGAACTCGACAAGGTGCTCTTCCTCAATCAGACCAACATTGCGGGACTTTTCTACCGGGCTTTTGTCAACGAGAAACTGAAGCGTTACAACTTTGCGCGTCTCGACTATCAGAACCTTCTTGTTTTGGTACCTGGCAACTTCCAGGCACAGTTGGGACTGGCGCTTCTCAACGAGAAAGACCAACATCTCACCGAGGCTTACGATGGCATCAACAGTCTGATAGAGCAATATCCCGACAGCGCTGTAGCTTATGCAGCCCGTGGTGGAATGGAGAAAGAGAGGGGCATGCTCGACCTGGCGGTTTATGACTATGGCGAGGCAATGCGTCTCGACAGTACCTGTCAGGACTATGTGGTCAATCATGCCGACTTGCTCATCAGCTTAGGTCGCAAGAGCGAGGCATACGATGACCTTCGCCGTTTGCAGACGATGGGTGTCAAGTCAGGACAGTTGCAGGATTTCTTTGCACGTTTGCGGCGGAAGAAGTAGCGGCACATTTCATAAGCATTTTAAAACTTCCAAGTTTACACGCATAAAAAAAGGAGATTTTCCATATACGGAAAATCTCCTTTTTTTATCGTATGTTTTTTTGCTGAACTCTAACTTTCCCATTTGCGAAAGTTAAGTCCTTTTACTTCTTGGGAAGGTTGCGGAGAACCTCCAGCAAGTGATCCCAAACCATCTGAACAGTAGGGATGAGCAGAGCCTCTTCAGGAGTATGTACATTGCGAAGGGTAGGACCGAAGCTTACCATGTCGAGGTTGGGATATTTCTCAGAGAAGAGACCACACTCCAGACCGGCGTGAATTCCCTTTACCAGAGGCTCTTTGCCGAATAGTTTTTCGTAACTCTTGACTGTCAGGTCGGTCAGGGCGCTGTTGGCACGCATCTTCCATGCAGGATATTTGTCGCCTACACTTATCTTGGCACCAGCCAACTGGAAGGCAGCCTTCACCGTATTGGTCATATTGTCGAGGTTGCTCATCACATTGCTGCGCTGAGAAGCAACAATTTCGATGCTGTCCTCGGTAGTTGCCACACTTGCCACATTGCTCGAAGTCTCAACCATTTCGGCAATGGCCTCGTCCTGGCAGTGGGTGAGAGGCCCATTGTCAACAGCCTGCAGTGCCATGATGAATCTGTCAGCCACCTGGCTTTCGATAATGTCCACAGCATCAGTGCTCTCCATGCTGAAGTGCATGCTCTGCTCCGTAACATGGAACTCGTCTTCCACCTCAGAGGCAAAGATGTTCCAGTCAGCACGAACCTGCTCTTTGGCCTCGTTCTTTACCGCAAACGCAACCTGTCCGTCGCGAGGAATGGCGTTGTGCATCTTTCCGCTGTTGAAGCTTGCCAAGAGGATGCCATCTTCTTGTTTCTCCATTTCCATATAGAGGAAACGGGCCAGAATCTTGATGGCATTGGCGCGCTTCTTGTCGATATCGTCACCCGAGTGGCCTCCGTTCAGCCCCTTGATATTCAATTTGAGGAAGAAATATCCGGCAGGAGCCTTCTCGCGAGAGAAGTCGAAGGTGGCATGGATTGTCTGTCCACCGGCACAAGAAACGAAGATAAGTCCTTCGTCCTCTGAGTCGAGGTTGATGAGCATGTTGCCTTTCATGAAACCAGCCTCCATGCCGTGTGCACCAGTAAGTCCAGTTTCCTCGTCACGTGTGAAGACACACTCCACAGGTCCGTGCTCGATGTCATCAGAGTCGAGGATAGCCAGCTCAATGGCGCAGCCTATTCCGTCGTCGGCGCCTAAGGTAGTGCCCTTGGCTTTCATCCATTCTCCGTCCACGTAGGTCTGTATGGCATCCTTGGTGAAGTCAACGTCTACATCCACCAGCTTGTCGCACACCATGTCCATGTGGCTCTGCAGGATAATCGTCTCTCGGTCCTCATAGCCAGGAGTGGCGGGTTTGCGGATAATCACGTTGCCAGTTTTGTCGACAACAGTCTCCAAGTTGTGGCTTTTACCAAACTCTTTCAGGTACTCAATCATCTGTTCCTCGTGCTTTGATGGACGTGGAATCTGATTGATTTTAGCAAACTGCTCGAAAACACGAGCAGGTTTCAAATCATTTTTAGTCATTTTATGTATTTTTATTTTGAACTTTGCTTGAAAAATATTACCTTTGCATCCAAATGTGCAATCTAATGCACTGCAAAAGTAATAAAAATGATAAAGATATTGCTATTTAGCGTGTTAATAATTGCTATATCTGTAGCTTTATTATCCGTGAAGTTGATTTTTCGCAAGAACGGCAAGTTCTCCTCGCAGCATGTCCACGACAATCCTGGACTTCGCAAGCAGGGTATTCATTGTGTGGTAGACCAGGACCGCGAGGCACGACAAGCGGGAAAGGCCTATTGAGGAAGTGAAGAGTGAAGAACGAAGGCGGATTCTCTCTTTTATAAATCTTATGTAAGATATAAAATAATAAAAAACTAAAATAACAAGAAAATGAAAAAGAACATTTTTGGCTTCATGGCTATCGCAGCAGTTGCTGCCTTGTCATTGGCATCATGCAACAAGTCGCAGCCACAGGTTGAGGCTAAGTCTGAGAGCAAGGCTCCTGCTGAGTTGAAGATTGCGTATGTAGAGGTCGACTCTATCATGACACAGTATACATTTGCCAAAGAGTATTCTGCTCTCTTGGAGAAGAAGGGTCAGAACATTCAGGCTACACTTGCACAGAAGCAGCAGAACTTGCAGGCAGCAGCTGCCAACTTCCAGCAGAAGATTCAGCAGAATGCACTCACACGCGAGCAGGCAGAGGCTATACAGGCTGGTTTGCAGAAGCAGAGCAACGACGTGCAGGGTTTGCAGCAGCGTCTGAGCAACGAGTTTGCTGCCGAGCAGGCAAAGTACAACAATGCTCTCCACGACAGTATTGCTCACTATCTGGCTGCCTACAACAAGGACAAGAAGTACAGCATCATCTTGTCTAAGAGTGGCGATAACCTTCTTTATGCCGACAAGGCTTACGATATCACTAACGAGGTGATCAATGGCTTGAACAAGGCTTACAAGGGCAAGTTGAAGAGCGAGACTGCTGCACCTGCTAAGAAATAATCCTTCGGGTGTAAGTCTTAAAACACGTACAATAACGATTCTATTTTTTTTATAGAGAATTTTTTACTGATAGCCATACAGCTCCTTTCTGGTTTGCTGTATGGCTATATATAATAAGGTGTAAAGAACAATGCTTCGCAAAGACAGATACCAATATGTGTTGGACCATTTCCGACAGGAGATGCCCCGTGTCACTACCGAGTTGGAGTTTGGCAGTGCTTTCCAGTTGCTGGTAGCCACCTTGCTGTCGGCTCAGTGTACCGACAAGCGCATCAACATGGTTACGCCAGCTCTTTTTGCCCGTTATCCTGATGCCCGTTCCATGGCAGCGGCTATGGTGGATGAAGTGTACGAACTCATTCGTTCGGTGAGTTATCCCAATGCCAAGGCGAAGCATCTCGTAGAGATGTCGTGTCAGTTGGTGGAGCGGTTCAATGGCGAGGTGCCAGAGTCGGCTGCCGACTTGACGAGCCTTGCCGGAGTAGGGCGCAAGACCGCCAATGTGATTCGTGCCGTGTGGTTTGGCAAGGCCACCATGGCAGTAGATACGCATGTCTATCGTGTCAGCCATCGCATGGGGTTGGTGCCTGCCACGGCCGACAGTCCGCGAAAGGTGGAAGACTATCTGATGGCTAACATTCCTGAAGCCGATATTCCCAACGCGCACCATTGGCTCCTGTTGCATGGCCGCTATATATGTAAGAGTGCCAAACCGCTATGCGAGCAGTGCTTCTTTAACGAGCATTGTCCCAAACGTTTGAAAAACAGTAAACTATAGCAATACAGATAAGATGAATGTCAAGAAGATCAATCATTTTTTGCAGGATGTGGCTGCTCACAACAACCGTGAGTGGTTCCAGGAACACAAGGCAGAGTATCTGGCAGCCAAGTCTGATTTCGAGGAAGGCATCAGGAAGGCCATCGACCACTATGCCGGTTTCGATGACGAAATAGCCCACTTGCAGGTGAAAGACTGTACGTATCGTTTCTATCGTGACATACGTTTTTCTTCCGATAAGTCGCCCTATAAGCGCCATTTCGGAGCCTACATTTGTGCTCACGGCAAGAAGTCGCTTCGTGGTGGCTACTATATTCATGTAGAGCCAGGACATTGCCTTTTGGCAGTCGGTGCCTACTGTTTGCCAACGAATATCCTTACCTCGTGCCGCAACGAGATTATGGGTAACATCGACGAATGGCGACGTGCTGTGGAGAATGGCAAGTTTGTCAATACCTTCGGTTATCCTGGTGAGGGTGTATGGAAGGACGATGACGAGATAAGCGACAAAGGTTTCGGAGTCAATATGTTGAAGAAAGCTCCCAAGGATTTTCCCAAGGACTATGAGTTTCTCGACTATCTGAAGATGAAGGACTACTGTGCCTGGGTCCGTGTGCCCGATGATTTCTTTGCCGATGAAGCTTGGCTCAGCAAGTCGGCAGACATCTTCCGTGTGGCAAAGCCCATGATGGATTTCGTCAATTCCGTGATTGATGACTATGAATAGCTCAGCTATTCCTTTTTTGAGGGAAAAAAATCAAATATACACATTAAATGAAAACAATGTATTTCAGTCAGAAAGCCTTATTGCTTGTTGTCTTTCTGATGTTGGTCGTTTCTTCAGCGGCACAAGCCAAGCGAGTTGTTGAGCGTCCTTACTTCTTCGCCTCCAACAATCATAAATTAGAAATCGAGCGTGTGACACTCGACAAGAAAGCTACAGTTCTTGACGTAAAAATCTATCAGGCCAGTGGCAAGGTTAGTATCGATTCCCATGCCGCTCTTATAGCCAATGGTGTGACGTATGCTTATTTGGGTAGTCAGCAGTTGCCTAAAGGTGTTTTTGTGAAAGTACCTGAATGTGGGTACGTTTCTGCTACTTTGCGTTTTAAGCCAATGCCAGAGACCACGAAGGAGTTTGATTTCCGTGAAGTATCCGACAACTCTGGTTGGAACATTTACGGAGTTCGCCTCGACGGCAGACGGCCACAGGCTGACATTCCGCAGCACTTGTTACAGCAAGCATTTGACAAAAAGGTAGAATTGCCATCTACCGATCTCAACCTTGGCAAGACTGTTGTGAATGTGCGCTTGTTAGGGTATAAACCTGAATATGGTACCACACTTGATGTTCTCGTGGAAAATTGGTTCTCACCACAGCGTATGCCGTTCGACCACGATTCTATCAGCGTGGATGGAACATGCAGCATAAGTGCCAATGCTATTTTACCGACAATAGCAACCATTCGGGTTAACCGAATGGAGATTCCGTTTCTTGCAGTGCCTCACGACACGACTATTGTAATTATTGACCTCACGACACAGGCACTTGCCGCTACACATCTCTTTGCAGATGATGCAAGCGTCAAGAAATATGTTTGGTTTGAAGGAAAATATGCTGCTGTCGATACAGAGTTGCAGAGTGTAAAGGAAAAACTTGATGTCTATGGCAAAACTTTCTTTGATGACATTTGTGGTATGACACCATTGCAATATCGTGATTATGTGCAGAAGGTTTATGAGCAAAAACTACATGCTATTGATGCTGATGCAACCATCAGCGTTGCCACCCGAACTTTGGCGCATAGTTCTCTTTCCATGAATTATGCTTCGGCATTGTTTGGCTTTAAGAACAATATAGCCATGGCTCCCATGGTTGTAGGCAAGAAAGGAGTGCGACGTGCCGACCTGAGTATTGATACATTGTCGTATTTTAAACCATTGGAGCAACTCCCAATCCTTCGTTCCAAGAATCAGCGTTATTATTCTTTTCTTGCAGACTTTACGTCAAGTTTCTGTCGCCAATATATGGCGGCTGACCCATTGTTGGATGATATAGCTGTCGGAAAGCGTCTCGGCCGTTCTTTAGGACGCAAGCATCTTCTCACCGAACAGCAGATGGCGGCAGCTCGCGATAGTATTGCCAATGATATGGTGAGGGAATTGCTTTTTGCCGACAATGGAGACTTGAAGTCTCAGCAAAAGTCTTCCGACGAAAAGATGGCTGCGATGATAAAGACAGCCAATTCCAGTTCTGTATACAGCATTATAGACATAGACCCCAAGATGTCTGCCAAACAGATTTTTCCCTTAATCATAAATAAGTATAAAGGCAAAACTCTGCTCCTTGATTTCTGGAACACGTGGTGTATGCCATGCAGGGCTGCCATGTCGGCCATTCGTCCTTTGAAAGAACAACTCACCGATGTGGTGTATGTTTATATTGCAGATGCTTCATCGCCTGTTGGCAAATGGGGCGAGATGATAAAGACGATAAGTGGTGTGCATGTGCGGTTGACAGAGGAGCAGGCTGATGCTCTTAGTGACCTATATCATTTCTCAGGTATTCCTACTTATTTTGTTGTAAACAAGGAAGGAAAGATTACTTATCAGACAACAAGTTTTCCTGGAGTAGATAAGTTGAGAGAGGTGTTGAAGTCTGAATAACATAAATGTGAAACTTCAGGAGGAAATTCTCTATTGAAAAACGCAAGTGCTTTCATTGACTATTGAAAACACCTGCGTTTAAGCTCGAAGCCTATTGCGTTTAAGGTCGAAGCCTGTTGCGTTTAAGGTCGAAGCCTATTGCGTTTAAGCTCGAAGCCTGTTGCGTTTAAGCTCGAAGCCTATTTCGTTTTTATGAGTTTCGTGACAGCAGTTATGTGCTTAATGGAGATAAAAAAAGCCCTGCCCCGCAAAGGGGGGTAGGGCTTTGTTATGATATTGCCGCCTGTGTGCGTTGTTGCTTTTATATGTGTTGCCACTTCGTGGAGGGAGGCCTGTTAGAACAAGCTGAGGATCTTGTCTACTATCTTGTCGATATTAGAGGAGTCGTTGAGTTCTTCCAACTTTTCGTTGAGTTTGTCTTCCACCTTTTTGCTGACCTTGTCGGACAGTTTGTCAATAGCCTCGTTGGTCTTGTTTTCGAGCTGTGACTGCAGGTTGGTGTTGTCTGAAGAGTTGTTTGCCGACTGATTGTCATCAGCATTTTCAGATGAGTCGTTGCTGTTGAGCAGTTCCACATTTTCCATTGCCTTGATGGCATCATCGGCATTGATGGTGTATACCTTGCCCAGGATTCCGAAGCTTACGTTGTGACTTTTGCCATTGAAGCTGACGGTGCCTTTCGAGAAGATGATGTAGTTGTGGTACTCGAAAAGCTGGTCGAAGGCAACATCTATCATGTTGTTCGAGATCATCTTGGCAAACGAGCGCAGGCCATCGGCGAAGATGAAGTCGTCACTGATGTTTGTAGCCTTGTCTATCACCTTGCCGACTTCCTCCTTTACGGCTTGCTTATGAGTGTCTCTGCCGGGGTTGGTGAATGCCAGGATGAGCAGAATCACAACCAAGAGTCCTACGAAGAATTTCCAGTAAGATTTCTTTTTCTTAGGCTTCTTGTCGCTGTCCTTCCCGTTCTCATTTTCTTCTGTTTCTGCTGCAGGCTGACTCATATCTTCCGCCTGATTGGCTGTAGGAGGAACAGGAGGCACAGTAGTTCCTGTTTGCTGACTGCCTTCGGCGAGAATGTATTTCAGTTCGGCTATTTTCCAGGCTGGAGTCCAGTCTGCCATACCTTCTTTCCATACCAAAGTCTCAGGCTTGATATGTTTTTCTGCCAGCTGGGCTATGCTGAATGGTCCGGCTTGCTTTCCGTTTTCTACGATGAAGTATTCCATTGTTTCTGTCTGTTTATTTTTGTTTTTCTTTAACTTCCTCCTAACTTCTTTGCTCTTCACTCTCCCTCATGCGTCGCTTTCCACCATTTGGTCTGTTTTTTGGTTCTGAGAGCCACGGGATGCGAACTGGGGTCGCTGATGGTAAGACCCGAGAAGTCTTTGACGGTGATGGTTGTCGCATTGATGTTGCTGTACACTTCTGCGGTGCTTTGTGCGGCTTTTACCGTGGCTTTCAGCTGAGTGGCAAACTGATCCTTCATCGAGGCGTTGGGCTTCAGACTGTCTACATAGTTGCCCAAGTCGTAATACAGGTTGGGGGTGTATCCGTCTTCTGTCTGCACGCCAGCCAGGCGTTCTGTGGTGATGGTGTACTTGCTGTTCAGTTCCTTCATGATGGCAGCCAACTTGTCCATCTGTCGGCAGTCGATGGCAGCAAGGCTCGCGTATGGGGTAGAGGTGCTGTTGTAATGAGAGTAGTACGACGAGATGATGCTTGCGTAGTTGGGAGTTGTCGTGTTGAGATAGCTCCAGATATCCTCGTAGGGCAGTCCCTTTGCCATAATCTCATTGGGCGAAGCCAAGAGGAAGTTGGTGGCATCCTTCAGCTCGTAAGCCGTCTCCACATTACTCATATAGCAGGCATCGAAGAGGATGTACTGCATCTTGATGCCGTTGGTCTCGATGGCTTGTGCCAGCGATGATACGTTGATGGCATAGGTGTTGTCGAGTCCGCCAAAAGAGCGGGTCTTGAGTGCAGCTTTTCTCTTGGCCTGGTTGGGATAGTCGGTCCAGTCGGAAATGTTGTTCCATCCTGTTCCGTGTCCTCCGATAATCAGGGCATAGTTGAGTGCCTCTGCCTGCTGTTTCACCTCCCCGATGATGTCTGTCAGTCCTTCCGTAGTGGTGTAGGCAGTGCCGGTATAGTTTTCCAGCATCTGATGCTCTACAGTAAAGGTGCTTGAGTTGTAAGTCAGCTCAAAGAGCGAACTCTCTGTGGCAGATGTGCTCATAAACACAAATACCCTTGTGCTTTTTAGTCCCTTGTTCTTCTTGATGGCATTCTCTATCTGGTTCAGGTTGTTGACCATATCGCTGTAGAGTCCTGCCGAGTTTTCGGTTCCCGACCATGGATACATGATGAGCAAGGTCTGCTTGTTGACGCTGTCGATGTCGAAAGCCTCGTCGTTGCAGCCCGTCAGTCCCATCAGGGCGAAGGATACATATATAAATAAGGTGAAAAGCTTCTTTCTTGTCATGATACGAAAAATGTTAAATGTTAAGTGTTAAATGTTAAGTCGTGGCGCCCTTGTAAAGTCTTGTTCTTAAGATGGCAAGAGCAGTCTCGTCTAACACTTAACATTCAACATTTAACATTGAAAAAAATAGTCTGTTACTTCTTCTTGAGTTCTTCGATAGTAGCCTTGAGGGCTGCGATCTTCTCTACAGAGTCGCTTTCTTTCTTGCGCTCAAGAGCCACCACCTTCTCAGGAGCGTGAGCCACGAAGTTCTCGTTGCTGAGCTTCTTGCGCACACCCATCAGGAAGCCTTCAAGGTGCTTGAGCTGTGCCTCAGCCTTCTCTATCTCGGCAGCCACGTCGATAAGGTCGCCCAATGGTACGGCAAACTCGTCGGTACCTACCATGAAACTGGATGCGTCGGCGCTCTTCTCGGTGATGACCTCAATCTTGTCGAGGTTGGCCATCTTCAGAGTTACGTCGTTGTAAGCC